>Ga0315280_10007856_pt1 | contig 14172 bp, 15 predicted proteins | sample YL17G06_40_MG_FD_203697 | JGI IMG/M metagenome (GOLD analysis project Ga0315280, IMG submission 203697) | Sediment microbial communities from Yellowstone Lake, YNP, Wyoming, USA - YL17G06_40 | ecosystem: Environmental > Aquatic > Freshwater > Lake > Sediment | place: USA: Wyoming | collected...
ATCATTTCTTGTAACGTTCCACTCTTCAGTCAAAGTCATCTTGTGAGCAAAATCTGTATCCTCTTTCCCAAACTGACGCACACAGACATCGTTCAAACCACATCATCCAACCTGAAGAGAACCCATACTGCAGATTGAATGGCTGAAGCCAGTTTTAAACCTCCTTCCATCTCCAATAGAGCATTGTTCTAGAACCTTCTTTCACAATCAATAAATATTCAATTTTTCGCTTAATGTCAGTCAGACTTACTCTATCAAAGCCATTAGGGGAAGGAAGAAGCGGGATTACGCACTCCGCAAAGGGGTGCGTGATCCTTATTCACTTTGTCGCCTTTCTATGCATCCATCCTGAACAGCTCTTGACTCCGAATTGTGTTCGGTATTCGATCCCTATCTAATGAACAATTGTAGATACACCGATAACTGCGGACAAGATCATGAGAACAACTCCAATTATCATCAAGATGACTCCCTCTGAGACCTGCTTCGGCCTTTGGTCTTCCAAGTATTCTCTGCACATTTCTGGGTCAGCCGCTGTTGTTCTAATGTCGACGGTCTTGGGGTTTCCCATGCCTGCGGCAATGCACCCTCCAAAAACGAAGATCAATAGTCATTCCAAGAAAAGGACGTCCACGAAACTCAGATGCAAATAAACGGCTAGAACAAAGCCCAATATACAGAGCGCTAGCAGGAGCACCGAAATTCTCTTCCAAAACCCGAAGGTCGAACCCAGGTTTTCCTTTTCCATCCTGAGCAAATAGCTCTATCACTCAAACATATTACTACCGCGCTCAGTGTCCGTGTGCTATCCTGAACCTACTCTTTTCTCATCAGACGAGTCGATGCAACCACGAGGAGAAAATTTGAATAGCCTAAGGATTCTCTTAGAACTGGTGATTTGGAATTGGGTGAGCTTAAAACAATAATTGCAAAGATAGAATCCGACGTGCTACTTGTTCCAGAAGAGATCAGAAAAATCCTTGGCCCTGACACAAAAATCATTGCCGGCACAGCCGCAGTAATCTTGTTTTCGGCAGGCACCTCCTACGCAGATGTACTAAGAAGTCTCGAAGTAATACAAGAAGATATACAATTTCGCTTATCCAAAGAGAAGTCAGAAGCATCAAAACAAAGAAAGACATAACGCGCCAGCGAGTTATGAAGGCACCACAGTTGCGAGCAACAGGAAATGCGAGCAAATGAACGCCCTGACACGCACTACGCTTTCTTCTCATAGTTGTTCGCAAGCACGATTGCATCATATATATCGACGAATTTGTCGCCGTTTAGGTCTGCGTTAGCGTTCCAGTTTGGACTACCTAGCTTAGAGTTGAAGGCGTTGGCAAGAATGATGGCGTCATAAATGTCAACGACTCTGTCCAAGTTGATATCGCCCGGGATTGCCACAAAGAAAACTTGCACATCTGTCGCATTCGTTTTTCCCATGCTGTCAAAGAAGTGTATTTTCCACGCCACGGTTACTGCGTAACCTACTGTCCGATTACACCAGACAAACTTGGCTGTAACCCATGTGTTTGCGATGCCTCCAAAATACTGTGGCTGCGTCAATGGCCATCTCACGTAATCAACACCATGCTCTGAAACACTTCTATGCAAGTTGTCATGGCAAAACATTGGCCAACTACCATGGCCAGGGCCGATCTTGAAAGCATAAAGGGCCCCGTCGTTCGTGATAAACACACAACCATCCCCAATGCTGGGGCTGCCAAAACCGTAACTACTTAATGGGTACGACCAAAGCACACCTCCATCTGTTTCGTTTATCACATAGAACGTTCCATTGAGAGATTGACAGTAAATAGCGCCGCCGGCAGATGCCGGGCTGCAGTACATGTAGCTTTGCAAAGTTCCGTTGTGAAGCGGCACCGTCTGCCACAACTCACTTCCAGTCACCAGATCGTAAGCCCACATCGTCCAATCGTTACATGGAATGAAAACTTTGCCATCATGAACTAGAGGTGTCCCCGTACTTCCCTTTCCTTCAAATCTTCGAATAAATCCCCCATTTGTCTCATTTAGGACGTAAGTCGACCAAGTCCGCTCAGTACTATTATACTCAACCTGTATGAGCATACCATCATAAATTACAGGCGACGTGTCCCATGATCTTCCATATATCTGACTCCATATGGCCTGCCCAGTTGTTGCGTTGAAAGCATACTGCCCAGGCGGGTCATAGACTGAAACGAAAACCACGCCGTTGTCATAGGCTACCGAACAAACGATTAACCCTATGTTTTGATGCCACAATACACTTCCATTCGTCTTATTAAGAGCGTATACCCCAGCGCCATACGTGGTGTAGTAGACATATCCATCATTGACAACTGGGGAGCCAACCCAAGTGTAATCGTTCGGTTCTGTGAAATGCCAAATCTCTGCCCCATTGGTCCTGTTCAGTGCCATAGACCGCGGGAACGGGGTAGGCTCCCCGTACGGTCCTTCACATTCTCCAACATACACAATGTCACCATCTATGTAAGGAGAACCATCACATTGTCTAACAGTCGTGTTCCAAAGTATGTTCCCATTCGTACCGTTCACTGCGTAAAGGTTGTTGTCTCCTTTGGAAGGAGCGTAAAGCACGCCGTCTTTGTAAGTAGCCGTACCAAAGTTATCAAACCCTCTGACGCTGTTTTGTACCCAAAAAGGCGTCATTGTGGTTTCGTTCGTCCAAGTTCCTGTTTCATTCGTTGAAAGAACAGCTCTTTCTAGGGACAGCGCGTCAAAGCCATCTGATTGCATTGTGACGTATCCATCGGGTGGTATTAGCGATGCGGCTTCCCTCTGGTTCCTCCATTGTGGATTGTCGTTTGCGCTCAAACGACTATTCACTTGACCGACTGCGAGCGTGACAATCAATGCGGAAATGGTCAAGAGTGCCAGCAGAGAAATGATATCTTTCTTCGAATGCATAGTATCACTGAAATACTTTGACTTGAAGCTCTAATTATATTTTCAGGATGAATCTTCTACGGCGCTACATGTGTGTATGAATGCGAAAATCTGGAATAGGCGCGTGTTCCCTACGAAGTATTTGATCCGTTGCCGTCCGAGTAACTCTGAGATTTCATCTTTTTGTCAATCTAATGCCTTCTCATCATCCGGCAAGAGAAGGAGTGCAGTATCGAAAATAAAAAGTGTTCGCACAATGAAGACTCTCACAAAACTGTCGCGCAAGTGACTTGTTCTTGTCTAACAGAGAACTATGTGAAGTGAATTCACTGTGCGGTTTTGAGCTATTGATCATGGCTTAACAACCCTCTTCTCTCGCTACATATGATACGGAACACTGGATCCTTGAACATCTGAATTCTGAATGTATATTTTCCATTCATAAGACAGTTAAATAGTATCAACTAATTCTGTGCGTAGAAGCTGGAGAAAAGACCATGACCAAAACACTAACACTTAAAGAGAGAAGAGAGCTGCAAGTCAGAATGTCCAAGGTTTTCAATCCAAAGATCAAAGGACTTTCGACAGAATTGCAAAAAATATTGCTAGATGACCTGGTCACCGCCTTCCAAAATAGAATAAACGTGCTAATTCGCGCACAGGCGAAAAGAAGCTACTAATGGAGACTAAAGAGAAAAAAGACTTAACACTAATCCATAAAAGCTTTATATGGAAAGGGTCGTAATATTGCGAAAAAGAGGTTTAGACGATGAGACGCTCCAAACTTGAGATGTACATAGACATACTCAAGGTGTTGGCACACCGTGGCCCATTGAAGCTCACTCACATCATGTATAAGGCCAACGTTAATTGCAGCGTGCTGAAGGAATACCTGGAATTCTTGATAAAGCAACAGCTTGTCGAAGAACGTACCGTTGGCAAGCGACGCACTGTCTACGCCGTGACTCAGAGAGGCATAACCGTCCTCAAGTACTTCAGAGAGCTGAAACAAGTTCTGCCCATAATCGAAGAAGCACGCGCGCTAAGCAACGGAATGCCCGTACCTTACTAGACAACCTCCCAACTTTTTTGGCAGCCGCCACCACATTTTGTATTGTCTGCATTAGACCATGCTCCACCGTACAGCTTAAAACATGCTTCCAAGGTTCTTTTTTCGAGGATTCCACCGCGGAAATCACAACGGAGAAGCTTTTGTGGATGGTTTAACGGGTTTCACAGTTTGTCTTGTAAATCATGACGTATGTTTCGTAAGACTTAATAAATGCGTGTCCATTAGTCCTCTTGTACACTTGTAAAACACATAGAGGAAATACACTTGGCGAAAGAAGAGGTTCTTGGGAAAAAACCCTTACAGGTCCTTGAAAAAATAAGAGAGAACCTTGAGAGACTGAACGAAAAGACAGAAATCATGATTGAACTTCAGAAACATGACAGAAAAGACGTTCAGCCAACGCTCAAAGATGCGCCCTTAGACGTAATGACGTTGCTTTCCATGCCCGACCATCTCCGAAAAACAGCCATGGCGGTTTGCAGACTGGGCCGCGCCACAGCAGATGAAATCGCTCAACAGACCAAGAGAGCAAGAGCCGTGGAAAGTGCTTACCTAAACCAGCTTGTAATAATGGGACACCTGAAAAAGGAAAGACAAGGAAGAAAAGCCTACTTTTTCGTCGACAGGGGAAAACAGGAGTGATAGTGGATGGGTAAGATTGTTGCGGTTCACTCTTACAAAGGCGGAACCGGAAAAACACTTCTGTCAGTCAACATGGCAGCGACTTTGGCCAAGCATGGAAAAAAGGTTTGCTTGTTTGATCTCGACTTTCGTGCTCCGAGTCTTGCTACGCTTCTAAAGATTGACAAAGCGGAATATTGGCTCAACGACTATTTGAACGGAGTGTGCGAAATCAACAAAGTGCTAATAGATCTGAGCAGTAGAATCGATAACAGCGGGACGCTTTTTGTAGGTTTTGCCAATCCATCGACGGAAGCAATAAGGGACATGTCCGCTAAGGACAGAAAATGGGAGATGCGAGCCCTAGGAAGACTCTTGGCACTCAGGACTTCACTGTTAAACGAGAAAGGCTTCGACTATCTACTATTCGACACGAGCCCTGGACTTCAGTATTCATCTATAAATGCCATAGTTAGCGCAGATCTAGTGCTTGTTGCCACCACCTTCGACCGGTCAGACGTTGATGGAACGAGACGAATGCTAAGAGAGCTCTACGACCTGTTTGAGAAGAAAACAGAGCTTGTCCTTAACAAGGTGCTGGACGGTTCAGTGAAAAGCGGAAAAGAAGAGGTAAAGAACAGACTTAGGGACGTCTATCAAGTCCCACTTCTAGGAATAGTGCCATGTTTCTGTGATGTTCTAAAGGCAGAAGGAGGATTCATCTTCGCTCAAGACAAGCCTGATCATCCGTTCACGAAAATCGTCGAGGAAATGACGAACAAAATAGAGGGTATGAGCTGATCTTACCTCGAAAATAGCAATATTTCTAGCAAAAACTGCAATGTCAGCGGCCCCGGCAAAACGCTGGCTTTGCTTGAAGTATTCCATGCAAAAACCTTATACAACCAGAAGGATACTCTAACCATTTCCCGACACTAACGGAGATAACCTACTATTGGAAAAATCCGCAATTGTCCTTGCAGGCGGAGTTTCTAGTAGACTAGGTCAGGATAAAGGAATTGTCCAGCTGGCCGACAAACCGCTTATTCGGCACGTCTTAGACAAAATCAAGAAGCTTGTTGATGAAACACTAGTGATCGTGAGCTCCAAGGCCCAAGCTGAAAAGTATATGAAAACCTTGTGTTCAGACGCAAACGTCATTATTGATGACGCAAGGGTCCATGGACCGCTGGCAGGAGCGTCAATGGGTTTTGAACAAGCATGTGGAAAATATTCTCTCCTCCTCGCCTGCGACACCCCATTCGCATCGAGGGACATTCTCCAGCTCTTGCTGGATTTGTGCATAAACAGAAATGCAGCTATCCCACGTTGGCCAAATCGCCATATTGAACCATTGCAGGCAGTGTATTGCACAAAGCCCGCGTTGGAAGTCGCTCGGAATGCATTATGCTCAGGAGAAGTGAAAATGCAAGCAATGGTAGACAGATTGCGGAACGTACGTTACGTGTCGACACTCGTGCTTGAGCAATTGGATCCTGGACTCAATACATTTTTCAACGTAAACACCGGAGTGGATCTGAAGAAAGCAGAAGCTATGCTCAAATGCATGTAGAGCGAAGACCAATTACCATCTTTTTCGGCGATGACTCAAAATAAAATCCATAGTCGCATTCAGGTTGTATACAAAAGCATCAACGGCTCCTACCTTGTTTATGCCTTCCCGGTCCAGTAGAATGGCATAATGCCCAATCGCTTGGGAAGCAGGACATCTAGCCTCATCTCATCTCCTATCATAACGGCTTCACAAGGTTCGACGTTCAGAATCTCCAAGACCTTCAAGTACATCTTCGGATTCGACTTGTCAACCCCTGCCTCATAACCAGTCATGACGAAGTCAATGTAGTTCCGGATTGGTTCAATTGCCTTTTCGAATTTGAAGTGTGCAATCGTTGTGACTATGGCGGTTTTGAACCTATGTTTCTTTGCTTTCACCACGGCTTCAGCAGCGTCTGGATATAGTCTGTAAGGCGTGCTCTCAAAGAGCTCGATGACCTGATCAAGTGTTTTGTCATCGACTTTGACGTTGAGTCGCCAGAAAATCCGCGACAAGTAAGAACGCCAGTCCTTGTATCCATACTTCGGGTAATCTATGAAGCTGACGAAAGACCATGCCGCCTCGAATTGCTGCGACGATATTTCGTAGTCTTTGCTGAACAGATATTTTGAAACCTCTTCAAATTCCACATTGTCCTTCTTGTAAACGAACGTGTTATGCAGGTCGAACAGAATTGCCTTTATCCAAGTCAAGTAACTCACTCGTGAAACTAAATATTCCTGCGCCGCTAATTAAAGATACAAATAAAAACTAGCTTGCGCGTTTGCCAGGAGAAGGTGATGATTCGATGTCGCATGTAAACCGCGAGATTTCAGGTTTAGAATTCCATCCTTTGACTCTGGAACGTTGGGCCGATCTTGAAAAACTGTTTGGCCCACGGGGAGCGTGTGGAGGTTGTTGGTGCATGTGGTGGAGGGTGCCAAGAGCTCAATTCATTCAGAACAAAGGAGAGGCAAACCGAGAAGCTTTGAAGAGCATAATAAATTCAGGCAAAACCCCAGGCATTCTTGCTTATGCACGGAACGAACCAGTTGGGTGGTGCGCGGTTGCACCTAGAGAAGAATATCCTACGTTGGAGAGGTCACGATTGCTGAAGAGAGTTGACGACGAACGAGTGTGGTCAATCGTCTGCTTCTTTGTCGCAAAGAAATTCAGGCACAAAGGAATTACAGCCAAACTCCTACACGCAGTCGTTGAATTCGTCAGAGTGCATGATGGAAAAACTATCGAAGGATACCCGGTAGACCCCGGAAGAAAGCTGACCCCTGATCCATTTGCCTACACAGGCCTTATGTCATCATTTCGCAAAGCTGGCTTCATGGAAGTAACTCGCCGTTCATACAGTAGACCAATCATGAGGTTCGAGATTGAATGAACTCGCTGTCACACGCCCCCCTTTCACTGCGGCAAAACTCGTCTTCTCGCCCAATTGACGAACTTGACCGCAAAGCTTTTAAACCTTCGATGAACGGACGCCATTCTTGCCGTCTTCATCTAAAACCCGGGAGGTCTTCGGTTGAATGTTGAAACGGACATGTTAATTTCAATCCTCAAGTTGACCAAAGATGGACCTGTTTCACATGAAACCATCAATAAGGACGTCAGGTTTCCTGCAGGAGTCGTCAGGGAATTGCTGCGAAAATTGCAAAATGATGGTCTGCTTAATGTTCAAGACAACATGGTTGAAACTAGTGACGTGCAACGCCTGGAGCTGGCCGTTCGCGCACTTAGAGCAGGGGCTGACATTGAACGGGTAAGCGATCTTCTTCGGTGGAAGGAGTTTGAGGCGATGGCGGCTGTTGCTTTTGAACATAATAGTTATTCGGTACTGAAGAATCTACACTTCAAGTACAGCGGAAGGAAGTATGAAATAGACATTGTAGGCTGTAGAAAACCGTTAGTTGTGTGTGTAGATTGCAAGCATTGGCACCATGGACTGCATAAGTCAACATTGGAGAAAGTTGTCAAAGAGCAGATAGAAAGGGTTCGTGCCTTAACTGAGTCCCTTCCTAATCCAAGAATCAAGATTGAATGTGTATCATGGAGTTCGCCAAAGTTCGTTCCCGTCATTCTATCACTGATAACAGATGAGTCGAAATTCTATGGAGGCGTCCCCGTTGTTCCCATAGTTGGGTTACAGGACTTTCTGAATCAACTGCCAGCGTACGCAGATTCACTACTTTCCATCAAATTAGGAGATGTTAAGAAATCATCTTCCAGCCAAAAGAGCCTTCTCTAGCGAAACTTCTTCCCCAGTTAGGAAACAGAACAGGCACTAACCTGGCCTCATCATCTCTAACAATAGCTTGTTTGCGAACCTCATCGCAGGGTATAGGCTAGAAACAAAGGTGACTGCCAAAGCAATGGTCAACCACCCTGCGATTTCGAGTAGGGTGTAAACCGTAACAAGTGGCTCCTGCACCAAAATGAGCAACGTGATAATTGTGCCAAAAGCTACTCCAAGTCCATAACTTGACAACAAAACAAGGAGGCTCTGTCCCGAAACGATGCCAGCAACAGTTCTAGGCCTTGCGCCAACGGCTCTCAAGATACCGAACTCTTGACGCTGCGCATCGATAGTCAACACTACATAGCCAACCAAACACAGCGAAGCGGCAGCCAAGGAGAATAGAGGAAGAAGCAGAACGGAAGACCAAATGTACCCCAAAAAGTCAAGACTCTCATCAAGCACAGAATCGAGGTCCAAAACCGAAAATTCCTGGTCTTGAGCATGAACGACCGCCGCGATATGGCTCAGAAGCTCCGTTCTATTGGCCGAAGGATCAAGGCCTACCAAAATCAAGTTTGGTCTTGAAATGCCCGTCATGCTCTGCAACGTTTTGATGGGAGCGTAAACGACTTTTCCGTTGTTGATCGGATCAATGCAGATGCCAACCACATCCAGCGTCCTGTTAAATATTTTCATCCTTTGAACCAATGGTTCAGAGAACATGTTCGTTGACAGCGTATCGCCTATAACGACTTCAAACGTTTGATCAGATCTGAGAAAACTGCCCCTCACGAGCCATGTACTTAGAACTTTGTCGGGTTCTACGCCGATTATCAAAGTCTCTTCTTTGCGGCTGTCCCCAACAGTTGTGGTTTGGTTGGTCGTGTCTCCCAGCACGATGCCTTGGACCTCTCCTGCAAACGTTTTTAGTAGCAAACGTGCATCGACGCCAGTGTTTCCGTGCATGAAGCGTAGTTGGTCAAGAAGACCGTCAGTGATCCAGTATCTTTCATTTGTATAGTTAAACTGTAAATCCATGCTTCCGGCAGAAAACTCTTTCAACAACTGTGAGTACTGGTTGCAAACACCTTTATGCGCTATCAAAGCCACATCCGTGCCTATCGCTCTCTCAACCCAGCTCTTGGTTGTCTGACCAGCAATCAATCCTCCCGCGACTCCGACAGTCACGAGCGTGAATACGATGCTGAGGCACAGAACAACCTTGATTGTAGGTGACTTGTGGCGGACAAGACTCCTCAACGCCATTTTCAACGTGAAACCAGATTTCGAAAGCACCTTGGAACCTGACTCTTTGGACAGTCCCAAATAATAGGTAGGTGAAATTGCTTTAACTGGTTTCACTCTGGACGCATCAAAGATTGGTTTGGCCCCGACAATCAACGCAAGCACAAAATACAGAACAAAAACAATCAAGATAAGCCAAAAATCGAAGGAAACCTTGGAAACCTGCGGACCAATGCCGCCAAAAAGACTCGTCGAGGCAAAATGAGCCACCAAACCAAAGAATACGCCTATCAAGCAGCCCAAAAAAGTCACAAGAAGAAGCTCGGTGAAGAAGTATCCGAAGATCAGGTCGTTTGGACAGCCTGTTGCCTTCATCAGGCCGATGTCCCGTATTCTCTGGGACATCATCATAGATACCATGAATGACACCATTACACCACCCGCAGATAGAATCAAAACAACCAGGAGTAAGATGAAAGGCGCAAATATGCCTGAAAAACCAGCCGTAAGCTTGCCTTCAACCACAAGCGAGATGCCCAAACCAACCTTCTCAGCAAAAAGAAGCAAGAACAACGTTGAACCGACAGACAAAGCCAAACTGAAAACAACCAATACCGTTTGCAGTTTTCTTCGAAGCAAATCATTGAGTGAAAAAGAAGTGCTACTCATTCTGTTTCATCAGCTTCCCGTCTTCCAACCACAACTTCTGGTCGCCAAGCTCGTTGATTCTTGAGTCGTGACTCGCGACAATAACGGTTTTTCCTTCATCCTTCAAAGTCTGCAGAATTTGAACAATCTGAAAGCTTGTTTTTTTGTCCAAGTTGCCCGTCGGTTCGTCGGCAAGCAGGAGTGGGGGACTATTGGCAAGTGCTCGTGCAAAGGCCACGCGTTGTTGCTCACCGCCGCTTAATTGAAATGGGAAATGCTCCGATCTTTGACGTAGCCCCACGATTTCCAACAATTCATCGACATGTTTCTTTATTTGATCTTCAGGCTTTCTAAGCCATTCCATTGGAAAAGCAACATTCTCAGCAACGGTCAAAGTGGAAACAAGATTGTAAGATTGAAAAACATAGCCAACTTTGGCACATCTGAAACTCGCCAGGAAATCCTCGTCCTTTGTTGCTAGGTCTTCATCAAACACAAAGATACTTCCACTTGTCGGCTTGTCAATTCCGCCTATCATGTTGAGAAGCGTCGTTTTACCTGAGCCCGAAGGACCACTGATGACCGTAAATTCGCCGTCTTTGACTTCCAAGTCTAAGTCTTTCAAGACCTCGATCTTTGCCTCGAATGCCTCGTAAGTCTTGCAGAGACGGGATGTTAAAACTACTGTTTGAGCGCTTTTCATTTCATTCATCTTCCCTTTGTTACATCTAGATTTCCTCTGTCTCTTTTCAGTATCCTTATTTTTTCTGGAAGTCTCGCTTTTTCATAATCCTTCCAGTTTACTTCCCTGAAAATCCATTTCTTGCCTAAATGCGCCGCGAGTACAGCGTGTTTATGACTGTTGTCCAGCGGAATAAGTTCGTTTAGAAATCTGAAAAGTTTATCGACTTGCTGCTTCGGAAAATAAGCATAGTACCCTGCGTTCTTCACTTCGAAAGCATACATGTCTGAATCTTTCCTCGCCATTACGTCTGGCAACGGGTTGAGGCTCGGATTGCTAACGGGCACTCGTACAGAATGGTACCCGTTCTTCTGCAAAAGCTTCACCAACGCGTTTTCGCTGTAGAAACCTCTTTTACGCCACCTACGAATTGCGTCCTTGTCGATCTCTCTGACCATTAAAAGAAACCTCTGGCAATTCACCACAGAATATTGTTGGCGGAACTAGAGATAAAAAACTATTGAACGAACGGTTTGTCAGAGTGTTCTTCGTTTCCAGGCCTGGACAGGAACGCTGAGAATTGGCTTTTCAACTAAACATTCCTTAAGATAATCGTCCAAGGTTGCGGCAGGCACAACCTGTATACTGTAATCTTTCACGGCAATCGAATTTTCATAGTTCTTTTGCGGGATTACAACTTTCTTGAATCCCCATGCCTCTGCAGCCTTGATCTTCTCGTAAACACCGCCTACCGCGGTTATTTGAATCGCGTCTCCTACGCCTAGGTTGATTTCTCCAGTCACAGCCACGTCTTGTCTTACTGGTCTGCCCTCGATAAGCGAGCACAACAGTATTGTCATCGTGACGCCTGCTGAGGGCCCATCTACTCCGTAAGACTGCGCGAAGTCGATGTGAGTAAGATAATCCTGTGCGATGTCGACGCCATACCTCTGCAAGATGACGCTTCTAACCTTCGCTATGCTGTCCGAAATGAAGCTTTGACCCTTAGCTACTCCTGTCACTTTGTAGTAACCCTTGAAAGAATAGTCTCTTGGAAGCGCAGATCTCTTCACCATTTGAGCTTTTACGTTCAAGACGCTTCCCGTCATTTCACCACTGTACGGGTCGTTGACAACAGCGAGACCATGCATTTGCCCAAGTTTGACCCCTTTCGGCGCAATCTCAAGCAGTTTACCTCTTTCCTGCATGTTGTGTTCAAGTATTTGCCTCTGAATTGTCTTGCAGTGCTGTTCAGCAGCTTCTGTCACATATCGCCGTTCTACAAGCTGCCTGCCCTCGTTCATCGCCAAAGTTGAAGCAGTCTTAATAATTGAAATTAAAGGTCTGAATCTCGTCGTTAACGCGTCTTTCTTGTTGCTTCTGCGTCTACCTTCCTCAACGATTTCTTCACATGCTTCTCTGCTGAGCGGTATAAGATGAAACCTTTTTACTTCCTGTGCAATCCACTGCACATACTTGCGCCTGTTTTCAACGGTGTTCGGCATGTCATTGTTCATTCTTACAACTTTACCATATCCATAGATTCGATCCATCAATGCAGGATGAATCTGACCTATGCTGTCAAAATTGCCGGCGCCAACAAGGAAAGTTATTGCAGGAACTGGTTCAGTTGAAACAGCCATGGCCGCCGTGTCTCCGCCGTTCAATCTACCTCGTAAGGTTATCGGCAGCTGCCCATCTTCAAGCACTGTCAGCAAGGTCACTGCTTCGTCAGGATCTAGGTTCTTTACCTCGTCGATGTAGAGAATACCTAACGACGCAACGTGTACGTCACCCGCGCTTACTCTTTGGTGCTCGGGCGTGCCTAAGCCCCCTGTCTGATATGGATCCCAAGCTATCGAACCAAAGAGTTGAGCGCTCCGATGTCCCGTAGCATCAACGAAAGGTGCATGTCCCGACCCGTTGTCGACGATTAGTTTTGGAACATCTGACTGTTGGGCGCCACCGATGCCTTTGAGGTTACCAGTCCCTCCGAGTTTAGAGAACCACCATGTGAATATTCCAAAGAAGATCAGGCTTCCTCCCGGTATGAACGTCAAAGGCACCAAGCCTACGAATTTGCTGACTAAGTAGTCAATGAAACTGTTGCCGTAAAATTGCTGTAGAGGCTCGCCCAAATACATTGGATTCGCTTGCCAAGATGTCCATGCCTGGTAAATGAAGTAGAACCCGAGAGCGATCAGGAACAAGCCTATTGAAACCATCAGAATTTGCAGGGCTTTAAGCCCAATTTTTGTGATGAATTTTCTTCTGAGTTCTTGGCGCTGTTCCTTGTGAAGTATCTTCTTTGCGTCGCCTGCTTTGTAGATTGAGATTTTTGGTTGGCTTGGTAAAAGCGGGTTTTTCCAGCAAAGGGTGTCGGTTAGTTGTATACCATTCTCTTTGTAGACTTGTGTCAATTTTTCAGACAGGGCCCTGCCTATCAATGACTTGCCAGTTCCAGGATCTCCTAGCAACAGGAGATAAGGCCCAGGACTGATCAGACTCTTGGCAGATGCTTTCGACTTATTTGGATCACTCCAGTTTTCATACCATTTGCTTTTTTCCAGCCACTTGAGTTTGTGAACCCACTCGTCCAAGCATAAGAAGCATTCTTTGAGGGCTTGATCCTGTCCAATAGCCCAATTTATCAGGTTATCATCAACGGGAAAGCCTTCAGTGCTTTTGAATTTCCCCCAGTCCCACTGGACGCTGACTTTTCTTCCGTTGACATTTCTTTCCAGATTCTCAACAGCATATCCAAAAGGGTTCGGGGTCAAGACTCGCACCTTTGGTGTCCTTTCTCTGTCAAAAACACAGCACAGTGAGCAATTAAAGCGGTATTTCAGAATTAGCAATATGAAAGAACTGATAACATAGGCCTCTTTTTTGTGGAAAATGGAGACTTCAAGCCGGTCTCTGAACGAGAGTGCGAACGGCTGCTTTTTCAATTTCGACTCCATTCGTGGTCTTTTTGTGAATTCAGACTATCTTGTATGGATGTTCTTGTTCGAAATTATCTGAGGAAAAAATAGCCGTTGTTTTTTGGGCAAAAGCGGAAATATAAAGGCCCAAAAATAAGCCTAAAGGCGAAGAAAAGCTCATTTTAGCCCTTTTGACTCTCCATTTCAGGTAGAGGCATGGACTTGCCTAGGGCCTCATATAAAAACCGACGAAAATCT
>Ga0315280_10007859_pt1 | contig 14169 bp, 13 predicted proteins | sample YL17G06_40_MG_FD_203697 | JGI IMG/M metagenome (GOLD analysis project Ga0315280, IMG submission 203697) | Sediment microbial communities from Yellowstone Lake, YNP, Wyoming, USA - YL17G06_40 | ecosystem: Environmental > Aquatic > Freshwater > Lake > Sediment | place: USA: Wyoming | collected...
AAAACCGCATCCGGTTTTTTCATGCACCATCTCATGAACTGTTCTGTACCGACCAGATTGGCCGCACAGGTAAAGGCTCCTTCCGATTCCCCAAACATAACAAGCTCCTCTCCAACCTTTTTCTTAAGAAGGTTCAGGTTCTCTTTGTAAACAGGAAATCTGCCCTTTTCAAGAAAGTTGGAGGGAAAGGTTAAATGTTCGACGCCGTCTGCGTAGGGATGCCCTTTTACAGAGTATTGTAAGTCGATTTTCGGAGTGCCCAGTTCACAACCAAAAGCTTCGCTCAGGGGCAAGATATCCCATCCCATCGCCTTGACCCATTCAAATCCACCATGCTGATGACCTGCATAGGCAAGCTCAGTCATGGCCGCGGGATCTGTGTCTGCAAGAGGCCTTTCGTAGCCGCATTTTTTCATGAAATCGACCACACCATAAGTGGTTGTGCACCCAACAGGTGTCATGTCAACCTTCTTACCCGTTAATTGGTTCATAAATCTCTCTTTGAGTGTCATCTTCTCCTCCCTTTTTTCTGAAATTTACTCCAAATCATATCATAAAATTTATAGCCAATACAAGGACGAACGGCATCCATCAGCAATTCTCGGTGAGTTCGCAAACTATTGAGATTCTTCGCTTCGCTCAGAATGACAACTGGGGACTTTCGTAATGTCATTCTGAAGAAGCCCTAGCGACTGAAGAATCTCGCTGTATTTTCACCGAGAATTGCTGGGCATCCATTCACTACTAAAAGAAAGGATTTTCAATCCACCTTCCGTTGAATCTTTTCAAATGTTTTTCGGCATCCTCTCTTTTTCCAAAGACATGGATTCGATTCTTATTATGGGGAACGGTGACCACCTCACTTTCGACAAAGAGCGCTTGAGAGGCATTGATCTTTTTTTCTGAGATTTCGTCCACCACCATAACTTCTTTCACCTTTTTCTTGAGTTCTGAAAAGCTCATGGAGGCGCAGACAATGGAACAGAACTTTTTTTCTGTGCCATCTTGAAGGGTAAAATAGACGGCATAGAGTGGCTCGACTTTCACCCCGTCATAATCGCAACGGTCCTCTATGGGTTTTCTTTCCCCCTTGCAACCCGAGCCTAAAGAAATTATTACAAAGGTGATAAAGAGAGCTATCCATCTTTTATTTGAGGCCATCTTAATCCACCAGTAAATGGATGATGAGCATAATCAAAAATGCCGATAAAAAGAAAAAGGCAAACCAATAGATTTTTCTTAAATACCCGGGCAGTAAATCTGCTGCTTCTCCTTGTCTTCCAAAGAGGTCTGTTGTGAACGCCCATCCCACAGAGAATGTCCCCAAAATGAAAAGTATGAACATGACGATGCTATCTGGCACGTATTGCCAGAGGCAATAAAGACAGTGATGAAAGGGAAGATGCATCATCCTTGGTGCGAAAACCTCGATCTGTGATAAGAGGAAGACGAAAGCATTTAGAACCGCAAAGAGGGAGAACAAGCCTAATATCAGCCTGCGAAATATTCTAAACTTCAGGCTTACACCGATGAATCCCATCAGGGCAAGATGGGTGATGAAAAAAAGAACCTGAAGGGATTGAGCATATTCTGGACCAAAGATGGATTCCGGTGTGGTTCGTGTAGGTCGGTTTAAAATATCGGTAACCGTGGTGCAACAGGAGACAAGTGACTCAGGTGCAATCCCTATCATCAAGAGGATATCTCCAATGGAATCGATCAGCACGAAGAGGCTGATAATGGAAAGAAGGAGAAGTTTCTTCCTCATCAACGGAGAGGTCTTGGTAGCCCTATCAAGGAAGTGGAGCATGAGCCATCCTCCGATCAAGAAGAAATTGGTCGGCTTAAGGAACTCTAAAAAACGGGTAAGACCTACCTTCACCTGAGTCACGCCGAAGATACACATAGCCCCTTCGATATCCGAAATGAAACTCTGGAGAGTGACATAAAAAAGGGGCCAGTTGATCAACCTGATCAACAATACGATCACCATAATTAAGAGAACTAAATAGGAGCGATCTTCCAGAGAAGTTTTTTCTTCAGGCGTAGCGGTTCTTTTCCATTTTCTATAAAGGATGAGAGATGAAATCCCTCCCCAAATCGCCAAGAGAGCGGAAAGGGCGCCGATAAATATCATAGTGATGCTAAGGGCATTTAAGATCATTGTTTTCCCCTGCTCGAAAATAATCAAAACGCAGTAAATTAAATTCCCATCCTTTAAATCCCCCCCTTCCCCCCTTTGCCCTCCGGGTCAGAGACCGCTCCGGGTCGGAGACTAAAGGGGGGTTGGGGGGATTATCTTCGTATCGATCAGATTCCCATCCTTTAAAAAGAAAGTCATCTCACTATAATCGAGAAAGACAGGATCATGGCTGGAGATAATGATTGTCTTTCCTTTATTTTTAAGGTCCATAAGAATATCTAATAGGATCTTGATCGATTCAGCATCAATATTGGAGGTGGGTTCATCGGCAATCACAATTTCAGGATCATTGATTAAGGCCCTGGCAATGGCCACCCTCTGCTGTTCTCCTCCGGACATCTGCTCCGGAGGATGATCCACTCTCTTCTCCAATTTCAATTGGATCAGCATTTCTACGGCTCTTCCCCGCCTATCTCTTTCCATTACCCCGAGGGGAAGCAAGGGGAAAGCTACATTTTCCCAGGCAGGCAGACGGGGTAAGAGGTTGAAGTTTTGGAAAATCAAACCGATCGTTTTTTGGCGAATCCGGGAGAGCTGGACATCTGAATATTTAGAAACATCTTCTCCATGAAGGAGAATCCGACCCCTCGTCGGACGATCGATTGTGCTAATTAAATTGAGAAGGGTGGTCTTCCCGGAGCCTGAAGGACCTCGGATAAGAACGAGGCGATTCTTTGGAATCTCTAACTCAATCTGATTGAGGGCACGAACCTCTTCAGGCCTTCCTTGATAATAAACCTTATCTAACTTCTCTGTTCGAATGATCGTTTCCATTATCGCATCGCCTCCACAGGAGGAACCGTAGCCGTCTTCCAAGTAGAATAAAGGCTTCCCACCATCGTCAGGACGATGGCAAAGAGGAAAGCAAAAAGGCATGGAAGGGGGAGGAATCGGGAAGGGACAGGAAATGGGGCCATTAACCCGATTTCGGCGATGAAGAACTGGGTAATGAATGCCCCGTTGAACCATTTCAACCAAGCCATTGCCAGGAGAATGGCGAGCGGAGCACTCGTGAGGCTGACGACGAGGTTTTCCAATGTCACCATCTCCATCACCTCTTGGGTCTGCCAACCGGTTGCCTTGATGACCCCAATTTCTTTTCTCCTCTCTGTCTGGCCAAATCCTGAAACGATTAGCAGGGCTGGGATGGCGAGGGCAAAAGCGACAGTATAGAGGGCAGTGAATACGCCAGCCTTGTAATTGAATCCTCTTTGAAAGTACCTTTTAACCAAGGACTTATCCTGGACCCTCAAAGGAGGCCCGGATGAATCAGGATATGAGGTATCCACGCTTTGTTGGATCTCTTTGGCCAAGAGAGGGGCATATCCTGGCCTTGTGTAAATCAGAATATCGGTTGCCATCCCTTTCATCTGGAAGAATTCCGAAGCATCTTCAAAGGACATTAAGATCAGATTAGCGCTCCATATCGTTGCGTCGGAGTCAAAAATCCCTGCAACTCTGAGAAGTTTCGAGGAATTGATTGAAAGAGAGAAGCGGACCCCGAGTTGAAGATAAAATTCTCTTGCCAAGCCTTTCCCGATGATTACTTCACCTTTCTCACGAAACACACTTCCCTGAGCAAGATGAATCGATGACGGAATGTTTTCAGGAAGGATACCCACAATGGTCGCTAACCGATTGACAAAATAGGTTCTCCCGACGATTCGAGGAAAAACCTTTGTCACCCCATCCATTTTTTTAAAACGTTCGAGGTAATCGAGGGAGATGGGGGCATTGCTGCCAAAATAATCCATAGTCACATAGATGTCCGCTCCTTCCTCCACGGAGATGAGGGATTGGAATTTAATCCCTTCAGAGATTGAAAGGGCAGTAACGAAAGGAAAGAGAACGGCGATGAGACAGAGGATGAGAACGATACTTCTGACCTTATTTCTGATGATATTCCCAATTGCAGTAAAAAGAAGGTTGAGGTGTTTATTCATTTTTTCAAGTGGCCCATTGTGTCATTCTGAACGACCGAAGGGAGTGAAGAATCTCATCCGGGAACCTGTAATTTGCTCTTGTATAAGGAGATTCTTCGTCGCCCTGTAGAGTAATTTCATGCTCCACAGGGCTCCTCAGAATGACAGCTTAACGTTGTAGGATTAATTGATTCACCGGTATCTCCTCAAAGTAGGAAACGGTTGCAGTTCGGTCCGGACCGTAAGAGTAGCCCCCTGGGATAGGCCAGAGTGTGGAATCATCCACGGGTTGGATGCGGGGATCAAAATTGATGAAGTTCCAGATGGGAGTGCTGATGGCTCCCATCCCAACGCCTCCTACCATCCTTTGGAAGACAACCATCTGTTCCGATTGAATCCTTTTCCAAGAATATTGATCCAATGCCATGGCCAAGATGCTCAGACAGATCAAAATGATTAAAAAGAATAAATAGGATCGAATTTTTCTTGTCATATAAGTTTATAAAAACTCGTAGGGCAAGCCTTTAGGCTTGCTTATATTCGCAGGGCTAAAGCCCTGCTCTACAGTAATCTTGGTCCCGCCTTGAGGGATTGGGATTTAAATTATTTCATCTGCTCTTTCCATATCTCCAGTGCTTCTTGATAGGTGACCACTTTTCCACCGAAGCCTTTCTGAAATTTTTCAGCATTAGCTCTCGTCGCAAAGGAAATAAAACCAGGAGCCATGTCTGTGATGACGGTGCTTTTATAAACATAGAACCCCTTTTGAGCATCAAAAGGTCGATTGCTCAGAAGGTCTGTTGCTGTAGCGGATTTAAATTTTTCTTTTAGCCTGAGATGCAAGGTAAGACCACATTGGACTCCACAGGTCTGAAACTCCTTACCCTCCGTTGTCGTCACCACATATTTCGTATGGGGATATTTTGAAAGATCCATTCCACACACAATACACCGCTTGACCTCTCCACTCCATGATAAGGAACCGAAGATGAGGATCAAAATAATAAGTGTTAAGCCATAGGTGGTTTTTAAATCCGAAATCCGAATATCGAAATACGAAACAAATCCGAAATTCAAATGTTCAAAAATCCAAACTTTTCCTTTTAGGCCATCTAATTTTTTCCTATTTGTGCTTGTTTCGGATTTCATGCTTCGAATTTCGATTTTTTGTGTCATTTCATTGGCCTCAGGCTCCAGATGTAGAGGGTGATAGAGTGAAGATCCTTTTCATCCATCTTGCCTTCGTAACCCATCATCCCTAGACAACCTTTTGTAACCACCTCTTTAATTTTGACCCGATTGTCCATCTTCTTTAAGAATTCTGGGGCACTCCATCCTAATGCAGTGCCCCCTTTGCCCTCCTCACCGTGGCATTTGTAGCACCCATGCTTTCCTGCCAAATCCTTGCCCATCTTCGCCCTTTCCGCCACTTTTGCCATGATCATCTTTCTATCCGATCCCATATCAGAAAGCGTCCGATTCAATGCATCATCAAAAGTGCCGATCGCCCCTCCATGACCCTTCATGTACTTCTGGGCATCACCCAATGATGCAAAACCAATTTTGCTAACGGCTGTCATCACACCGGGAATATCACTCCCAATCAACCAATGGGCTTTCTTGGCATCAATAAAGATTTTAGTTTCATAATCGACAACTTCCCATTGGTCAATTTCGGCCGCTCTTTTTTCGTAGACCTGGGCAGCACAAAAGATGCTGCATGTCTGGATCTTCGATCCATCAGAAAGAGTGAGCCGATTGCTCGTCTGATGATACATTTTCAGATTCATCCCACAAAGGGGACACCATCTGGGTTCCTCCTTCGCCTCGATATTGAAGGATGGGGTCAGTAAAAAGTTAACCCATAATATAATAAAAACCACCAACATCAAATAGAAATATTTATGTTTTTTCATTTTTCAGTCCTCCAAAATAGAATAGATATGGCATCGCCATGGAATATCATGACAAACGAAAAACCGTCATTCCTGCCCCGTATCCAGTACGGGATAAACTCCAGCAGGAATCCAGAAAGGCCAACCTACTGGATTCCCCCGTGTTAAGCACGGGGCAGGCTTTGTCAAGCCCGGAATGACAATCAAAGTAAAAAGACTTATGACGCACTACATTAGATTGCCTACAGTAGAGAACAGTTTCTATTTAGGAGGGTAGTAGATCAGGACGGGTGATCCAATGGAGTTACATATACCTGCGAAACTAAAGTGGATGGAATTTGGAAGAAGGGATGAATTTCCAGGGCAGGAGGTGGAAACAAGCTTTTAACCAGAAGGATAGGATATTTTAATCCGGGTAGATCGAAATCACTATTGGAAGATCCGCAAAAACAAATTGCCCGTTTAATTAAGGGCAAATTTTCTGAAGAACTCTCGGTTCTCTCATGACAACCGCAGGCAGAGAGAAATCCACCTCGTTGGCTCACGCAATAGGGGCAGTTACAACAAGGAGAAAAAGATTCAGGGGAGAGGGTATGACAAGAGCACTCGAACTTCGTTTTTGGAATGACAAGGCCGATATGAAAAACTAAAAGGATGAATAGAATAGAGTAAAATTTCTTTTCCATTTTTAAAAATCTTATAAAAATCAATATATTTTGTCAACCCTTCGACTCCCCAGCATAAATGCTGGGGCTTGCCTTCGACCCGAGACTTCGGCGAGCTCAGTCGAGCCGCTCAGGCCGAGGGGCTCAGGGTTGGCCCTGCACTTCGATAAACTCAGTGTCCTGAGCCTGCCGAAGGAAGCGGCGCTCCTTCACCCCGCCTTCAAAGGCGGTGTTTGGCGCCGCCGAATGGGTCAACTTTAATGTTTCCCTCTATTATGATATTTCTTATTTTCAAAATCTGATGCTAGCCCCAACCATTGCTGTGGCGCCCGGCATGGGATAGCCCTTCAGATATTCATAATGGACATTGGTCAGATTCTCTCCAGCCACGAACACTTCTCCCTCCCATTTCTGGGTTGCGTATTTGAACCGATAGGCGATTTTCCCGTTGAGGAGATAGTAACTGTCCACTTTGTCAGGAATTGCGCTTGGGTAGCGGGGGTTTGAAACGAATCTGGAAGAGACATACTGAGAGTCGAGATTGATGAATACCCGTTTCCAGAGAACATAGGATATGCCCCCAGTCAAGGTGACTCTGGGTGCATACGGGAGATCATTTGGATTCGGCGAGAGATATGTCCCTCCTACGAAACATTCGAAGTTGTTCCATGGGGTAAGTGTGGCCGTTAATTCGATCCCCCTTGTTCGGTAACTTTCGAGGTTCTCGAATCTTGGGGGAGGTGCTTTGAAAACGAGACGGTCCTCGCCGGAGTCGTAAAACAAAGCAACATCCGCTTTCAGCCATCGAGTAATTTTCTGAGATACTCCAACTTCGTAATGGTCTATTGTCTCGGGTTTGAGTTCTTTCCACTTATCCCCTTGACCGAAGTTCAGTTCATAGAAAAAGACGGCATAAACTCCAGGGAGATTGAATCCACGAGCATATTGCGCATAGATTTCAGTATCCTTATATTTCAATACGACTCCTGCTTGAGGCCCAAGGTCATTTCCGAAATATCTGCTCATATTGTATCGAAGACCGAAAGAAGGGGTGATTTGAAGCTCTTTGCCAAAGGTATGCCGGACTGCAAAGTAGGGGGCGGAATTATAGAAATGGGTGTCCTCTAATTCTTTAATTCTTATTGTGGGAGGAGCGGGCCGGTTGAATCGGACTTCTTTAGACTTTCCTCCATAGACATCATAATCATAGCCCAGGGTGATCTCTCCCGAGGTCCAGAGTCTCAATTTTTGCTGAGCGCGAATTCCATAATTGTTCCAATCCGTGTTGGTGTCAAAAGGGCCCACGCCATCCCATTGGTCCTTCCATCGAATCTGGCCATCGTCATAGTAGACCTTAACGAATCCTTCTGCAATTTTATATTTATTAGAGAGCGTGAGATCGAATGTCTGGTCCCGAAGTCCGAACCGAGAGGTCACAGGAGGCTGGGGAGACCCTTTCACTCCGGGATCATCTGCCCAGCTGGAGGTCCGGCTCGTGGTTAGAGATAAGTCCCAGTTATCTATCATCTGATATCCTATTCGACCGAAGTAATTCTGGGCCTCTCCATCAGCATCTCTTCGATGTCCATCACTGCTCTTGTAATTTCCTGTGAGATAATAATCGAATCTGCCTTTCTTCCCTCCATGTTCAATCCATTCATCAAGGGTATTATAAGTTCCGTAGGCCGAGCGGATTCTCGTTATAAAACCCTCCTCGGTCATCCGTTTTGTTCTAAGATTGACGGCTCCGTACGCCATATTTCCGAAGAGTACCGGTTGCGCTCCCTTATAGATATCGATATGGTCGAGATTATTCACACTTAGCATATCCATGAGCGGGTGCGTCCATATTCCAACAAAACTTGGCCGTCCGTCAATAAGCATTGAGATTTCAGCTCCAGGTCTTTCCGAACCCATTCCTCTGATAAAAATAGCCCCTCCTTGAGCGCCCCCATAACTTCCAACAAGATTGTAACGGGAGATGGTCACTCCAGGGACTCTTCTTAAAGCCGATGGAAAATCCAACGCGTTGAGGTCTTCAATCTGTCGATCACTTACGGTGGTGATACGATTGGCATAATCGCTTACCCAATTGCCCTCAATGATCGGGGTGGCAACCACCCGAACTTCTTCCAGGGTGATTTCCTCTTTGGGTTCCTCGGAAAATACATAAGTTACGAAACTGGCCACCATCAGAAATGCGACTCCAATACTAACCCATAAAGATTTTAGGTTCATTTTGGACCCCCTTTCTCCCGAAATAAAAAACCACGAAGGGTCCCGTTTCTACGGGGCTTAAAACCTCCGTGGTTTTGATTTCGCCAGAATAAAAAAGCCACAAAAGTTAGGCCTTCTGGCCCAAAACCTTCGTGGCTTTTAAATTGGATTCTTTTTAATCAATTCTAAATCTCTTGTCAAGAAAAATTTATTTGACAACCAAAAACTGCAAGAGTTATATTTGTTTTGGCCATGAAGGCAAAGAGGTTCGAAAACCCTTACCTTCATGGCTTTTTTTTGAGGAAAAAATGGAGAACTTAAGGGATTATTTCGATCGTCACGCATCATCCTGGGACGAAATGCTCAAATATAACGATAGAACCTCTGATCTCTTAGAAGTTGTAAGCTGGTTCGGATTGGCTCAAGGGCATTGGGTCTTGGATGTCGGCACAGGTACGGGTATTCTGCTCCCATTGATAAGACAAAAAATTGGTCCAAAAGGAATGCTTATCGGTTTTGATTTTTCATTCAAGATGCTGGAGAAGGCAAAGCTTCGCCAATGCCCTGGGGGGAAAATACTCATCAACGCTACCGTGGAATCTCTGCCATTTCAATTTGGTATTTTCGATCAAATCATCTGTTTTTCTGCCCTTCCCCATTTCCCAAATAAGCTGAAAGCTCTTCTTGAAATGGTGAGGGTTCTTAAAGACGGAGGAAAACTCTTCATTGCCCACCTAAAAAGTGTAGAAGAGCTAAATCAGTTCCATCAACATATCGGAGGTCCAGTGGCCCATGACCGCCTTCCACATCCTGAAAGGATTCGAAGCCTGATGATGGAATCCGGTCTGTTCGAAATTAAAATTATCAATCAACCTGAAAAGTTTTTGGCACAAGGAAGTAAGATTTAATGCATCATTTCTCTTCAGACTTCAGGGGTAAGGAATGGAAAACAAAAAGCTAAAAATCCTAATCCTATCCTCATTTATTTTAATGGGCTTATCACGGTTAGGAATGGCAGAGTCGTTGACCATCAATGATTTGTCAGGAAGACCGATTACCCTTCCTCAAAAGGTTCAGAGGGTTATCGCAATAGGTCCTGGGGCATTGAGATTGGTGGTCTATCTGAATGCGTTTGATAAGATTGTAGGGATTGAAGAAGCAGAAAAAGGGAAGTGGACGCTGGCAGCACGACCCTACAGCATTGCCATTGCAGAAAAGGCCAAGGAAATTCCCAGCGTCGCAGAAGGCGGACCAGGTAAGCTCCCGGATTTTGAGAAGATCATGATGCTAAAGCCCGATGTCCTATTTGTCATAGGCATGGAAAGATCTCAGGTAGAGAATTTGCAGGAGAAGACTCGAATACCTACGGTCATTTTAAACTATGGGGACATCGGTGTATTCAGAGAAGAGGCAATCGAGTCTTTGAGGCTCTTAGGAAAGATTTTAAACAGTGAGGAAAGAGCTGAAAAGATAATAGACTTTATCAATCGGTGCAAAGCTGATTTGGAGAATAGAACGAAGGGGATTAAAAGTGAATCAATTCCAACCGCATATGTAGGCGGAATAGGATATAAAGGTCAACACGGAATAACGAGCACTGAGGCAGGTTATCCCTCTTTTGAGATGGTAAAAGCGAGAAATGTGGTGAATGAACTTCGGAAATCAGGCCATCTATTCATTGATAGGGAAAAGCTCCTGATATGGAATCCAGATGTGATTTTTTTTGATACAAATGGATTCCATCTCATCCATGACGATTATTCAAAGAATCCCGCTTTTTACAATTCCCTCAAAGCTGTTAAAGAGAAAAAAATCTTTTCAGTTTTGCCGTACAATTTCTACAATACGAATATCGAGGTCTCTCTGGCTAATGCATATTTTATCGGAAAAGTTTTACACCCGGGAAGCTTTTCCGATATCGTGCCCGAGAAAAAAGCTGATGAGATATTCAAATTTTTTGTGGACTTGCCTGTCTACCACCGAATGAAAAAGGAGTTTAAAGGATATGGCCACGTCGTTTTTGAGGAGGGGAAAATAGATGTTAGATAAAAACATCTCCCAAGAATACCGGGTATTTATCCAGAGCAAAGTGGTCATCGGCCTTTTATTATTGACCCTGGTGGTTTTATTTGGAGTCTATTCAATCAACGTGGGCTCCTATCCAATATCACCGGGCAAGCTTTTAACTTTGCTTATGGAAAGAGAAACGGATGATATATTTTATCATATTTTTTGGAGCATCCGTCTTCCGAGAACCTTTGCAGCCATCATTGCCGGTGCTGGTTTAGGTTTGGCAGGTGTGATCATGCAGAATATTCTTAGAAACCCTCTTGCCTCCCCATTTACGTTAGGAGTGTCCCAGGGAGCTGCGTTTGGTGCAGCCTTTGCGATCATCGTATTGGGTGGGGGGCAACTCCATCAGGTTGGAAATGAAGCCATCACATTCTATTCACCCTATCTGATTGTGATCTTTGCCTTTCTCGGTTCCCTGGTTACCGTTTTCTCCATTTTGCTCCTCTCTGTCCGAAGGGATATCACCCCAGAATCTTTGATCCTTGCTGGTGTGGCATTAAGTTCTTTTTTTGGTGCCGCTACCATGCTCCTTCAATATTTTGCTTCCGATATGCAGATTGCAGCGACCATCTTCTGGACCTTCGGGGATCTGGGGAAGGCAAGGTGGAATGATATTTCGCTTATGGTGGTTGCTTTAATACTTTCCTTCACTTATTTCTTCTGGAATAGCTGGTGTTATAATGCCCTTCAGTGGGGTGAAGAGACGGCCGAAGGGTTGGGTGTTGATGTGAAAAGGCTTCGTTTGCTCGGAATGGTTATCTCTTCCTTCGTTGCCTCTGTAGCCATTGCATTTTTGGGGATTATCGGATTTATAGGCCTTGTCTCACCGCACATCATGCGAATATTCGTAGGAAATGATTATCGGTTTTTAATACCTTATTCCGCCATTTTAGGTGGTCTTTTGCTTCTTCTATCAGATATCCTAGCAAGGACGATCATGGCCCCGGTGGTGCTTCCTGTTGGGATCCTTACCTCTTTTTCTGGTGCTCCATTCTTTTTATATCTACTCATCAAGCGCAGAGGGGTCATGGGATGATCCTTTCAGTCTACGGAGTGAGTTTTTCTTATGGAAGGAATGAGATCCTTAAAAATATCGAATTCCGTGTGGATGGGGGGGAAGTCGTCTCGATATTGGGAGAAAATGGTTCCGGGAAGTCTACCCTCCTTAGGACTATCAATAGAATTTTGAAACCCCATAAAGGGACAGTCCTAATTGACGGAAGAGCTATCAGGAAGATGAGCAGGAAGGAGATCGCAAAGACCATTGGGTATATGCCCCAGAAGTCAAATGGTGTTTACTGTAATGTGTTTGAAGCGATCCTCCTTGGGCGGAAGCCTCACATAGGGTGGCATATTTCAAAAAAGGATATGGAAACCGTTCGATTGATTTTGGCTATGATGAATTTGGAAAAATATGCCATGCGATATACGAATGAGTTAAGTGGAGGAGAGCTTCAGAAGGTCATCCTCGCGAGGGCCCTCGCTCAGGAACCGCAGATTCTCCTGCTGGATGAGCCGATCAATCATCTGGATATAAAGAATCAATTAGAGGTGATGGAATTACTGCGGAATATTACAAAAAAAATGAATCTTGTTTCTATGGTGGTGATGCATGATATTAATACCGCCTTGAGGTTTTCTGATAAGTTTTTGATGATCCGGGACGGAGAGGTCGTCGCCAGCGGCGACAAAAATATTATGAATCCAGAAAATATAAGAAAAGTTTTTAATGTCGATGTCATTATCGAAGAGATTTCAGGCATTCCGGTGGTTGTACCTGCATGACATTCTGAAATCGATCCTCACGAACTGGAGGCCAGTGGAGAGTGATTATGGATGAGCTTGAAAAATTGAAGAAATTGATTCCACACTGGATGGAACACAATGACGAGCATGCAGAGACTTATAAGAACTGGGCAGAAAAGGTGTCCTCTCTGGGGAAGAAGGAATTGTCAGAGATTCTCATAAGACTTCATCAAGAGACCAAGACATTAAGAGAACTTTTTGAAGAAGCCATGAGAATGATCGATGTTTGAAGGGTTTGCACTTTGGGCTTCATAGGAAAATTTGATAATAACGACGTCGGATATAGAAAATTCCGATTTGACATGTAGGTATTTTTCTTTTAGTCTGATTTTGTCTAAACCTAATTTTTGTCTATGATGGAAGGAGGTGAGAGCCCCATGCTGCTTGGCTGGAATGATGTATATCTTTCATGAGACAGAACCCAAGATGCCCATAGGTTTGGGCTAATAGAATTCACGGGCCGGGGGATGAGTGAAGATTGGGCCGGGCAGATTAGTGGCTCCCGTACCTCCCGAAGATTATTTTGAAGATCCTTACCCCTATCATCTGCTACTCTTCTTGCCCTCCAATCTCAACCATATTTCTCCAAATATTAATCATGCTTCGAAAATCATTTTGTTGAAAGTACCCTTATTCCAAGGACGTTTGATTTAAAGAGGAGGAATCTATGTCAAAATTCACTCGATTCTTTGCTACTCGTTGGGGGATTGTTTCTGTGGGAGCTTTTATTGGAGTCTTTGCTCCGCTACTTCAAAAGTGGGGCAATCCGGCTAATATGGGCATCTGCGTGGCCTGCTTTGAGAGGGATATTGCTGGCACCCTCGGACTGCATCGGGCGGCTGTCGTTCAGTATATGCGGCCCGAGATCATTGGCTTTGTCCTTGGCTCACTGATTGCCGCCTATGCGTTTAAGGAATTCCGTGCACGGGCGGGGTCTGCTCCCATTGTTCGATTTGTGCTTGGAGCTTTTGCCATGATTGGGGCTTTAGTCTTTCTTGGATGCCCGTGGCGGGCGATGCTTCGATTTGCAGGCGGTGATGGGAACGCCATTTTCGGCTTGCTCGGACTCATAGGAGGGGTATGGATTGGTACTTTGTTTCTTAGAGGTGGCTATAATCTGGGACGTTCCCAGACCACTCATACCTCGGTAGGATGGTTATTGCCTCTTACGATGCTCGGGTTTCTTGTTTTAATGCTCATCTTTCCACAGATGGAGGGTCAGGACAAAAGTGGAATATTGTTCTACAGCCTGAAAGGCCCCGGGTCCATGCATGCACCGCTTTTTGTATCTTTAGTGATCGGCCTTTGCATCGGATTCCTGGCACAGAGAAGCCGATTTTGCACAATGGGGGCCATCCGGGATTTCGTCCTTTTTAACCATACGCATC
>Ga0315280_10007860_pt1 | contig 14165 bp, 15 predicted proteins | sample YL17G06_40_MG_FD_203697 | JGI IMG/M metagenome (GOLD analysis project Ga0315280, IMG submission 203697) | Sediment microbial communities from Yellowstone Lake, YNP, Wyoming, USA - YL17G06_40 | ecosystem: Environmental > Aquatic > Freshwater > Lake > Sediment | place: USA: Wyoming | collected...
CTCGCTTCCTAGCAGGGATCAGGGTCGAGAAGAATCTGAAACCATCTGTGGATGAGGATGGAACCTGCAGGTTTGCACCGTACGGCCTGAGAAAGGTGGAGGCACTGCTCGTCGAGGAGTTTGGAAGGAAGAATGTGGAGCGATCGGGGTAGCGGATAGAGTGACGTACCTAGAAGCTGACGCGTCCGATGGACTGAAAGGACTGGGGCCATTTGATTTGATCATAGTTACCAGTGCTGCGCCTGAAGTCCCGTCAGGTTTGGTGGACCAGGTGAAGGTTGGCGGTATGCTACTTATTCCGGTTGGCGCTCAATTTGGCCACGAACTAATCAGGGTTAGAAGGAATGCTGACGGAGGATTATCTAGCGAAAACCTAGGCGGAGTAGCCTTCGTCCCCATGAAAGGTAAGCGCGGCTGACAGATCTGAAGCCCTGAAACGCTTAAGTCAATCGAGGACAGATCACAAGGGCAGCCGTAAAATCCTAGACATAGTCGTACACTCACGGTTGTAGGGTGGGAGAGCAAATTGCAGGAAGAGGAAGTGGTGCCTAAGGTTAGGGATCTGATGACTAGGAGTCTGGCCTCTGTCGCAGCGGAGGATATCGTAATGGAGGCTGCTAGGCTAATGGGTGAGAGGAGGATATCTTCCGTCCTTGTGAAGGGTGCCAGAGAGTTTTCAGGCATACTCACCGACCGCGACATAATTAGCAAAGTCGTATCCAAAGGACTAGATCCAAGTAAGATTAGGGTTAGTGAGGTTATGACTTCTCCGCTCATAACGATCAACGATGAGGAGAGCATTGAAGACGCCGCGAAGAAGATGCGAGACAAGGGCATACGAAGACTTGTGGTGGAGAGGAACCATGAGAAAGTTGGGATAATCGCAGAGTCAGACATAATCCATGTCTACCCGGAATTGCACTTCTTGATTAGGGAACGATCCAAACTAGAGCCAACCGCAACTCGAACTCAACCGTCGGAAACGCTTCTCGCCGGATCCTGCGAAGAATGTGAAAACTACTCGAGTGGACTAAAGAACATTAACGGTACGTGGCTCTGCGAACACTGCCGAGAATAAACCATCATTCCTCCGATCGAGTCATATCAGTAGGTGCGGCTAAAGTCGGCCAGTCGATCCTGAAAAGCGTCACCTTAAGCGGAAATACGCACAGATCCAGACGGATAGGCGACCTACCTATTCGCCTGGTTTTGGCGCTTCGATGATTGGGCTACTGAATCATCAGTCGCTTACCGCCGCCAGCTCGTTTAGAGGCTCGAACCTCCAGAACACCATTACGATATCTCGCCGTAGCGTTCTCACCGTTAACATTCTCAGGTAAGCCTAATGTAAGCCTATAGCGTCGCTGTAAGCCTCGTGCGGAAGGCAACAGAGCGCGACAGGGGGCGTCAAGGGTAAGTGAACCCTCCTCCCACTTCAGTTCGATGCCCTCTTTCTCCACGCCTGGCATGTCAATGGTCACAATAATCTCAGAGTCAGTCTCAGTCACATCATAGAGCGGGATCATACACCCGCTGAGAACTTCAGCTTCCTTGATATGTCGAAATACCGCATCAGCTTCATGTTCCATCTCGCGGTCTATTTCGCGCAACCAGTCAAAGATCGACCGTTTCCTCCAAATCGACATGGCAGCTTCTCTCCTAAACGTATAGTGAAGGTGCCTCCATCTCCCTACCCTTCTGAGTGCGATGCATGCTTTCAGACGTCCTCCTCATTAAATCACGCAATTGTATCTTCACCTCCTCCGCGCTCTCTAAGAGCGGCTTGACATCGATCTCTCTGCCAATCAGCTTTGAAAGACTGAGAACGACCTGAGCCGCGGCGCCTGGATCCGGATAATTATAGTGCGCCTGGGCCAAGAGAAGCGCTATGTTATGATTCCTTCGAACACCTTCCCTTAGAAGCTCCGCCTTTACACTCGTAATGAACCCATCCTTGAGACTCTGGGCACCGGTCTTGTTGACCATCTGCTCTCCAAAATTCTTCTCGCTAGCTACCACGAACACCTTCGGTGATTCGATGTCCAACCTGTTAGGTTCCGGCAAACCTCCCAGCGAAATAACGCTATCGATCTTCTTAACCGCACACCATGCAAGCAATGATTGTGCAACAGGTCTAACAAGGCTTGCTGGCAGAGGGATCTCCGAGACGACGGTGACTAATTCGTCGTTACCATAAATTCGCACGATCTCCCTAACCTGCGAGTCATGTACGGCGACTGCAGAGGGCAGCAGGTCAGAATCAATGTATCCCACTTGCTTCAGCTGCAACTTGTCAACCAAGTAAGATACAGCGATCACGCCAACAAGACCAACGTCCGGAAAACCCTCCAACAAAATTCTGCCGCTGCCATCCTGAAGCTGATCAGCAATACTCACAATCTCCTGACTCACCGCTTGCCCCCAAGATGATCACTTGGACATTTACTATTTCATCGTTATGATCAGAAAAACCAGCCAGCATATCAGCAGTACCATGAGAGAATGTTACTTGCTGCGTCCGAATAACAGATAGTGTCTCTCAATAACCCGAGATTACCTGATGGGTGGATAGCATCTACAGCCCTTCTTCAATAGTAGTGTCGAGAACCCGCTCAGTAAATAGAGACCCACAATATACGCATGGCCGCACCGTTGAAATCTTCTTGCTGAAGTCAAGGCAAACATTCGCTTGTCGAACACGATTTTTCCGAACAGCCGCATCTTCTGGGCCAGTAGGATGTCCTCGGACATCACTGCAGTCTCGTCAAAGCCACCCGCCATCAGGAACGTTTCCTTTTTGTAGGCACAGTTGAACCCGATCACGTGCGGCATTCCCGTTGAAAGCAACATCTTCTGAAGGTATATCGTCCAAAACCTGTAGATGACTGAATCGATCGTGCCTCCGTCATATGGCAATGTGGGGCCAGTGACGCCGACGGCGCTTGGATTAGCGTGAATGAATCGCGCGATTTCTTGCAGCCACTCATCTGACGCGATCGTGTCGGCGTCGATAAATGCAAGAATGTGCCCCTTGGCGATTTCTGCGCCTCTGTTTCGCGCAGCACCCGCTGGCAAACCAGGCTTAACAAGAACTGCGTCTGCGTATTCTTCCGCAATTGCTACGGTCTGATCAGTGCTGCCACCATCTACGACTATTACTTCAAAGGGATACTCACAGGACTGTTTGACAAGCGACCTGAGGCATCTAGTGAGATATTTCTCCTCGTTCCAAGTGGGAACTATTACAGATACATCTACCGCGGCGATCATCAGAACGTATTTTACTCGACCTACAAAGGGTTCCAGACGTCCTCTAACGTCAACGGCTGCCCACTCACCTCTTGACAGAAGTTGCGTTGACATATTCTGGAGGAATTCCTCGCGATATCGGAGGATCAATCCAGCTATGTCATGTGAGTTAATCGCAAATTGCAAGAGCTTTGTGAGCCAAGAGACCATGATAGATGAGAATTCTGGAACGCTGGACAACAAGAGAAACCATATCCAAACCGCGACTGTGCCTAGCGCTAACTTCCTTCGGACAATCGTCCCAAATTTCATCTCTCCAAGTTCCATACTTCTCATCCGTGACCATGCTCCTCTCTCGGACGGTTGATCATGCAATTCACTTAATCAGCCAATCCAAACTAGTCAGGGCTTCGATGAGCAGCCTGCTTAGAATGCTGAGTTTCTTCATTTTCCGTCTTCTCTGAACCGAGTGAGTATCTTTTCAACGTTCTTCTCGTCCATGTTTAGGCTTCGCGATATTCGTCCCACCGAATCGTTCTTCGACTCCAGGATGCGGCGGATTACACGCCGTTCCTCATGCGAATACTTTCGTAGATTGTCGGCTGCCTGTTTAAGGGCGAAGCCTCGGACGTACAGCAGTTTCGCTCTTTCCATTTCAAATTTGAGTAAGGCTTCGTCGATCTCTTGGACAAGATCGCTGACCTCTTCAACGTATGATGCATCAGACATTCGGTGAGCTGGAGGGATCCTGCTGGCTAAAGATTTCGCTGAACTGCTCTCCGTTCCTAGAGTCTCTTTCAGCGAGTTAAATACGCCAACCTTCTCTAAGTAGATGTTTGGCGTTAACTCTAAGTTTACGGTGACATACTTTGAGACCGTGAAGAGTTTTCGGTCAGGGCCCGTCGGGCTAGCTTCACCAGATCTCGAGACGAGACCTACGTCCTCCATTATTTTCAGGTGTTTTGTCACAAGCTGTTGGGCTAGGCCAAGCTCCTTAGAGAGCCTGAGTGGATAATCAGGCCCATTACTCAGGTGCTTGAGGATTTGTCGTCTAGCGGGGTTTCCGATGACGCTTAGAATATTGTCAACGTTCGTTTGACTCATCTACGATCACCGTTCAATATGACCGGATCATTGAGGATAGGTAAATCGATCGAAATATCGCTTGCCTCCTAGGCGGCTGGTTTGGGGCTCGATGGTTAGGTAGCTGGCTGCTGCACGGTACTTTGGGATCGGGTAACGGTGCTCAAAGTTGATGTGTTGAGTGCGCGCGTGAAGGTCGGGAAATTGCTTGCCGCACTCAGCAATCGGACAGGGTAGAGGCCTCTTTACTTGCTCCAATGCCGAGAGCATCGCTGGTCCTCCGAAGATTGCGATCCCATCCGAGAGACAGTAATATTGACGCGTAGTCCTATAATTCCAGCCAGGCTCAAGGGTTCTGCCACATCGAACACAAGCAGGAATACTTTCTCTCCGTTTCGCGATTGTACGAATCATCCGCCTGTTCAACAGGATCCATCTGTTACGCAGCTTGCCCAAGCCCAATTCCTCCCATTGCTTCATCTGCAAAAAAAGAAATAGGATTGTAGGTTCGTAACCGTGTTTCAGGTCTCCTTATGATATCATAACACCCTCTTACACATCACCAGTATACAACCATATATATACTACTAAATTTAAAGATTATGCTCTTGGAAAGTTGAGCCAGCCAATCCTCCTGGCGTTGACCAAGATTAAGAAACGTTAACGACAAGATATGAAAGCTTGCAGTCCAGATCACTCAGAATCTACGCGTGAATAAGCTGTCGCTTTCTCATTGTTGACCTTACGAGTCGAGAGCCAAATGGTGGCTACTAGACGGGCGGAAAGCACGACAACGATCAATATCACTAATCCAATCACAGCAGTTCCAAAGAGTTCAACAATCCAAGCGAACCTCGCTAATCCGCCGGGAGAAACCAAGCCCCTAACCCAATCAGGGGCGCGATCCTTTAATGCTCCCAAACCAGGATAACCAAGACAGGTATGAAGATCTTCAACCGTCAAACGCAACAGCAACATGGCGGCCTTCAAGTGTACTTCAATGGCGGGTTGCAACATTTCTTGATCACCCGCGCTGAATGTTATGCAGCGAGTACAGCAATCCTGGGCTTGTAGATGGCTGTTCTAGTTAGCTTATCTGAAGATTTGTTATGGGAATAGCAGTACTGTTCGCAGCGTTCAGCAGTCTCCATCTCGCTATAGCCGAAGCCGCATAACTCGCAGATGTAGATTGTTCCTTTCCGTGTGTATTTTTCTGAAACCATCCTCAACCATCCCTCACAATGATGGAAGCGAATAGCTTAGGTCGGGCTAGGGCAGCGCCCTCCTATCAATACTTATCCGGCGCCTCACCTTAGACGGGATGAGACGCCTAAGCAAGCTTCTCAAGCTCACCATGGTATCCCACCTCTCCTAATTTGTCGCATATATTTTTTTACTGAAGGTAACTAAAAATATTTCGCTATATACATGAATCAAGCAATTTCAGAAAAACCGTTCTTCGGCCGCAGGTTGTGCCATGCCAGAAAGATGCAACACCAGGAGGCTACGCCTCCATTACCCCAGGATACACCATACGTGTGACGTCAGGGTGAGTACGCGAAAGTTTCAGTTCCCCCTCATGAAGCGTTTTATAAACATCTTATGTTCGGCCATCGAGGTTAGACCGCCTTTTGGTGTACATGTTTCGAGAATGTGGCCCATCACGATTCTTACCAGAGCAATGATCCTGATTCTTTCAGAACAATCCTGAGAAATCCTCAATATACGAGTTGAGTAGAGGATGCCTGCTGGTGCTTAAAGCAGGCGGGGTTGTGGTGAATTCAGCAGGTGAGAAATGGGAGAGTCTCGCTGTCCCCGTTCTGGCTGGGGCAGATCGATTCATGCTAAGCTCATCTCGTTGACTCATTCGAATGACAGTTAGAGACCTTCCTTGGATAGTTCTCGTATTATGTCTCGCTGACGTTGAGTTAGTTTCGTAGGAGTCTTTAAACGGATCACCACGAGTTCGTCTCCTCGGCCATATTCACGGAACTTGGGCATTCCTTTCTTCCTAAGCCTAAAGACTGCCCCGGTTTGAGTTCCTGGTGGCATCGATATTCTTGCAGTGCCATCCAGCGTTGGGACATCAACCTCTCCTCCCAATGCAGCCTTCGAGAATGGAACGTCAACACGGCAGACTAGATCATCACCCTCTCTTTGGAAGGTTCTGTGAGGTCTAATATTGACGGCAACATAGAGGTCTCCTCTCTGACCGCCTCCGTTCGGAGCATCTCCTTCACCGCGAAGAACCAGTTGTGAGCCTGTGTCTACTCCTGGAGGTATCTTCACACTGATACGTCTGCGCAGTTCTACGATTCCTGCTCCATGACACGTGTCGCACGGTTTCTCTATTATTACTCCTTGTCCTCGACATTTGCGGCATGGTTCGATGCGGCTGAATTGCATGAATCCCGTGACTTGAACATGCTGAACCTGCCCCCTTCCGGCACATTCAGAGCATTTCTTTGGTGAAGTGCCACGCTTGGCTCCTGATCCTTCACACTCTGAACAGCGTTCATGTCTAGGGACTGCAATTTCAGTTGTTAACCCGGCATAGGCTTCTTCAAGGGAAATGTCCATGTTATATTGAATATCTCGCCCTCGGGGTGGCCCACGAGAGCGTCGTCCTCCGAAGAACGTATCGAAGATTGAATCGAAACCGCCAAATCCGAAACCCATATCTCGGAAGATTTCGTCAAAGTTTACTCCGCGGAAGATATCCTCGGCTGAATATCGCGAATCGATACCGGCGTGACCGAACTGATCGTACTGAGCTCGTTTCTGGTCGTCTGACAGTATAGCGTAGGCTTCCGAGATTTCTTTGAATTTCTCTTCAGCATCAGGAGCCTTGTTTCTGTCGGGGTGATATTGTAGAGCTAGTTTGCGGTATTGATTCTTGATTTCGTCCTTCGTTGCATTCTTTTGGACATTAAGTACGTCATAATAATCGCGTTTCGGCAAGCGTCATCCGGCGCAGTCTCAGTTCTACTTCTTATCGTCCACTACTTTGTAGTCTACGTCGACGGTGTCTTTCTTGCTTCCGTCAGGGGCGCCTGACTGAGCTTGACCCGGAGAGACTTGCTGTTGCGTGACTGTCTGATAGGCAGCGGTTCCAATCTCCTGTAATGTTTTCTGGAGCTCATCTAACCGTTGTTTTATGAGAGCAGCTTCTTTGCCCGCGAGTGCTTCTCGTAATGCCGCTGTAGCCTTCGTCAACTTCTCGGATTGGTCCTTCGTGATTTTTGCAGCAAGTTCCTTCGTGAGTCTCTCCGCGCTGTAGATCGCGTTATCGGCTGAGTTGCGAAGTTCTGCTTCTTCCTTGCGTTTCTGGTCAGCCGTCGCAAATTGCTCGGCTTGTTTAACCATCTTCTCAATCTCGTCTTTGGCGAGTTTCGTTGAAGCAGTTATCGTAATCTTCTGCTCTTTACTCGTAGCCAAGTCTTTTGCTGAGACATTCAGAATCCCGTTTGCATCAATATCAAATGTGACCTCAATTTGAGGGACGCCACGCGGTGCCGGTGAAATGCCGGTCAGGTTGAACATGCCGAGGGAAACGTTGTCAGCTGCCATCGGTCTCTCTCCTTGAAGGACATGGACTGTGACTGTTGTTTGCATGTCTGCAGCCGTTGAGAAGACCTGGCTCCGCTTTGTTGGGATGGTTGTGTTCCTTTCGAGCACCTTGGTGAAGACTCCACCTAACGTTCCTACTCCTAGCGATAATGGGGTGACATCTAAGAGGAGAAGGTCGCGCACTTCACCTGCAATGACACCTGCCTGTACGGCAGCTCCCATGGCGACGCATTCCATTGGATCAACCCCTCTCTCAGCTTCCTTGCCCATGTAGTCTTCGAGGAACTTTCGAACGATGGGCATGCGCGTCGGTCCACCAACCAGAATGATCTTATCAACGCTCTTTGGAGTGAGCTTAGCGTCTTGAAGAGCTCTCTCCAGGGGGCCGCGGCAGCGCTCTATTGTGGGTCGCACAAGTTCCTCAAGTTTGGCCCGAGTTAAAGTCATCGTCAAATGTTTGGGGCCTGAAGCATCTGCTGAGATGAAGGGCAAATTAATCTCGGTCGTGAGAACTGTGGATAATTCAATCTTGGCTTTCTCCGCTGCTTCGCGGATTCTTTGCACTGCAACCTTATCGTTGCGAAGGTCTATTCCGTTGGTGGCCTTGAACTCGTCGGCGACGTAATTTATGAGCATATTGTCCATATCGGTTCCTCCAAGCTGAGTGTCACCGCTTGTGGAGAGAACCTCAAAGACCGGCGGTTCGTTGGGTCCCGGTTTTCCAACATCCATCATGGTGACATCGAGGGTTCCGCCTCCGAGATCGAATACCATGATCTTCTGTTCTTTCTCGGCTCTATCGAGGCCATAGGCAAGGGAGACTGCGGTCGGTTCGTTAATTATTCTAACAACCTCAAGACCGGCTATTGCCCCTGCGTCTTTGGTTGCTTGACGCTGGTTGTCGTTGAAGTATGCGGGCACTGTTATCACCGCCTTCTCAACTTTGTCTCCCAAGAACGCTTCAGCATCCCGCTTGATCTTTTGGAGTATAAAAGCGGAGATCTGTTGTGGGGTGTACTCTTTGCCAAAGATGTTAACTTTGTAATCGGTGCCCATCTTACGCTTGATCGCTAGGACTGTTCCCTCAGGGTTCGATACTGCCTGTCGCCTAGCCGGCTCCCCGACCAATAATTGCCCATCTTTGGTGAAGGCAACGAAAGATGGAAAGGCTTTGCCTCCTATGGAGGTGCCTTCGGCGCTGGGAATTATGGTTGCTCGACCAGCTATCACTGCTGCTGCGGCCGAGTTGCTTGTTCCCAAGTCTATTCCTATGATCTTCGGCAAGAGCAGACACTTCTTGTTACCAAACGTAACAAGGGGGCTGCAAAGAACTTCAAAAATATTACGGAACCGACTCAGGCTCCGTTTTCGGAGCGGCCTTAGGCCTCGTCACGATCACCATCGCCGGACGTAACACTCTACCATTGAGAAGATACCCCTTCCGAACCTCTTCAACAACAGTATTCGCTGGTACGTCGTCGCTTTCAACGTAATTGACAACCTCATGTTTCTCTGTATCCAGAAGCTCGCCAACAGGAGGGATCTCTTTCAAACCCTCGGTCCTAAGCACGTCCATCAACTGCTTACGCAGCATATTTAACCCGACACCAATCTCATCAGGAGGAAGTGATCTTCCCTCCTCGGCGTATTTACCTGCATGCAGCAAGGCATCGAGGATGGGCAGTAGTCTTGCCGTCAGATCTCTCGAAGCGTCTCGGGTGATTGACTCCACCTGCCGTTTCGTTATTTTTTGCAAGTTCTCCATGTCAGCTTGGAGCCGTTGTAATTTTTCGAGATACTCTTTCGCTTTCTTGTCGCTTTCCAGTTTTGCTTTCTCTATCTCCTTTAACTGTGCTCGCAATTGTTCGATAGTGTCCTGTTTCCTAGCAAGTGTCTCTTCATGGGTTTGTTCAGCTTGCGACTCGCCAGAGATCAATTTGGCCACTCGGTATGCTGACCTCGCACAGTTTCAGACTTATTTTTCTTACTTGTTAGTAAAATAGGAAAATCGAATATAAATTCTTGAATGAAGTTTATACCCTACTTCAATTTTGAATCAGCGCAAACTCACTAGCTGAAGACGAGTTGAGAGGTCTCTGAGGCATGATGACTGGTGGGTTAAGAGTCCCCTTCGTTCCCACGCCGGAACTCGTCGTTCGGCGTATGCTCACTCTTGCTAACGTCAAGCCCGGCGAACTGGTCTATGATCTGGGGGCTGGTGACGGTAGGGTGCTGTCCTCTGCAGCACGGGATTTTGCTGCAAGGGCTGTTGGTGTTGAGTTGCATGCTTCACGTTACACAGATATCCTCGAACGCGTCAAACGCGAACGGCTTACGGATCGGGTGAAGATCATCCGCGGAGATTTCTTCAGGATTAGTCTTACTGATGCGGATGTGGTCACGCTATATCTGCTATCCTCTGTCAACCGGATGATCAGACCGAAACTTGAACGTGAACTCAAACCGGGGACACGTGTGGTTTCTCATGACTTCCTGATTCGCGGGTGGACGCCGTTACGCTCCGAGAAGGTCAGAGATCAATATGGCACGCACATGGTTTACCTATATCAGGCTCCAAGCAGTTTTATCAATCGCCCCGTCCACCACCGTCATAGACCGAACCACATTTCTCCTATCATGAACAATCTGCCGTGGCTCTTGAGGGAAAGGAGAAATGGACTCAATATTGCTAATCAGAAGCCTGCGCAACGCTCCTTGGGATGAATCATCATCGATTGTTTGTACTCAGACTACGTAAGCTGAAGGGTCCGAAAGTAGTTGACTTAGTTAGCAAAACTTCGTAACTTCCACAATTGTTAATCGTTCCATGAGTATCCACACTTTGTGCAGGTGAACCTCTCGATGGATCTCTCCTGCCTCACCCCGGAGTGTTCTCCCAAGACAAGGCCTAGGCTATGGAATGCTTCTCGATTTCCACATTCTGGACAAACTTTGGATACTTTATTGTACGCCAATTTCGAGGTGTCTACAACATCAACTGAAGTATCTGGGCGGGGGGTTATCTTCACAACCCCTACTATCTCGGTTTTAAGTAGGTTTCCGCATTTTGAGCAGACAAAACCCCCACTAGTTTGTCGCATGTATGACCTGCATTTCTCGCAGAATCTCATTCAACTTCCCTCCTAGAGAAATTTCATACTCGCAGCCTTCTCCCAATCACCAAGATCTATCGTGAATTTGCGTAGTGGGCCTTTCCTTTGGAAAAACATCCATGTCAAGAATTCATTTAGGCTCTGATTCTCTCCTCGCTTCTAGTCCTCACCTGATTAATGCCTCAAATCTCCTAGGCGTTCGCTATCTGATTATGTGATTGGATGACCTGTTCAGGTTCTCAGCTCTCTCGTGAAAGCGAAGATGGCTGGCGGCTATGGGTCGGTATCTTGATCAATAAGGCTCTGGCCAGGTCGACGGATTCCTCTTTTGTCTTATCGACTAAGTTATCGGCTAGCTTCGCTACGCCGCGGAGGCGTGGAGAAGCATCGTAGAGAGTTTCAATTTCTTCTTCGAAGTCCTTGAAAATGTGGCCGTCAGCGCAGATCCCATTCAGCATCTCTTCCATGACCATCTTCGAGCGTCTTGTTACAATATACTCTGCTGAGTCAACTTCCTCGAGCAGCGCCGATAATCCTTTGTCATCATTTGAGAACTGTTGGGCTGAACCTTCGGAGACCTGCAATGCCCGATTAACAAGTTTAGGTTTACACTCGGCCTGATTTATGAAACGCTTCAGATATTCCTCAGTCTCCAGAATCCGAACTCTATCGATAAGGCGAACTCGCGGTGGTGATAGTAGTGTTTCTATTGGTCTCGGCATTTCTCCGTATACAGTGAGGATAGCAAACTGTTAAACATTTACCCTTGGGATTTCGGTTACGATCACGAACGGAAAGATAGATGTAAGGTTACCTGGCCTTCAAGAAGGTAACGGTACCTTGTCGGTGGATAGGCACGGCTTTTTCGATTGTTACTTTTCGGTTGATGAGATGGCTGTTTTAGCTAGTCAGACGCCTGCTTGAATATGCGATATGGAAGGGCCACATACACACCCATCAACAATAGGACTCCCATGAAGAATCCTAGGGTTGTTTGCGAAGCAAAAGGGTTGGCAATTGACTTTTTATTTCGGTCAGTACGACCGTTCTCTTTAGGAATCTATTGGTCACTGAAATCAAGAAGCAGAATAAAGCAATCTACACCTGTGACATCTGCAAGTTAGGTTACGCAGATAGAGAAACCGCTAATGATTGTGAAAACTTCTGCAAAGCCCACGACGCCTGCTCAATGGAAATAACTAAGAAGGCAATCTACATACCTTAACCGCAACCACCGAACAGACGCATTTTGTTTCGGGAATAGAGGGCCCATCAACCGAACGGTAACACCAAGAGAATGCCCACCCATCAATCGAAGAGGTACCGTTACCTCCGAGAAATATTTTTAGGGAACACATTTACCGATCGTAACAATAATGGTGATCGATTTTGTCTGCGCAAATTCCCGTTATGATATTGAAGGAAGGAGCCCAACGAACAACCGGCCGTGATGCCCAGAGAAACAACATACTAGCAGCCAAAGCCGTTACTGAAACCGTCAAGACCACCCTAGGCCCACGAGGAATGGACAAAATGCTCGTCAGCACCATCGGGGACACCATCATAACCAACGACGGAGCCACCATCATGAAAGAACTTGACGTACAACACCCAGCAGCCAAGATGCTCGTCGAAGTCGCCAAGACACAAGACAATGAAGTAGGCGACGGAACAACCACAGCCGTCGTCCTAACGGGTGAACTACTCGAGAAGGCTGAGAAATTACTCGACAAAGAAGTCCATCCCACAGTCATAGTCGAAGGATACAAGAAAGCGTCAGAGAAAGCTAAAGAGGTCCTGACCAACCTTGCCGAGTCAATTGAACCGAGTGACGCGAACACTCTACGAAAGATAGCCACCACCGCCATGGGAACCAAAGGTGTCTCAGCCGCCAAAGATTACCTAGCCAAGATAGCCGTCGACGCGGCACTCCAAGTAAAAGAGATCAGAGATGGCAAACCAAAAGTCGAAATCGACCTAGTGAAAGTCCTCAAGAAACATGGAAAAAGCCTCGAAGAAACAGAACTCGTGAAAGGCATCGTCATAGACAAGGAGATCGCACACTCCCAAATGCCCAAGCGAATTGAGAACGCAAAGATCGCCCTACTCAACGCCAAACTTGAGATCGAGAAGACTGAATTCGACGCAAAGATCAACATAGACAGACCCGACCAGATGAAAGCCTTCCTAGATGAAGAGGAACGAATGCTGAAAGAGATGGTTGATAAGGTTGCTGAGAGCGGAGCGAACTTCGTCTTCTGCGAGAAGTCCATTGATGACATAGCCCTACACTTCCTCGCCAAGAAAGGAATCTCGGCAGTGAAGAACATGAGCAGCGGCGACATGGAGAAAGTTGCCAAAGCAACCGGCGCCAAGATAGTTGCAAGCGTAAAAGACCTAACCTCAACCTCACTCGGAGAAGCAAAGACCATAGAAGAGACCAAGATTGGAGACGACAAACTAGTATACGTTAGAGACGCCAAGAACCCATTAGCAGTCACAATTGTAATCCGAGGAGGAACCGAACACGTCGTCGACGAAGCTGAGCGATCCATTCACGACTCACTCTGCGTCGTACGAGACGCCATCGAGGATGGAAAGATCGTGGCAGGCGGAGGCGCCCCCGAAGCGGAAACCGCCAAACAACTACGCGAATACGCTGTGAAAGTCGGCGGACGCGAACAACTAGCCATCGAAGCCTTCTCAGACTCGTTAGAAAGCGTACCCTTAGCACTCGCAGAGAACGCAGGCCTGGACCCAATCGATATCCTAGTGGAACTCCGAGCCAAACACCAGACCCCAGCAGATCGCTGGTACGGCGTCAACGTATTCTCAGGAAAAATCGAAGACACCAAAGCACTGAACGTGTTAGAACCACTACGCGTCAAACTGCAAGTAGTCAAATCAGCTACCGAAGCAGCCTCAATGATCCTCCGCATCGACGACGTGGTCGCAGCGAAAGGAACCAAAGACCTCGGCAAGGAAGGCAAACCTCTAGGCGGCCCAGGTGGCCCTGGAGGAATGCCCGGCTCCGAAGAGTACTAAACACACCCCTCTCTCTTTTTTTGCAAGACCTGAATCTATTGATAAACTAGCTAGGAAAACTGTTAATCGTAAACCACTAATATCTTTCTTGAGACGAGTCCAGAA
>Ga0315280_10007861_pt1 | contig 14164 bp, 12 predicted proteins | sample YL17G06_40_MG_FD_203697 | JGI IMG/M metagenome (GOLD analysis project Ga0315280, IMG submission 203697) | Sediment microbial communities from Yellowstone Lake, YNP, Wyoming, USA - YL17G06_40 | ecosystem: Environmental > Aquatic > Freshwater > Lake > Sediment | place: USA: Wyoming | collected...
GTAACAATTGGCTGCTCCCATAATGAGTGTACCTTTTGCAGCACCTATATCGGGGTTAAATTCAGGATAAGGCACCTTGAGGATATCAAGCACGATATTGATGAGGTAGCCCAGAATTATAGCTGGAGCCTGAGGCGGGTATTCCTGGAAGAAGGCGACGCCCTGATTGCCCCCCAGCGTATATTAGTCGGGGTGCTAAAACACCTGAATGAGAAGTTCCCCTATCTGGAGCGGATTGGCACCTATGCTACCCCTCAGTCTGCCCTGATAAAGAGTATCGACGAGCTCAAAGAATTAAACCAGCTCGGGCTTAAGATTGCCTATATGGGGGTGGAGACCGGCGATGAGGAACTTCTTAAGAAGATTAACAAGGGAGTTAATTACGACCAGATAGTTGAAGCGGGGAGAAAGCTCAAGCAGGCCGGGATTACCCTTTCCGTTACCGTAATACTGGGCTTGGGTGGTCCTGAAGGTAGCAAAAATCACGCCCTAAAGACAGCTAAGATACTCTCCGATATTGACCCTGATTTCGCCGGCACCCTGACCATACTGCTCGTCCCCGGCACCCCCTTGCATAAGGACTGGGAGGAGGGAAAATTCACCCTCATTTCACCATTCCAATCCCTGGAAGAGCTTAAGCTAATAATACAAAACTCCAATTTTACTAATTGCTTCTTTACCGCCAATCACGCCTCAAACTACCTGCCGATTAAGGTAAGACTGCCCGAGCAAAAGGCAGAGATAATTAAACTTATAGATGAGGTTCTAGCCAAGAAGGATATGTCCTGGCTTCGCCCCGAGTTTACCCGGGCGTTATAAAAGAGGCTTAGCTGATTAATATTTATGAATATCTCACTAATCCAAGCCAGAGACCTTCCCGAGGCATGGTTTCTCTGCCTGCGCAAAACCCTGACTGAGGGACATGAATATAAGATTGACCGCGGGAGCTATGCCGGTCAGCGGCGCAAAGAGCTTGACTTTGTCATTGTCCAGGTCAGGAATCCGGAAACAAGACCTTTAGTACCAACGGTGCCCCAGGGGGTGCCCCCACCTACCTCCATGGAGTACGTGGAAAGCTATCTCCCCTACCTTATGACCGCCCATAAGGGTGAGGGTGAGCAGTATACCTACGGCCAATATCTGGAAAGTCAGATACCAAAGGTAATTAAGATGTATAAAGAGGATGGCTATAACACTAACCAGGCATATATGGCGGTGGGAGATGCCAGCTCTATCTCTCTTGCTGACCCGCCGTGCCTCAGGGGTATAGATACCAGGATCCGCGACCGAAAACTCAATTTTTTTGCCTATTTCCGCTCCTGGGACTTATGGGCTGGCTTTCCATCAAATTTAGCCGCCATCCAGCTACTCAAGGAGTATATGGCAAGCGAAATCGGGGTTAATGACGGCGAGCTTATTGCCTCAAGCAAAGGGCTTCACCTCTATGAATATTCCTGGGAGTTAGCTAGAACTACCGCCGGAATGAGATAGGAGGCTAGATGAAGGACATAGTAGCAAAGGAAGTATTAGCCAAGTTCCCCAACTATATTCGGGGGGTGGTCGTTGCCAGGGGGGTTAACAACCAGGGTGAAAACCAAAAGCTAGTTGAACTGCTAAGAAAGGTTGAAGACAATGCTACCAAGGACGAGTCTCTTCTTGAGATTAAGAATCACCCCAGGATAGCCAGCTGGCGGCAGGCTTACTCCAGTTTCGGGATAAACCCGAATAAGCTTTATTCCTCTATCGAGTCCCTGGGTAGACGTGCCCGGCGTGGTGACCAACTGCCCTATATTAATACCCTGGTAGCCCTGTTTAACTACTTCTCCCTCAAGCACATGGTACCCAGTGGCGGTGATGACCTGGATAGGGTCGATGGCAACCTTTGTCTTACCCTGGCTAAGGGTAATGAGCCGTTTACGCCATTCAACTCGGAGACAATTGAATATCCAACCCCCGGCGAGGTTATTTACGTTGATAATTCCAAGGTCATGTGCCGGTGCTGGAACTGGAGACAGGGTGACCAGACCAAGCTTACCCCGGCGACAGCCAATGTAGCCATAAACATTGACTGCCTGCCACCGGTGTTAAAAGATGAAGCCGAGACGATAACCAAGGAGCTAGCTGATTTAGTCCAGGAGTTCTGCGGTGGCGAGGTAAAGAGTTTTCTTTTAGATGCCAGCCGCGGTGAGGCTGAGGTTTAGGCTAAGTAGTCTCACTATAAAAGCTTAGTCCAAGGACTCTGGGACCCGTAACCAGCGCCGCTACCGGCTTAAACTCACACACCAGAAGCTCAACACAATTGAACTGCTCACGAACAGCCTGTTTGAGTCTCCCTGCTTCATCCGGTGAGCTGGTATGCTGTACCATCATATGCACTGGCTTTTCTGTCCCCACCCTTTGTTTTGTTATTTCCAACAGGCGTTTTACCGCTTGAGACCTTGTTCTGACCCTTACTACCGGCGTTACAATGCCCAAAGAGGGTGGTACCTCAACAATGGGCTTCATGCTCAGCATATTGCCCATCCAAGCCTGCGCCTTGCCGATGCGCCCACTCTTCGCCAGGTAGGAAAGGGTATCAAATATGAAAATCATGTTTACCCTTGAGCGTACCTCTTTGGCAGCTTTAACCACCTGAGCTAAATCCTTGCCTGAGGCGGCAGCTCGAGCTGCCGCCAGCGCCATAAACCCCGCTGCCCCAACTGTTGTTCCAGAGTCAAATACCTCTATTTTGACCTTGGGGAGTTCCTTCTTAGCCATTTCCTTAGCCCGGGTTGCAGCATTGAAACTCATGCTCATCTTTGATGACATAGTAAGACAGAAAATGCCATCTGCCTTGCGGCTTAGCCGACGATACGCCTCAAGATAATCAGCCGGGGATGGGGCTGAGGTGGTGGGAAACTTAACCGCCTTCTCCACCTGCTGAAATAGCTCGGCTGGGGTCTTCAAGTCTATCCCGTCCCGGTATACCCTATCCTCGAACACAGCAACCAGCGGGACTACTTCAATCCCGTACTCCCGTATTAGCTTCTCAGGAATACTGGCTACACTATCAATAACAATGCCTACTTTCTTCATTTTGACGGCGACCGGCAAAATGATTCAGGAAGGTATAGTTTTGCTCCCACTACTCATTCCCACCAGCCGGCTCACTGTGGTGGAGAAGTTTTCCCACTCAGCTAGCCTTTTCGCCAGAAACTGCTGCCCCTTCTCCGTCATCTGATAATACCTTCTTGCCTGACGCTTGGTGGTCTGACGGCGCTTACTTTTTATTAGCCCGTTCGTCTCTAACCGCTGGAGCGCTGGGTAAATGGTCCCCCCCTTGACCCTGAAATAGCCGGTAGTCCTTTTCTCCAGCTCCTTAATGATATTGTAGCCATACGTTGGCACCTCACTAATCAAGGAGAGGAGCGCTAGCTCGGTAATCCCCTTCTTTAATTGCTCAATATACTGTCTCTTCATACCTTGTTACTCTATTATGTTGTATTACTACCTATTTTACCACCAAACAACTAACTTGTCAACCACCATCATGAAACTACGAAATTGCCACCATGACCAACAGCGAGGAACTAGCAGAAAGCGTTAAATGAAAACGGCTTCCTATCAGTCGCGATATCCCCAGAACCGAACCTCATCAGTCTGGGGCTCAATAAAGTAGACCTTGTTGCCGATAATGGTGCTGTTTAGCATATGGTCGCCCACAATCTGCGTTGAAACCGAGTAACCATCCAAAAGGGCGTTGTGCACCAGGGCAACAGCATAATCATCACAATCGTAATTTGTTAGGCAACCGGAGCCAAAGATGTAAATAGCACCGTCAGTATCATCCTTGGCTAGCCAGGCCTTGAGTTCATCAAGAGACTCAAATTCCCTGGGTTGTGCTCTTTCCCGCCAGTAGGCAACAAAACCCTCAGATTCGGCTAGCTTTTTCTCTAATTCCCAGATGGTAGTATTGGCTTGCTTAATCTGCTGATTGGTCAGTATGACCTGCTCATTGGCTATTCCAGCCAGCCGGTTAACCTCTTCCAGGGAAAAGGCATACTGCTCACTTTCAGCCTCTAAGCCGCGCTTGGTAGTGAGCCAGCCTGCACCACCAATAACCATACAAGCTAAGAACATAATTATTAAACAAATTCTTAACGCCATAACTCCACCTCCTCCCTTACAGCCCAAAGCATCGCCTCCTTCAATTAAACCCTATCCCCTCTTTGGGCTAACTCGTTGTGCATATAGCCCCGTTAATCCTTGCCCGCTTTTAGCTACTACAAGTTTAGATGTGCCATCCTTAAAATGGACTCGGTAGATTTTTGTTTTGTCTGTCATTTTACTCACCCCTGACCAAACACTCTCTGAAGTTTGGTTGACCGCCCTGCTCCGAGGTGCTCATTATTTTTAATCGTAATCCATTCTCCGTCATAGCCTGGCGACGCCAAAGCAATAAGAAGTATATCTAAAGCGATGACAAGCATATTGAGAATGGTTTTAAACACTTCTGTCGCCAAAATAGCGCAAAAAAACACTCTTGTCAATATATAAAAGGTCATAGGACAAATGGGGGATGCCAAGAATCAGAGGCTGGAAAGACAAGTAGGTATGACTTGCCAGATTTCCGCAGCACTGCTAAAATGGGAAAACGGATACAAAACGGGCCGCTAGCTCAATTGGCAGAGCAGCTGACTCTTAATCAGCCGGTTACAGGTTCGAGTCCTGTGCGGCTCACCAAACCTTAGAATCAAAGCTAAATTCTAGAGAAAACCACCCGAAGCGCTATGATTGTTTCTACACAATCTTTTCAAAAGGGGGCAAAAGTGGAACACTTTCCTTGGTGGACAGAAGACCAGAAGAGATTCGCTGACGAAGTCAAGCAGTTCGTTGATAAGGTTATACCGAGGGATGAGGAGTCCAAGTGGAAGAGGGAGTTTCCTTGGGACATCTTTGAAGCCATAGGCAAGAATAGATATGCTGGAGCAATGATCCCCAAAGAGTATGGAGGGCTGGGGCTGGGTGTTACCGGAGCGTGTATCGCCGGTGAAGAAATCTCCCGGATGCCTGGCTTGGGGCGGGCATTCATTGGAAGCATGCTGGGTGGAACAGGTCAAATAATGACATATGGGAATGAAGAACAGAAGAGGCGATTTCTACCCAGAATTTCTCAGGGAGAACTGGGTGCCATTTGCATTACTGAGCTCTTTGCTGGTACTGATGCCGCCGCTATTGAGACTGTCGCTCGGCGTGAGGGAGATAAATATATCATTAATGGCAAGAAACGATTCATTGTTTCCGCCGGGGTAGCCACAAGGCATATGCTCTATGCGCGCACTAGTGACGACCCTGAAGACGTACGCCAGTACCGGCATCTTACGGCGTTTATTGTGGAAAAAGGCATGCCCGGCTTCACCGTGGAGAAAGTCAATGAAATAATGGGTTTTGATAATATCCAAAACGGAGTACTGAACCTTGATGAGGTACCTGTGCCTATTGAGAACCGAATCGGTGAAGAGGGTGAAGGGTGGCGTGTAATGATGGAAGGGGTCAACCTTGAGAGGGTTCTTCTTGCGGCTCAGGATTGTGGCTGGCTCCGTGCCGTCGTGGGGGTTGCTGTTCCCTATACCCGGCGACGTGTTCAGTTTGGCCAGCCCACTACTGAGTTCGTGAATAACCAGTTCAAGATAGCCAACTTGTTCATCAGACTGGGGATGGTGAGACTAGCCTGCTTTTACAATGCTTATCTTCTTGACCTAGGGCATGACATCGCAATGGGTGCGGCAGCAGCTAAGGCATTCAATTGTGAGACACTGGTAGAAGCCACCAGGGAAGCCATCCAGATTATGGGGGGTGACGGCGTCACCCCATTTTATGTCCCCAGAGAAGTGTACGCAGTGTCTAAGGTGGAGGAGATATCCGGTGGCACTATGGAGGCAATGAGACTTGTCGTCTATAGGACAGGTTTGAGAGAACTAGCCAAGGATATAAAGATGGCGCGACGAGTAATCCACAAGGAATTAGGAGTGCCAATAACTACCTATGAAAAGCCAGTGAAGGAGCCTCATATTGGTGAGGATAAGTTGCTTAAAGTGCTTGCTGAAGACTACAGGGTTAATCCAGGTCTATATATGAGCCGGGAGGATTTGAAGGACTACTTCGATGTTAAAGATGAAGAACTGGATAAAATCTTGCTATCTCTGGAGCAAAAGAAGCTGGTGAAACTATACCGGGGTCGGGCAGGGATTCAACTTGCCAAGGCAACCTATGATGGTTTGAAGAGTGCACACCCACTGGAGTACTACCAATGGTTCCCGTGGTGGGTTGATAACAAGAGAAAATTCTGAATTGACTGCGGCAACACTGGAAGATAGAATACAATTGGAAATGATGCGCTGGAGGTGGCTGTGAAAGCGGTGATAATGCCAGGCTTTTCCGAACTACTAATCATAGTTAACCCTACCCAGAAGGTGACTCGGGAGGGAATGTTCTCTATTGTTATGCCCTGGCTTTATGCACCCTGGCCACAGGCTCGAGAGAAAGGCATTATCGAAACGGAGATAGATGGCGACACATTAAGGGCGCTGCTTGTGGAACTATCAGCTCGATATAAGGCGGCTAATGTTGATTTTCAGCCAGTTAACCCCACAACTAATGACCTGGATTTCGATTACGACGTCCTGGTTAATGGCAAGAATTATGTCGCCTTAGCCAGTGGCCTTGACGCCAAGCTGAAAGATGGTGATAGCGTGAAGGTTAAGATGCTTTGGCGCTGGGACGGTTAAGATGCTGGACCAAAGCGAACTTGCGAGATACAATCGGCAACTAATAATCCCAGATTTTGGCGAAGAGGGACAAAGAAAGCTAAAAAACTCGCATGTCGTAATTGTCGGCATGGGTGGACTGGGCTGTGCTTCAGCAACCTATCTAACTGTGGCTGGTGTCGGACATATTACCATCGTTGATTTTGATACCGTGGAACTGTCTGATTTGAACCGGCAGATTCTATACTGGGACGAGGACATAGGAGAAAAGAAAGTGATAGCCGCCCAAAGAAAGCTGTCCAAGCTAAACCCTCTAGTCCAAATCACCCCCGTCTTTACCAAGGTAACAGAGGAGAATGTCCTCAGCATTATTGATAAGGCTCAGGTAGTAGTCGATGGCCTGGATAATTCTGCCACACGGCTGGTGGTAAACTCGGCTTGTGTTAAGCAGAAGACACCCTACATTTATGGCGGCGTCTCGCGCTTGAGAGGCATGGTTACCAGCATCATCCCCGGAGAAACGCCCTGCCTGGCGTGTCTTTCCCCTGAGGGTATCGGAGGACTGGGGGTTCTCGGGGTAGCTCCAGCAATAATAGCCAGCCTGCAAGCCTTAGAGGCGATTAAACTGCTTATCGGCCGTAGTCCATCACTGGCGGGCAGATTGCTACTTTTTAATGGTGACAATATGAAGTTCCAGCTTCTCGAGGTCAAAAGAAACGAAGGCTGCCCCGTTTGCTCCCCGCTGTATGCTGGCTAAAAGGCTCTACTTCTTCCCCTTGCTTTTCTCTTTTTTGGCTTTTAGCGCCCAGAAGACCTTCTCCGGCTCGGCGGGAAGATTGTTGATCCAAACCCCGGTAGCATCGTAAATGGCGTTAATCACCGCCGGTGGCGCCGAACAGCAACTCCCCTCACTTGCCTCTTTAGCCCCAAATGGGCCATAGGGGTCATTGGTTACCACATGCTCTACCCGTGTCATGGGCGCTTCACAAGCACGGGGACGCTTGTAGTCAATAAGGTTGGGGTTGAGGGTCTGCCCTTTGTCCATCTTAAATTCCTCATACAAGGCAGCGGCAACCCCCTGGTGATATGCCCCACCCTGGCATTGAGTCTCTACTGCCGGGGGATTCAGAGGAAAGCCGCAGTCGTGGGCTATCACGTTATTATCGGTACATTTTACCACCCCTGTCTCCACATCCACCTCCACCTCAGCCGCCTGGGCAGTGAAGCTATAATTGGTCCCGATGTCACCCACACCCCTGGTGAAATCAGCCAAGCCTAGAAGTGTTATCCCCTGGGTGGAATAGCCGCGGCCAATGATGACCTTGCCTGGTGACTCATAGCAGGCAATCCTCACCAGCCTCTCCCAGGACATGTTCTTATCGGGGTTCGACTTAACAAAGACCTGCTTATTCTTAATCTCCACCTCTTCCGGTTTTACGCCAAATTGCTGGGCGGCGACCTCAAGGAGCTGCTGTTTGGCATCCAGAGCGGCATTTCTGGCTGCCTGACCGGCAAGCACAGTGACCCGGCTCCCATAGGTACCCGGGTCGACAGGGGTGAATGCGGAATCCACCCTCTTCAGGTCTATATCCTCTATCCCGATACCGAGCACCTCGGCGGCGATAGCGCTCATTATGGTATCTGACCCCTGCCCAACATCGGTGGCGCCGGTCAGATAATTGACACTTCCGTCCTCGCATATCCTTATAATGGCGGCACAGGCATTGTGCGCACTCAGCTTCGTTCCGCTGTTATAGGTTGCCGCGGCAAAGCCAACACCGTAAGCTTTATGCCCTTCCACTTTTTTCTTTTTCCTCATCTTCTCCCAGTTTATCGCTTCAGCAACCTTTTCAATACATTCCTTTACCCCGCAGGTCGCCACGTGCACCTCGTTGACTGCCTCATAAACCTCACCCGGCTTGGGGTTTTCAATAGCATTCCTGAGCCTGATTTCCACCGGGTCTAGACCAAGCTCTTCCGCTATCATGTCCAGCTGAACATCGGCGGCAAAGCGGCTGTGGTATAGCCCATGTCCTCTCATCGCCGCCGAACTCGGGTTGTTAGTGAAGTAGTTATAGGCATCGTACTTGAAATTAGGCAGCTTATAAGGTAGGGTCATAAGACACCCGGTAAGCATCATCGTGAGCGGGCTCATCCGGGTATAAGCACCGCCGTCGGCAATAGCCTTAAGGTATGTAGCCGTTAGTATGCCGTCTTTGGTGACCCCGGTCTTTATAGTGAGCCACATGGGATGGCGCCGCAGGTCGGTAGTGAGGACATCAAACTGGCTAGTCACAATCTTCACCGGCCGGCCCGCCTTCTTAGCCAGCATGACCGCAGAGAAATCAGCCGGTGTCATGTCATTCTTGGTGCCACCAAAGTCAGAGCCAATAAAGGGTGTTATTATCCGCACATTGCTGAGCGGCAGATTAAAGCAGCGGGATAGAATCCTATAAGGGAAATACGGGCTTCCCTTTGCCCCGATATAGACTAAATGATTAGAATCAGTCCAGTAAGAGACCACTGCCGGTGTTTCTAAATATCCCTTGGCCATGCGGGGAGTCTGGAAGGTGTCCTCCCGGACAAGGTAAGATTCGGCAAAAGCCTTGTCGACATCACCAAATGCCCAGTGATACTCCACGCAAATGTTCCCCGAGCGGTCTTCATGGACTAGTGGTGCCCCTTCCTGCATCGCCTCAAAGGGGTCAAAGACACCGGGGAGTGGTTCATACTCTACCTCAATGAGGTCGCAGGCTTCTTTGGCAATCTCCTCATCGACAGCCGCCACTGCCGCCACCCCCTCATACTGGTAGCGTACCTTTTTTACTGCCAGGGGCTCTTCATCGCGAGTCGGTCCGCTCCAACCCCATCTGAAACCGCCGAAGTCCTTGCCGGTAGTCACTGCTTTTACGCCGGGTAGCTTCTCCGCCTTGCTGGTATCAATACTGAGTATCCTAGCATGAGGATAGGGGCTTCTCTTAACCTGGCCCCATAGCATATCGGGAAAATCATAATCAGCGGCATACTTCGCCTGACCGGTAACCTTAGCCCTAGCATCCACCCGGGGTATTGGTTTCCCTAGAATCGAATAATCACCGAAGGTCTCTCCCATTCTACTGACCTCCTCGCATCTTTTTAGCCGCAATTTCTATGGCTTCGATATATTTAACGTAGCCCTCATCAGCACACAGGTTACCCTGTATCGCTTCTCTTACTTCCTCTCGGCTTGGGTTGGGGTTCTCATCAAGCAAAGCCTTGGCCGACATCACCATCCCTGGGGTGCAAAATCCGCATTCTATGGCGCCGTAGTCAACCATAGCTTCCTGGATGGGGTGGAGCTTGTCTCCGCCTACCCCTTCAATGGTAGTAACCTTGCGACCGTTAGCCTGAAACGCCAATACGGAACAGGACCTGACCGCCTTGCCATCAATATTAACCGTACAGGCACCACAAGCACTATCAAGGCAACCTACCTTGGTGCCCGTTAGCTTGAGCTCCTGCCTCAAAACGTCCACGAGTAAGGTATTTGGCTTCACCATTAGCTCGTAAGGCTTCCCATTAACCGTTAACTTCAATTCCATTGGTTCACCCTTCATGCTATACCTCCTATGACGCTGCCTTGGCTCTTTCCAGAGCCTTTGCCGCTGCCCGTCTTACGAAGACCTTAATCATCTCCCTCCTGTATTCGGCTGAACCATGAACATCGACGGGAGGGTTGGCTTCAGTTGAGGCTACCTCGCCAGCCTTAGTAAGCAAGCCTTCGTTGATTGCCTTTCCTATTAGTACCTTTTCTGCCTCTTTAGTCCTCAGGGGGGTGGAGGCACAGTTACTGAGAGCTATCCGAGCATCCTGGCAGACGCCATTGCCCGGTTTCAAGGTAATTGACACTGCCGCCCCGACAATCCCCATATCCCCTTTCATTACCATGAGTTTCTCACCGGCAACACCGCTGTGAGGTGGTGGGGTCGGCACCTGAATCTCAGTGAGCATTTCACCAGGCTCAAGGGCTACCTCAAGATAATCTTTAGAAAACTCTTCCACCTCTATAGTTCGTTCCCCTCTCAGGCTAGACAGCTTTAACTTAGCCTTTAATGCGATGAGAACCGGAGCCGGGTCGCCGGCGGGGTCACCATGACACAGGTTGCCGCCGATGGTACCCCAGTTTCGAGTCTGGATTGTAGCCAGATTTCGCTCCATCTCGCTGAGCACCCCGAAACGTTCCCGGATAAGCGGCGATTTCTCTATGGCTCGATGTATGGTCAACGCCCCAATTCTCAAACCCTTCCCCTCATCGTATTTAATATAGTCCAGGGCGGTTATGCCCTTGATATCGATTAAGTATTCGGGGGTGAGCAGGCCTTGTTTCATGACAACCAGCATCGACTGCCCGCCGGCAATTATTTTAGCCTCTTCCCTGTACTGGGAAAGCAGAGAAAGGGCTTCGTCAACTGTTTTGGGGGCGAAATACTCAAAGTCCGCTATCATTTGACCTCCTCAATCCAAGAATCGCTACATCATACCAGACCTTTGAGTTTTCCGTCAAGGTTGCTCGTAAGCCGTCACGTTATTTGGCAGAATAAGCGGGAGCTCGTGGCAATGAGGTCAGTTTGGAACCTTGGGTTAAAGTAACCAAGGTTAATAGGTAGTTTCCGCTGAAGAAATAATAAAACTGCCTTTCAAGCCCTCCAGGTCTAGGTGGTAGACGCCAGGCTCGTCTCTGAGTACCATGAAGACTACTTTCTGGCTCTGCCCCGGGCCAAGGGTTATTTCTTTAACCGCTTCAACAATGTCTCTTACCTTCAATACCAGGCTAAAGCTACTGGTGGTAGGACCACTATTGGTTACCTCAGCAAAAACATAAACAGTCCCGCCTGGTTTGACCCGGTTGGGGATAATCTCCAGGTTCCTGACACGAGAGGGAACTGGGGTAGGCTCCACAGGCTCTTCAACCACAGTGGGGGTAACCTCCAAAGGCTTCTCAACTACAGTTGGGATAGGCTCTGAGGGCTTCTCAACTACAGTTGGGATAGGCTCTAAAGGCTTCTCAACTACAACAGCGGGCTGCCGGCGCCTTCTTACAATAGTGAACGCTAAGGCGGCTAGCACCACAGCCGCGATGACTAATATTGACCATGGTGTTAACCATTTAAATCCACCTGCCTCGGCTGCTGGCGCTGGTGGTGCGGGTGGGGGTGCTACCACCACGAAATTACCTTCCAAACCACCGATTTCCACCCGATAGCTGCCAGAACTACCCGGCGCTACAGTAAAGCTTACCTCTTGGCTTTGCCCCGCGGTAAGTTCCATCACTTGAGTTGTTTCTAGCAGACCCTCTACCTTCGCTATTAGCGTGTACTCACCACTCATCCCCCCAGTATTGGCGATCTGGGCACTAATGATAACCTCCTGCCCGACATTAACTTGACTTGGGCTAATATCTAGGTTGCGTACTTCAAAGTAAGCCGGTGGTGTGGGAGGTAGCTCAGCCAAGACGGCAAGGTAGCAGAAGTGTTCTAGCTGGGCTATTGCTGTGCCAGCCTCAGCGACAGAGCCACTGGGAGGGTTAAGTCTTACCCAGCCCTTCTCCTCATCATAATAGGCAATAAATATAGCCAAGGCGTTCTTAGGTGCTTTTTCTGGGTTATAACTCATTAGGAAGCTGGCTGGTGGGTCGAAACTGACTGGTATTGGCACTCCTCCATTAGAATAGGCAACACAATCGTAAACTTGGCTAACTATTACCATACCCTCAGGCGGGGGCGGTGGTTCATCAGCCACCGTCAATGCCAAACTTAGTGGCACCTCGTCGCCACCAGAGAGCAACCTGGTGCCTTTATCAAGCTTTAGAGTCGCCTCTCTCTCTAAGGAAACAACTACACTTGGTTCAACAATGATGCCATCATTTGTGACTTTCACCCCACTCTGTTTGCCTAGCATAACTACGCGTAACGTGTTGGTGGGGACAACATCCTCACCTCCACCTCCACCCCCACCTCCTCCACCACCACCTCCACCAGTATCATTATCCCAGTTGGTCACACTGACATCGCTGGGATTAAGACCGTTGTAGTTGCCATCAGTGGAGGTGGCATTATCAGTGATAATGGTATAGGCAATGCTGCCGTCAATCGCTCCATCATCAACACCAGTGACGATGGCAGTCTGCGCTATATTCCAATCCAACGCGGTAAAGGTGACGTTGTCTGTCGAGACCGTGCCCTCAGTAGGGTCAGAACTCGTTAGTCCTATAGTTACATTATCCGTGGGCTCACTTTCAAGTACGATGGTGAAGGTGGCGGTGCCCCCAGCCTCGGTGGTGACCAGACCAGCGGTTGGGTTGACGGTTATGCCGGCAGTATCATCATCGGTGTTGGTCACACTGACATCGGCGACAGTCATACCGCTATAGTTGGGGTCAGTGGAGGTGGCATTATCAGTGATAATTGTATAGGCAATGTTGCCGTCGACTACAAAATCATCAACACCAGTGACCGTTACCGTCTGAGGGGTATTCCAGTTGTCTGAGGTGAAGGTGACGCTTGTTGGTGACACCATGCCTTCAGTGGTATCAGAACTACTTAGCCCTATGGTTACATTATCGCTGGGAAGGGTGTTAAGCACAATAGTGAAGTTGTCAGTGCCCCCAGCCTCAGTGGTAAACAAGCCAGAGGTGGGACTTACGGTTATGCCGGGATTAGTATAGTTTATAGTCACCTCATGCAGGGTCGGTGTATTAGAGATATTGGTAGTTGACAGGGTAGCCCGCCACTGCATGTATCTCCCTGAAGGCAGCCCTAAGATAACCGGGCTGGTGCCGCCAACATAAGTCCAAACAGGTGCCCCCGCATCTTTAGCAAATGATGCATTGGAGGCTCTAACTTCAAAGGTTATGTCGGTATTGGCTTGAATTGTCTCGCTCCAGCTCAACTGGTTCCACACTGTCCCTGCTGTTCCGGTATCCAGAACCTGAGAAGCGATGGTGCCCGAGAAGGTGTAACCTGAAACTTTGACTAAAGCGCCTCCGGCTCCGACGTTGGATGACGTCATTGTCATCGGTGTCCAGTTGTCACTGGCAATGCTATATTTCCAGAAATCTTTTGTGTCACTCCCACGGAGGGCGTAGATATAACCGGAGCCATCGTAGGCAAGAGCGCCTCCGGCTCCCACGGCGAGTGGTGTATTTGCCATCGGTGTCCAGTTGTCAGAGGCACTATATCTCCAGAAATTTTTTGTGTCACTCCCACCGAAGGCGTAGATATAACCGGAGCCATCGTAGGCAAGAGCGCCTCCGGTTCCCACGTTGACTAGTGTATTTGCCATCGGTGTCCAGTTGTCAGAGGCAATGCTATATCTCCAGAAATCTTTTTTCTCACCCCCACGGAGGGCATAGATATAACCGGAGCCATCGTAGGCAAGAG
>Ga0315280_10007863_pt1 | contig 14156 bp, 10 predicted proteins | sample YL17G06_40_MG_FD_203697 | JGI IMG/M metagenome (GOLD analysis project Ga0315280, IMG submission 203697) | Sediment microbial communities from Yellowstone Lake, YNP, Wyoming, USA - YL17G06_40 | ecosystem: Environmental > Aquatic > Freshwater > Lake > Sediment | place: USA: Wyoming | collected...
GATGGCGACTGTCCGGATTTCCACTCGTCGCGCAGGGCGTCGGCGGTCAGGCGGATAATCTCGCCGATCCCGACGAGCGGGCCAAATTGAATGTGGCGGCGCAGTTTTTCGACCGACGGCACGCGCCGTCGCAAATCCTCGAACTGCGGGCCATAGACCGACTCGTAGGGCACGAAGCGAATTTCGGATCGGCTGCCGGTCACCTCGACGACCAGCCGCGCCAGATCGGCGATCGTGATTTCCTGATCGTTGCCGATATTGAACACCTGCCCCGCCGCTTCGGGCCGATCCATCAGGTCGCTCACGGCGCGAATCGTGTCGCCGACGAAGCAGAACGTGCGCGACTGTCGCCCGTCGCCGTGAACCAGAAGAGGCTCGCCGCGAAGCGCCTGTTCGATAAAGCGGGGGATGACCATGCCATACTGGCCGACCTGGCGCGGGCCGACCGTGTTGAACAGCCGGCCGATCACCACCGGCAGCGCGCGCTCCTTGTGATAGGCCAGCGCCAGGTACTCATCAATGGCCTTGGAACAGGCGTAGCACCAGCGGGGACAGGTCGTCGGGCCGAGGATCATGTCGTCCTCCTCGCGAAAGGGGACGCTCTCGCCCTTGCCATAGACCTCGGACGACGAGGCGAGGAAGACCTTCTTGTCTTTGCGGGCGGCGCGCTCGAGGACGATCTCGGTTCCCTTGATGTTGGTCTCGATGGTGTGAACGGGTCGCTCGAAAATCAGGCGCACCCCGACCGCGGCGGCCAGGTGGAACACCACGTCGGCCTGGTCAATCAGCTCGGTCATCAACGCGCCGTTCATGATGGTTTCGATGGTGTAAGAAAAGCGCGGATGCCCCTTCAGATGAGCAATGTTGGAGATGCGGCCCGTCGAAAGGTCGTCAATGACATGGACTGCTCGGCCGCGGGACAGCTGGTCTTCGGCCAGATGCGAACCGATAAACCCGGCGCCGCCGGTGATCAGGAGGTTCACGTGGAGCAACCCTTTCCGGGGCGAGCGCGTGGGAGCATGCCTCAGCCCCGCTCGGTAAAATCGGCCGCGCGGCGCTCGTTGTCAACGCTTCATGTGGGCTTTGTGGTTTCCCGCTTGAGCGGGCTTTACGCCGCTAGAAAGTGGAACTACGAACCCACATCCCAAAATCCGCAATCCGCAATTTGCAGTTCAGAGCGTCGAGGAGCTGCCGGTCGGCTGTGTTTGGCTGGATTCTCTTCGTTCGGCGTTCAGCGTTCAGCGTTTCGAAGAGCACCGGCGGGCCGGCGGCGTTCCTTCTACAATCCAAAATCCAAAATCAGTTCACGCTCACGGGCACGGGAAATAGCTGTTGACGTTCACCGCTTGGTTTGTCCAATATCCCGGAGAGAATTGCACCGAGGAGGTAACGATGGAAATTGCGGAACTTTTGCGCATGGCGGTGGATCGGGACGCATCCGACTTGCACATCGCCGTGGGCCGGCCGCCGGTGCTGCGCATTGACGGGAAACTCATGAACGTGGAAGGGGCGCAGACCCTGACGGCCTCCGAGGCCCGGCGGTTGATCTACAGCGTGTTGAACGACCTGCAAAAGCAGCGGTTCGAGGAATCGCGGGAACTGGATTTTTCGCTGAGCATTTCGAACCTGAGCCGCTTTCGTGTCAATGTTCACTTTCAGCGCGGCAGCGTCGCCGCGGCGTTCCGAACGATCGCCTCCCGCATCCGGGGATTCGAGGAGCTGCACCTGCCGGTGAAGGTGTGCGAACGCCTGGCGCGGCGGCCCAACGGCTTGACCTTGTGTACCGGCCCGACGGGGATGGGCAAGTCCACCACGCTGGCCGCCATTATTGACATGATCAACGGCGAACGCGATTGCCACATTATCACGATCGAGGATCCCATCGAGTATCTGCATTCCCACAAGAAGGCCCTGGTCGAGCAACGGGAAGTCAACGAAGACACCTTCTCGTTCGCCAACGCACTGAAGTATGTGTTGCGCCAGGACCCCGACGTGATCATGGTCGGTGAGATGCGCGACCAGGAGACGATCTCCGCCGCCCTGACCGCCGCGGAAACCGGCCACCTGGTTTTCTCCACCCTCCACACCGTGGATACCATTCAGACGGTGGACCGCATCATAGACGTTTTCCCTCCCCATCAGCAGGGCCAGATTCGCATCCAGCTGGCGGGGGTCGTCGAGGGTGTTCTCTGCCAGAAGCTGCTGCCTTCGGCCATGGGAAAAGGGCGCGAAATGGCCCTGGAGATCCTGCTGGCCAACGACGCGGTCCGAAGCCTCGTTCGCGAAGGCAAGACCCACCAGTTGCCCACCCAGATCGAGGCGGGCGGGTCCCTGGGGATGCAAACCATGGACCGCGCCATTGCCGAATTGTTCCGGCGCGGGCGGATCACCCGCGAGACGGCCTTGCTCAACGCCCACAAGATCGAGGACTGCAAGCGCTACATGATGTCCGGAGGGCCCGAGCTCGGAGGGGGCGGCATGAGGGGTGGCGCGGCGGCCGGCGTCGGGATGGGGCGCGGCTTCTGACACTCTTCCGGGCTTTTCGATCCCACCGTGCGGCGGTTCTCCCATGTTCTTCATCTCTTGGCTGTTCTGGGCCGGCATCGCGGCGACCTTCCTGATGGCGGCCGGCGATTGTCTTCGCTGGCCTCGCCAGATGAACGCCGCCTGGCGCCGCTTTCAACCCGTGGCCGGCGCGGTGACGCTGATCGCCGCCGGCTTCTTCTTCATCAACCTGGCGCGGCTTGGAGAGAGCGCGACCGGCGGGCTGGGCAAGCGGGCCTTCCATCTGCTGGCCTTGGCGGCCGGCTCCAGCATCTTCTATTGCGGAGGCTGGCACTGGGTGGCCAGTGCAGGCCACGTCGGGTTGTTCGAGCGAATCCGGCGACGGATGGCTGGTCTGCCCACTCCCAGCGCGATCTGGTCGCTGGTCGAGACGATCGCGATCGTCGTGGGGGTCGTTCTCTTCTCCTGGTATCTTTTCCGTGAGACCCAGGCAGCGCCCTCCGCCACCTTTCGCAAGTGGATGGAATCGCGACAAAGCCTCGACATCCGCTCCGGCTATTTGGGCGTCTTGGTCCTCGTGGCTCCTCTCTGGGAGGAGACCGCCTTCCGCTGGTATCTTCTCAACCGGCTCGAAGAGGCGCTGGCGCGCCGGTCGTGGGGACGGTGGGTGGCCATCGTGGGAACCTCGGCCCTATGGGCCAGCGGACATGTGGGGATGACCGACCCGGGCTGGGTCAAGCTGGCGCAGATTTTCACCGTGGGTTGCGTGCTGTCGTGGCGGTTTCGACACATCGGTCTGCCGGGATGTGTTCTGGCACATCTAGCCATGAACTCGATGGCCGTTTTTTCCCTGCCCACCGCTTTTCGCTGACAAAAACGAGCGGTTTTACTCTTTGAATCATCGTGAGGGTTGATCCCGCCGGAGGAAAGCCTTTCCGCCGCAACCTTTCGCGTTGACACTGTCGCGGTCGCGGGCAACTCTGGCGGCTCAGATGGGCGACCATGCGTGGGGCGCGTCCAGGAACGCGTGATGATGACTCGGATGACCCGAAAACTCACGGTCGTGCTGATCTCCGTCGTCGCGGTCATCGCCCTGGTCGGCGCGTGCCGGTCGGGCAAGCCGTTGGTTCTTCGGGTGGCGCACATCTACGAGCCGCTCTCGGGTCCCGTCCAGGAGGCGTGCCTGAAATGGCTCGAAAGCATTGCCGCGCAGTTCACGAAGGCCCACCCCGCCTTCCGCGTTCAGTTCGAGCAGATTCAGTGGGACAAGATTGACAGCAAATGCATGAACGACTATCGCGCGGGAATCGGCCACGACGTGGTGATGAGCTCGCCCCAACTGATGCCGCAGCATTTCGAGTGCGGCGATCTGCTCGACCTCATGCCATTTCTCAAGTCCTGGCCGAAAACGGCGATCGAGGATTTTGCCTGGGCGCCGTCGTGGGCGATCTGCGCGCGCGACAACGTGCACCTGGGCATTCCCACCGGCGTCCACACGCGCGTGGTGATCTTTCGCCGGGACTATTTCGAGCAGGCCGGCCTCGATCCCGAAAAACCACCCACTGATCTCGATTCGATCCTCGCCGCGGCCAAAAAGCTCACGCGCGACACCGATGGCGACGGGCGACCCGATGTGTGGGGGCTGGGCCTTTACCTCGGGCCCGAGCGGGCCACCATCGAGCTCTACTTCGCGCCGCTGCTCTGGCATTTCGGCGGCGACCTCTACGACGCCAAGACCAGCCGCGCCATTTTTGCCAGCGAGGCCGGTGTCCGCGCCGCCGAATGGCTTCGCGATTGCATCCAGGTCCACAAGGTCACGCCTCCGTGGGCCGCCAGCGGCCGCTATGACAACGTCATCTATGAACGGTTCATGCGCGGCGAACTGGCGATGGCTTGGGGATGGGGAAACTACTGGAACGAGGATCTCGAAAAGAAGGGGTGGACCAAGGGCCTGTTTCCGCCGAAGCCCGACGGGCAGGCGGTCAAGGTCGGCGCGTTCGTGACTCCCACGCGGACGGGCGCGCAGTTCACCAACTGCTGGACGATTTCCATTCACAAGCTCAGCGCCCATCCGGCCGAAGCGTTCGCGTTCATCGAGACCATGCTCGAGCCGGCCAATCTCGACAACTACGCCGATGCGAGCTTGCCCGCGCGCAGATCCATGTGGGAGCGGGCCCAATATGCAACGCCCTGGTTCAGGACCTGGAGGCGCGCGGCCGAGATGGGCCGCCCCATGCCCGCCACCGCGAACTACAACAACCTGGCCGACTCGGTGGCCGTGACGCTCCAGGAGATTATCAACAAACAGGCCGATCCGGCCAAGACTCTGCAGCGCTATCAGGACGAGTTCAACCGCCGCTATGCGAAACCGTAGACGCCGACCGGCAACGTTCCGATCACCGCAATGGCTTTTCCTGCCCGCCCTGGTCTTTCTGGCGTTGTTTTGGATCGCGCCGATCGGGCCGGGACTCCTGATCAGTTGCCAGGAGCCCATTCCCGGATCGCTGGCGCTTCGCTGGGTGGGCTGGGCGAACTACGACTTGCTTTTGGGCGAAGCGACCTTCCACCACAACCTTCTGCTTTCGTTCTACTATCTGGTCGGCGTCGTCTGTCTGACCACGCCGCTGGCGTATGCGGTTGCGCTGGTCATCGCGGGCCAGGGGCGCAGACTCGGCGCACTCCGAGCGTTGTTTCTGATCCCCTGGGTGGTCCCGCCGGTCGTGAGCGCGTTGATTTTCCGCAGCCTGGCCGATCCGCAGGTGGGCCCTCTCACGGCGCTGTATCGCGAGCTCTCGGGCAACCCCGAGCTGATCCCGCTCCAGAGCGGTTTTTGGGCCATGGTCAACGTGATCCTTCACAGCTTTTGGCGGTCGGTGCCCGTGTTGACGCTGTTCCTGGTGGCGGGGCTGACGACGATCTCCCAGGAACTGTACGAAGCGGCGGAGGTGGACGGCGCCACCGCCTGGCAGCGATTCCGGACCATCACGCTGCCGCTCACGCGCTCCCATCTGGCCACGGGCCTGCTGCTGATCAGCGCCTTCACGCTCCAGGACGCCGAGACCATTTATGCCATGACCGGCGGCGGGCCGGGCCACGACACCGAGGTCGCGGCGGTGCGCCTGTTCCGCGAGGCCTTTACCAACGGACAGATCCACGTCGCCGCCGCAGTGGGGACGTTTCTTCTCGCCGCGGGGATCATTCTGATGGTCCTTTATCTCACGCTCTTTCGGCGCGCGGAGGCCACGACATGAAGCGGGCTCTCTACTGGGTGGTGGTGGCGGCGCTGGCGGCGTTTTGCCTGCTTCCGATTCTCTGGGGAGTGCGGACGAGTCTTGCGCCCCCGCTGGATCGGTCACTAGTGCCGCACCGCCTGACCGGCGAGCATTACGCGAAGATACTCGCGCGCGCCGACTTCTATCGCTACGTGTTCAACAGCACGGTGGTGACGCTCGGGGCGGTCGTGCTGGTGCTGCCGCTGGCGCTGGCAGCGGGCTACGCGCTCGGACGCCATCAGTTCTGGGGCCGGCGGCTGGCGCCGGTCATGCTGGCGCTGCCGCTGCTGCCGGCCGTGACGTTTCTGGTTCCGATCGCGCGCTACCTCCACACGATGGGGCTCTACAACACGCGAACGGCGCTGATCCTGGCCAACGCCGCGTTCTGTCTGCCGTTTGCCACGTGGATGGTGTGGAACTCCGTTCATGCCATCCCGCCGTCGCTCGAAGAGGCGGCGTTCCTGGATGGATGCTCGCGCGTGCAGGCGCTGGTGCGCGTGGTATTGCCTTCGATGATTCCTGGAGCGATTGCGGCGGGAGTGTTTGTGGCGATCCAGTCGTGGAGCAACTACCTGTTCGCCTTTGCGCTGACGAGCGATTCGGAGATTCGCGTTTTGCCCCACGCGATCGTGGAATTCATCGGGTTGTTTTCGACCGATTTGGGTGGGTTGACGGCGATCGGGATCCTGGCGCTCTTGCCGCCACTGATTGTTTTCCAAATCCTTCAGCGCTGGTTCGTCGCGGGGATGTACAGCGTCGCGGGAAAATGAGAAAGCGACAAAAGATCTTCGTGACACTACGGCCCGAGCTTGTCCAGTAACCCCAGCAGCCACGCCAGCAGGGGATCGCGAATCTCTCCGATCAGCGTCACCGCCAACGAAGCCGCCAGGGCCAACATCCGGAACGGGTAACGGTGGCACCAGCGGATGGCGCCCCACCGATGTTCGTTTTCCTGGTGATAGCGCTCGTGGTCATCGAGCCGGGCCACGAGCAACGCCCGCACCTCGATCAGCTGTGTCTCAATATCGGCCAGGCGTTCATAGAGGTGTTCGACTTCCACCATCATGCGGCCGCGAAATTCTTCGTTCTCGTTGGTCATGGACAGAGTCTCTTTTCGATTCCAGGTGGGACAGCTTGGCAATCTATCCTACTTTTGCTTTATCCCTCCTCCCGGCTCTCGCCTCTCACTTCCGCTCTTAGACAGATTGGCAATCTGTCCTGCTACTCCAGATGATACTCCACCTTGAACCGCGTCACGTCCAGATGGCCTGCATCGTTGCTGACGAAGAACATTCGGATGATGTAGCTCCGCGAATCGTTCATGGTGAAATCCGACGTCAGCCACTGCGCCTCGCCTGTGATGTTGCCGCTGTACGTGCGCACCGCGGTGTTGGTGTCGTCCACCAACGCGATCTCGGTGATGGATTCGCCTGTTCCCGCGTCTTGAGCACAATAGATGGTGATGCGATCGAGAACCACATTGCCGCCCATGACGTCGTTGGGAATGGGAAAACCGACATAGCCGTATCCGCTGCCCTGATATTCGACCCCCAGGGCGGATTGGCTGAGCACGTTAATCGTCTCGCGATTGTCGGAATAGCGCGCGGCTGCGGCATTAAACGTATGAATGAACGGCGCATCGGTCCCGTCGGGAATCGTCTGCTTGGCATTGGCCGACAGGCTGACGTTTCCGCTGCCGTCCACCTGGAACTTGTCTCCGTTGCCGACGGTAAACAGCGCCGCGGGGGTGGAGTCGCCCACGCCGACCGACCCGTTTTCGAGGATGGTCAGTCGGGTCTGACCACTGGTTCCGAGATACGTTTTTCCGCTCGCTGTTTGGTTCATGAGATAGAAATCGGCGACATTGTAGCTGTAGCCCGCCCACCCGATCCGGTTGGACGCACTCGACCAAAATGAGAGATAGGGCGATGTGGCGTTGCGGAATTTCAACGATTCGGTGTGGGTGAGAACCATGGACGAGGCCTCCATTCCCCCCGCGGAAGTCGGTGCGGCCGTGCCAACTCCAATCGCGCCGAACCGGAAATTGCCGGCATAGCCTGCTCCATCGGCGCGCCAGTAGCCCGTCGGCGACTGATAGATCAGGTATTTCGCGCTGCCGGACAAGCCGGAGTTGGAGAAATCAATTCCCCGCGTCACGGTCGAGCCGAGATTCTTGATCGCCAGGACGGCGGTCGTATTCAGCGCATTTCCCCCATCCAGGGTCATTCGCGTGGCCGTCAGGTCGGAAAACAGCCGGACCGGCGCCATGAAGTCCCACTGCCCCGTGATGTCCTCGTTGACGCCGCGGTTGAGCAGGTTGCTCGCCGGAATGCCGTTGACGCTGGCAAAGTTGGTCAGGGTGGCGGCCGGCTGGCCCGACCAGTCTTTTCCATCCAGGTTGGTGTAAACGGACACGCGACTGCCGATCAGTGTCGTGAGCGACGCGCTCGTGGAGCGGAGGGGTCGAGTGAATTCAAACTCATCGTAGTTTCCGAGATAATTGAGGCGGGGCGAGTCATAGCCCGTGCCGAAGTTGATCACGCCATTCTGGCCGGGCGCCACCGGTTCGATCCGGAGCATGGGGCAGAAGACCGGGGTCCCGGTGAAACGCCACGCGCCCGTGATGATTTCGGCCGCACTCTTGAGAACGTGGATATTGCCGTCGGCCGTGTGGCCGCCCAGGGTGGAGTTGTTGCCGACGTCGGGTGGAATGGGCAGCTCGTCGTTGTACGAGGCCGTGTGGGTCTGCCAATGGCGCGCCGGACTGAGGTACTGCGTGTGATCGTCGTCGGCCAGTCCCGTGAGACCGCCGTGGTCGTTGCGGCCGGCCAGCAACTGGCTGAGCGTCACCGAGGTGCCGACCACGGGGTCGCCGAAGACCAGGCTGCCGGTGGTGCTCCGCGTGATCCAGACCGTTCCGTCGTAGACGCCGTTGCGGCCGATTTCGACGCGGCCGGTTTGAAGGGCCGAGCCGGAGCGCGCCGCCAGCCACAGCGCCGCGCCACACAGAACGAGGGTTGTTCTCTTCATCTCTTTTCTCCTTACAAAGGGGTGGGGTCAAAAAATGCAAAAAGGGCGCAGTATCTCGCGCCCCGGAAAAACCTGCGGGTGTCCAAGAGGGAACGCTGGCGGCCTCGCCGGCGTTCTAAAACATAGCTTCGGGGAGGGCGCTGAAATAACCCCTCGGAAGGACTCTCCTGAAGGCACGTTCTAGAGCGCCGGCGGCCTCGCCGGCGTTCCCCTAGAGCATTGCGTTCTCGACGATCGTTCCCGCCAAGTCCAGCCGATCAGCGGCCGCTTCATAGTCGCAGACCACCGTTGTCAGATCGCACGAGAACAGGAACCGCGACGGCTCGGCTCGATGGCAGACATCCGTGTTCAGCGCGGAAAGATCGGCTTGCTCGCGGGCCGCGCCACGCAGAAGAAGCCGCCCGCCGGCATCGAGCGCAAACACCGCCGCATAGCCGTTCGCGGCGTCTCCCACGCCGAAGTAGAGCCGGTGGCCGGCGAGATCATGTTCGATGGCGGCGGACATCGCGTGAGGCGCCAACCCCTTCTCGACCGCCTCGCCGCGCAGCCGCAATTGTCCCGCGCGATCGAGCGCCGCCACCCGCGAGCCTTCGAGGACAAACATCTTCTCCCGATTCCCCGGCAGGTGGACGATGAACGTCCGCGAGTCGCCGTACCAACAATACGTCGCCCAGCTTTGGAGCGCGATCGTCACCCTCACATGGCGCCCATCCACAAACTCCACGGCGACGATCTCGCCGGTTGCCCCCTCCAGCCGCGACGCGGGATGATCCACCACGACCACGTCGCCGCGTTCGAGGTGGGAGTGAGTCATCGGCAGGGTGACCTCGACGGTGCGCGGAGGATGCGCCAGCTGCCCCAGCCACAACGCGGCCAACGAGGCCGCCCTCGCGGATGTGCCCGAGGCCAGCCAATGGGCCTGAAACTCGCGCTCGCGCCGGCCCGTCGAGGGCGCGGTGGCATCCACCGCTTCGGCCCATTGAACGCCGATGGTCCGGCGCTCGCCGCCCCCAAGATCGTAGCCTCCTCCATAGCGGAGGCGCACGACGTGGGCGATTTCATCCCACGGCGCACACCGCTTGACGAGCGGCGCGGAAAGAATCTGCGCCGAATTGAGCGCGGCCACCGCATCGGAGGCCAGCAGGAAGCTCGGCAGCGGCCGCAAGCGGAGCCGACCCGCCTCCCAGTAGAGCCGGCAGCCGCTTTCGCGGGCGATCTGTTCCAGCAATGAGAAAAGCGGGAGCGGCACGCCGAACCGCCGCGACAGGCGCCAGGAGCGGCCTTCGAGCCATTCCCGCGTCTGCGCGAAACTGGCCGCATCGAGCGTGTCCGATTCCCAGCCCAGCCCCGCCGCGTCGGTCACCAGCCACTGGATGACGTCCGCCGGGTTCTCGAGCAACTGGCCCGCTTGTTCGACTCCCTCGACGGTGGCATCGAGGCGCGCGTGAACTTCGACGCCCGTGCGCGGAACATACTCGACCTCAAAGCCGATGGCCGAAACGCGAATCGCCGTCGGATCGTTCATCGAGCCGAAGGCGATCCGCACAAACGGCCGCGCGTTGGACGCCGGGGCGAAAAACGCCCATCCGCCGTGCGCTTCCACGAACTCCGTGACGTCGAATTCCTGCCGGTAGGATTTCGTGGGCAACGGCACGATCACCGCGGGAGCCGTCTCGACCGCGCCCGATCGCCGCTGCGACGCCGCCCGCGTCTGTCCCGCGATTCGGGTTCGGTATTTCAAGCAAAGCCACGCGCCATGGACTTTCAATTGACGGCCACTGCTCGAACGAACGGAGAACTCGTTGGCCGCTGCGAGGTTCTCGATCGTCAACCCATCGGTTGCGATCACGCATTGAAATGATTTCGGCGCGGCGGTCGCTTCGACCTGCCAACTGTCGGCGTACTTCCCGCCGATCGCGGCTTCGAGCGCCGCGAGCACCGGCAGGGTCTCGCTGGTGGCCAGCCGGACGTGAAACTCGACGGCTTCGAGCGTCACCGCCTCGCGGGTGCCCAGCGGCTCGCGCACCAGGCGGAACGCGAGCAGCGAGGTCACCGCCGGCCCGCCCAGCGGTGTGTTCTGCGTCCAGGTTCCCAGATTGCCGTCAATGGCGCGATCGCAATCGGCCCATCCGCTCGCGGGCGGGAGCGTCTCGTCGAAATCCACGGCGAGACTTTGTTGGGCGATGTCAAACAGAGCGCGGGTGTCATCCACCCGGTCGCGAATCGTGTCGCTGTGGCCGTGGGCGGGAACCGTTGCCAGATTCTCCGCAAGAGGCGGACGACCGAGAGAGAAACTCACGGACTCGCCGCCGCGCCCGAGCTCCACGGTGACCTCCGTGGCGGCCGACCAGCACGCCGTGGCCGAACACTCCACCCCGAGCCGGCAGCGCCGCATGCTCCCATGAGTCGAAAACCCCGCGGTGAGATCGCCCAGATACTCGATTTCAAGCGGCGTCTTGGAAACGGCGAGCACGGCGGCCGTGATCTGATCGCCGCCGCCCAGAGCCGAAAGAGGACTTTCGGCGGCGTTGCCCGTTCCGGCGGTCCAGAGGTTTTCGTCCTCGCGTCCGTCAATGCGCCGCGTTTGCGCCAGCGCCCCGTAACTCACTTTGCTCGGCAACGTCGGGAAGCTCACCTTTTGCACTTGCCGCCCGCCGAGCGACTCGCTGGCCACGACATACTGCGTCGGGTCCACCAGCCCCATGCCCGAGTAGATCGGACCGACCGCGCGACACAGATGATCGGCGACCAGGTATTGAAAACCGCCCTCGGGAATGGAGTCCACCGCGGCGCCCGCAGGATGATAGGCGGGCGCGGTTCGCACCACGGGCGAGTCGCTGCGGCCCAGCGTTCGGGCCGCCGGATCGGTCACCGAATAGGCGATCACTTCCTCGCCCACCTGGACGGACCCGTTTTCGGGGAAAAGCGAAACGTCCTCGACCGCCACGGTGAGATCGTCGGCGTGAAGGGCTTCGCGCAAATAGCCGCGACGGCCGACTCGAAACGGAACCAGCGGCGAGCGCTCGATGCGTCCGAAAATGAACGGGATGGTCCGCCCCAGGGCCGCCGGCGAAATCCTGGGGTCGAGCAACGGAACCAGCTTGCGCCCGATCAGCCGCCGCCCGGCCAGCGACGGCGACTCGCGCAAGTGCAGCACCGCCCGGGCCGTTTCGAAAACACTCGCTTCGATCTGAGACGTCTGAATCCAGATCACGTCGGCCGGCTCGAGGACCACGGCGGGGTCGAGGAAAACAAACCCGATGCGGACGGTGCGCCCTTCGAGCCCCTGACCGTCGGCTTTGAGCTCGAATCGCTCCGCACCCTCTTCGTAGGTGTTGACCAGCTCGATCTTGACCGCCCCACCATCGGCATCTCCGTCGGGAACAACCGAGGGCATTGCGAGTCGCAGCCCTTTGATCGCCGCGAGAATGGGACGATAGGCCCACCCGCCGATGGTCAACGGGCGGGAACTGTAACGGCCGACTTCACCGTCCCAATCCAGTTCGGCGAGCCAGGCCAGGTCATGGTTGTGGCGCTGCCGACAGACTTCCATTTCGAGCGAAAAGGTTTTCACCGTTGGAATCTCCCCTTTGGAATAGGACGGCTTGGCCACCTGCTGAGTGGGACAGGTCGGCAATCTGTCAGAACCATTGGCCTGTGGGAAACCGCTGCGCCTTCGGCAGGTTGCCAACCGGTCAAAACTCTTGTCGTATTGTGGCGGGCGAGGTTTGCGACAGGTTGCCAACCGGTCCTACTCAAGCAGTCCAAAATCCGTTCACGTTCACGGGCACGGGAAAAAGGCTCAGCTGTAGCTGGCTTCGTTCAGGAGCTGCAGCTGGAATTCGACGGCGATGAGATCGCGCGGGTTGCGCGACCATTCGAGCGTCGGCGCATCGAGTCGCACCCGCCAGACCTCGCGTGCGGCATTCACATAGGTGAACTCCTCCAATCCACCGCCGGCTTGTTGCTCGAACCACGCGGAGAGCTGTTCGAACCGATCGTCCGTCAAATTGTCGAACCGCACGTGTTCGATCTCGTAAGGCGTTTGAAGCCGCGTGGCATAGGCGTCGCCTCCCAACGAGCGGATCACTCCGACCCCGGTGTGGTGCATTCGGCGAACGGCCGCCTCCGCTCCGACCGGCCACTCGAAGACGTCCTCGGGCGTCCACAGCTTCGCCGCGACCGCTTTGGCGGCCTCGGTGGCCAGGCCGACAGTGATCGAGTCGGTCGCCACCGATTGGATGGTACCGAGGTGTTCGATTTCGGTGGCGTCGGACTCGCTGATGAAAATGCGTTGACCCGGCTGGAAATAATCCTCGGCGCCAAGGGTCGGGATCAGCCGCGTGCCGATTCCCACCGCCTGGCTGGTTTCGCGCTGGGTCGCTTTGCTCTGACAGAAGAAAGGAATGATCACAGTGGCCTCCCCGTGGTGAACGATGAAGGCGGAAGGAGGAAGGCGGAAGACTGAATCTCGCCTCTTGCCTCTGGCCTCTCGCCTCTTGCCTCTGGCCTCTCGCCTCTTGCCTCTGGCCTCTCGCCTCTTGCCTCTGGCCTCTCGCTTCTTCCCGTGCGGGCCGGTCCCGCGACCACCACGCGGCTGGTCTCGATGGCTTCGCCCACCAGAAGGAGCGAGACGGAATAGGTCAGACCGTCAATCCCCTCGTGGCTGGCCGAGGGCAGGAGGGCGCGAAAGAAGTCGTAGAGGGCGCGATAGGCGGTCGCCACACAGGCCTCTTCGTCGCCGGCACGCTGCGCGCAACCACCGGCCGCCACCAACGCCATTTTCTCGACCGCTGCGAGCAAGGCTGCAAAGGGCGGCAGCAGATGATTCTGGCCGACTTCGATCATCTGGCCGGCAATGACGACGCCGTTGGGAGCCGTGGGTTCGATCGGCTCGACGGGGAGGACCTTTGCGGTGTTGGATGCTGTTTTCATGGCTGGACCTCCGCAAGGAATTGGCGGGGCGGGGCAGGGCAGAACATTTGTTCTATTCGATGGCCTCAAAAAAGTGCCGTCTATCAACGGCTCGCCGCACCACATGCCGGCCATTGAATCGCAGCCCCTCCCCGACCGTCAATTCACGCATCGTCGCGTCGGAGACCTTCGGGGAACCAAATCGTGAATGTGCATCCGAGGAAAAGGATCGGTGGGGACGGCTTCGAGCATCAAATGGCAACCGTGGCGATGCAGTTCAGACGGCGTGCCCCCCTGTTCCATTCGGCCCTAGTAGAATGATTCCATATTAGTGTTGCAATACAATTCGTCTTGCGGTAAGTCTTCTCCATCTTTGGTTGGAGGAGAAGACAATGCCTTTCAAGAGTCGAAGAGCGAAACTGGTGCTGGCTGCGG
>Ga0315280_10007864_pt1 | contig 14154 bp, 11 predicted proteins | sample YL17G06_40_MG_FD_203697 | JGI IMG/M metagenome (GOLD analysis project Ga0315280, IMG submission 203697) | Sediment microbial communities from Yellowstone Lake, YNP, Wyoming, USA - YL17G06_40 | ecosystem: Environmental > Aquatic > Freshwater > Lake > Sediment | place: USA: Wyoming | collected...
GTAACCCGAATTGGGCGTCGTATTCCTACTTCCAACCCTGGTACTGGTGACCGGGGGGAGGCCCGCATTTTTACTGCCCAGGATGAAGACTCAGCTAACAAGATGATTGATGAATCTTGGGCAGGTTTAAGGTATGTGATTGTTGACTATGCCATCACCACAATAGGTGAGTTTGGCGGTAGGTTTAGCGCTGTGGCAGTGTCAAGCGGCAGCAGCCCAGTTAAGTTTTATGATGTCTACTATCAGTCTCAGCAACAGGGGAGCAAGCTTGTGCTTACGCCGGGAATACTATACTACCCTGAATACTACCGTTCATTAGCTATCAGGCTATATAACTTTGACGGCAAGGTAGCCGCCGAAAGCCCCACCGTGATTTCCTACCAGGACAAGGTAAGCCCTGACGGCATACATTATAAGCAGATTGTAAGCTCAAAATCCTTTTCCAGCTACAAAGAAGCTGAAGCCTATATTTCGAGTCAGAAATCAGGTAACTATAGGATAGTTAGTGATAACCCCTTTGTCAGCCCGGTGCCCTTAGAAGCACTAAAGCATTATAAGCTAGCTTATAGCTCAGCTAGCACCATAACGCAAGCGGGTGCCACTCCGATTCCTGAGGTAAAGATTTTTGAGTATGCCCGGTGACCCTTGAAAAATTGATATGTACGAACCCTTGAGTGACTCTCTGAGAAAAATAGCCCGTGGTGCTGGTATTGCCACAGTCGGGATGCTCCTCGGGCTACTGCTCCAGTTTGTCGCCAGGCTCATTATCGCCAGGTATAGCTCAGAGGCTAATTACGGCGTCTTCTCCCTGGCACTGGCAGTATTGAGCATATCTGCCATCCTGGCTTGCCTTGGCTTAAACTACGGAGCTCCCAGGTACATTGCCTATTTTCGGGCTAAAGACGATGTCGCCAGGGTCCGCGGGGCTATATCGGCTTACCTCCAGTTATCTACTGTTACCAGCCTTCTCATTGGCACAGCCCTTTTCTTCAGCGCTAAAACCATTGCCCTCAATATCTTCCACACCCCCGATTTAATCCCAGCCTTGAGAATATTTGCCATCGGCCTACCTTTTCTTGCTCTGATAAACATCCTTGCCGACATCTTTCGTGGCTTTGACCAAGTAGAGCCTCAGGCATACTTTCAGTACATCTCGCTGAACATTCTGTTTATACTGCTTCTTTTGACAGCGACGTTATCTGGTCTCCCCTTTGTTGCTGTCTTCTATGCTTACCTTGTAGCCATTGTCCTCACATTTATGGCAACAGTCATATACACCACCAAGAAACTGCCCTACCCGGTAACATTCGCCGAGATAAAAACCACCTCTTTCGTTAAGAAGGAGCTCCTTACCTTTTCCCTACCACTTCTAGCCGCCGTCGTCTTGACCACGATAGTAAACTGGACGGACACCCTAATGCTGGGTTACTTTAAAGTGCCAGAGGCAGTAGGGCTTTACAATGCTGCCTCTCCCTTCGCTCAATTTATCTTTATGCCGATGACTGCCTTAACACTAATCTATATCCCGACAGCTACTAGTCTATACTCTCAAAACCTGCTGGATGAGCTGAGGCGGAACTACACTATTATAACCAAATGGCTCACTTTCATAACCCTGCCTATTTTTCTTATCTTTTCTCTCTTTCCTGAGGCTGTGCTTAACCTTTTTTTCGGCACCGCTTATAGCGCCGCGGCTCCAGCTTTACGTATCCTGCCTTTAGGCTTTATGCTCAGTAACCTTCTCGGCCCAAATACGGCGACACTAATAGCCTTGGGCAGGTCCAGATTCGTAATGTGGGTTACTTTAATCGCTGCTATGTTGAATGTGGCTCTAAACATTGCCCTCATCCCACCCCTCGGCATAGTCGGCGCGGCTATTGCCTCAGCCGCCTCTTTCAGTTTAGCCAATATTATCGTAGCAATAAGGCTTTACTCATTAGGTCGGATTCAGCCACTAAGTCGCAATCTGCTAAAACCGTTGCTCGCTTGTATCGTCCTGACCGTTCTTTTCCAGGTCGTGATTAGTCGGTTTTTTACTATCTCCTTGTGGATGCTGCCCTTGGTCTTTATCCTGTATTACGGTGTTTATGGTATAGCCACAGTCCTGCTGCGGAGCTTTGATAGGGAGGATATAGCTCTGCTTCTAGAGATAGAGAAAAGGAGTGGCGTGAATGCGGCTCCTCTAAAGAAGATACTGAGGAAATTCATCTAACTCTAGCTACCCCCTGGGTCGGTTGCACGGTATGAAGGCATGGGGTATAATGAGCCTCACCAGGGAGCATTCATAATAGGGTGTGAGGAAGATGAAGGTCATAATCCTAGCCGGTGGTTTTGGTACCCGCCTTGCTGAGAAGAGTGAACTCATCCCTAAGCCAATGGTAGAAATCGGCGGACGGCCGATTTTATGGCATATCATGAAACACTATGCTCATTATGGCATTAATGAGTTTCTCATCGCTCTTGGCTATAAGGGTGAGGTGATTAAGAGCTATTTCAAGGACTACTACACACTAAATGGCAGTTTGACGATAAACCTAGCCACTGGTAACCTGACAACGCATGAGAGAGAAGGCGAAGACTGGGTTGTTCACCTGATTGATACCGGGCTAAATACCAACACCGGCGGTCGTGTTAAGTGCCTGGAAAAATGGCTGAAAGGCGAGACCTTCATGCTTACCTACGGGGACGGCGTGTGCGATATAGACTTGCGTAAACTACTGCGGTTTCACCGTTCGCATGAGTGCTTGGCGACGGTAACAGCAGTTCGCCCTCCAGCAAGATTTGGTGGGTTGATTTTTAATGGTGACATGGTGAAGGAATTTACCGAAAAACCTTTGATCGGAGAAGGCTGGATAAACGGGGGCTTTATGGTCTTTGAGCCGGGGGTTTTCAAGTACTTGAAGGGGGATGATACCAGCCTGGAGATTGATGTCTTGGAGCAGTTAGCCGCCAAGGGTCAGCTGGCAGCTTATCGACACGACAACTTCTGGCAATGCATGGATACCCTGCGTGATGTCCGGCTACTGGAGAGCCTCTGGCAGGATAATAAAGCACCCTGGAAGGTGTGGGAGTAAACATGGCTAAGAAAAAGGAGTTTTGGCTCGATCGCCCCACACTGGTTACCGGTGCCACCGGCCTTCTGGGCGGATGGCTGGTACCGAGGCTGCTGGACTCGGGGGCTGATGTTATCTGCCTAGTGCGTGACTGGGTACCGCAGTCTGAAATAGTACGCAGCCACCTTATTGAAAAAGCCAGGGTGGTTCGTGGTGACGTTAGAGACCAGAAGCTATTGGAAAGAGTTTTGGGCGAATACGAGATTGATACTGTTTTCCACCTGGCGGCTCAAACCATTGTCGGCATTGCCAACCGTAATCCTATTTCTACCTTTGAGACCAACGTCGGCGGCACTTGGACACTGCTTGAGGTTTGTCGGCATAGCCCAACTGTCCGCCAGATAGTCTTAGCCTCCTCCGATAAAGCCTATGGGGACCAGGAAAAGCTACCCTATACCGAGGACATACCGCTACAAGGCTGTCACCCCTACGATGTCAGCAAGTCCTGCGCTGATTTAGTTGCCCAGGCTTATGCCGCTACTTACGGGTTGCCTTTAGGCGTCACTCGTTGTGGGAATTTTTTCGGGGGTGGCGACCTGAACTGGAACCGCCTTGTTCCGGGCACAATCCGCTCCGTACTGCGGGGTCGGAGGCCTGTTATCCGCTCTGACGGCAAGTATATTCGCGACTATATCTACGTAGAGGATGCCGCCGCCGCCTATATCTTGCTGGCTGAGAAACTGTCCAGTAACCCTGACCTTTACGGGCAGGCCTTTAACTTCTCCAATGAGATTCAGCTCACCGTGCAGGAGTTGGCGGAGCGTATCCTGACACTGATGGGTTCTAAACTCAAACTTGATATAAGGAATGAAGCCACTAATGAAATTCGCATCCAGTACCTTGACACAGCAAAAGCACGCCGTATTCTGGGCTGGTCGCCTTTGTTTTCTCTGGATGATGGCCTGCGGCGCACCATTGAGTGGTACCGCAAGTTCCTAGGGACTCCCTGATGAATGGAACTCCCTTTGCCTGCTACTGAGGCAGTATCTTTATGAAAATCAAGCCACTAAAACTACTTGGAACGCACGAAATACTCCTTGAGCCTAAGCGTGACGAACGCGGGCACTTTATGCGGACCTATGATGAGGCACTATTCCGTGAACATGGGCTGACAACCTCCTGGGTGCAGGAAAACCAGTCTTTGTCTACCAAAAAGGGGGTAATTCGCGGTCTGCATTTCCAGAGACCCCCGCAGGCTGAGGTAAAGCTGGTGCGAGTGGTCAGGGGAATCATCTTTGACGTTTTCGTTGATTTAAGGAAGGCTTCCAAGACCTACGGGCAATGGGATTCAATTGTACTTTCCGATGAAAATTATAAGATAGTTTACATCCCTAATGGATTTGCCCACGGGTACTGCACCCTTACTGAAGGAACAATAGTGCTCTATAAAGTAGATGCGTACTATGCCCCAGAGTTTGAGGGTGGTATAAGGTGGAATGACAAGACCCTGGGTATCAAGTGGCCTACCGATGCTCCGTTTCTGTCAGCTAAGGATAGAGAGCTGCCATTGTTTAATAAATTTGTCTCGCCATTTTAGGCTTTTGTAAGTAGCGAGTAACTGGCGTCATAATGGGTGGGAAGGGGGTGCTGTTTGCGGATACTATTAACCGGGGCTACCGGCTTCATCGGCTCTCATCTGGCTAGACTGCTAGTCAGTAATAATTGTGAAGTATATGCCCTGGTTCGCAAGGGCAGTAACCTATGGCGGATTGAGGATATTGTGCCCAAGTTGCGACTGGTACGGTCTGACCTTTTGGCAACTGACCAATTGCAGCACCAGTTGGAGAAAGTCCGCCCTGATATGTGTCTTCATCTGGCATGGTATGTTGTGCCTGGTAAGTATCTAACTGCCCTTGAAAATATTGACCAGCTTAATGCCAGTCTGCATCTAGCCTCTACGCTAGCGAGCCTGGGCTGTAAAAGGTTCGTTAGCATTGGTACCTGTTTTGAGTATGATATCGGCTCGGAACGCCTCTCTGAAACAAGCCCAGTCAAGCCGAAAACCCTTTATGCTGCCAGCAAATTGGCCCTGCAGACGGTAGCTGAGCAAATTGCCAACCTCACCGGAATGGAGTTTGCCTGGCTGCGTCTCTTTCACCTGTATGGCCCCTTTGAGCCAGAGCCGCGTCTGGTACCATCGGTCATTATCTCGCTACTGCGCAACCAGGTAGCCAGGGTGACCAAGGGCGAGCAGGTCAGGGATTTTCTGCATGTTGAGGATGTGGCGGCCGCCATCTGGGCGGTGGCTCAGAGCCAGCTTTCCGGTACGGTCAACATAGGCTCAGGACAGCCAGTTACAGTGAGGGAGATTATCGAGCGGATTGGGGAAATTATTGGTCGGCGGGAGTTAATTGAGTTTGGCGGTTTAGCCTATAACCCATCCGACCCAATGTTTGTTTGTGCCGACAATAGCAAGCTAAAACATAATACTGCCTGGGTCCAGCAATATAATCTAGAACAGGGCTTGCGCCAGACGATTGAATGGTGGCGGGGGTATTTGCGTTGAAGCAAAAGCGCTGCCCAATCTGTGGCAATGATAAGGCAATAGTCTTTTTTCGATGGGAGAACGCTGTTGTTCATCAGCAGATTCTTATGCCCACACTACAGCAAGCCAAACAGGTCAGGCGGGGCGATATTACACTGGCTTTCTGCGATGTCTGTGGTCTTATCTGGAATACTACCTTCAACCCCAAATTACTGGATTATTCCGGTTCATATGAAGCCTCACAGTCACTATCCCCGTCTTTTCAAAAATATGTTGCGGGCATAGCGAAACGCCTGGTTGCGAAATACAATCTGCATTCCAAGGAGATTCTCGAGATTGGCAGTGGCGATGGTTTCTTTCTCAATCTTCTATGTCAACTAGGCAATAACCGGGGGGTGGGATTTGACCCATCTTGGAGAAGTAGCGGAGAGAACAGCACCCCAGCGAGCGTCACTTACATTGCTGATTATTATTCACCCCGTTACGCTCGTTATCAGGGTGACCTCCTTTCTTGTCGCCACGTGCTGGAGCATGTTCCAGAGCCGGTTGGCTTTCTTAAGGACTTGGCACGCCTGACGCAATCACGCTTGCCTGTGTTCTTCTTTGAAGTCCCAAACGTCCCTTGGTCTTTACGCCAGCTTGCCTTCTGGGATATCTACTATGAACACTGTTTATATTTTAGCCGTGCTTCATTAGTTTATCTCTTTTCCGTCTGCGGCTTTGATATCTTGATGATTAGCGAGGGACTGGGTGGGCAATATATCTTGATTGAAAGCCGTTTCCAGCCCGGGAAGAGAGAACCCCCTAAGCGTCATTTTCCAAGAGGCGTTCACCAGTTAGCCAGGGAGGTTGCGGCTTTTTCTACCGGGTACCAGCAGGCAATAGAGAAGTGGCGCGAGCAGCTCGCCCAGAGCACGATGAATCAGCGGGTAGTGATTTGGGGAGCAGGTGCAAAGGGGGTTAGTTTCCTGAATATCCTCAACATCCAACCGGAAGGGATTGAATTCGTGGTTGACATTAATCCCAAAAAGCATGGCACCTATGTGCCAGGAACAGGTCAGAGGATTGTGTCTCCGGAGTATCTGACAGACTACAAGCCTGATATCATTATGGTGATGAATCCGGAATACCTTCCCGAAATACGTGATATACTAGATAAGATGAAGGTCAAAGCAAGGCTCTTGGCTGTGGGAACAATGAAGGAGCAGGAGAGGCATGAGATTAACCGTTGATACGGCAACGGGAAAGCTAATCTATGAGGACGCAGGTAGGTCGCAGAGCCTGAACTTATATTCTAAAAAGGCATTTGAATTACTCTCTGACCTCTGGCTTAAGGTTGGCTGGAGTTTGAAGTACTCATATACCTTTACCTGGATGGGACGCCCTGTCATCCAGCTACCTGAGGACATGCTGCGGATTCAGGAAGCGATTTACCGGCTCAAGCCGGATGTTATTATTGAAACTGGCATTGCCCACGGTGGCTCCCTGATATATTATGCCAGCCTCTGCCAAGCTATGGGAAGGGGACATGTCATCGGGATTGATATTGAAATAAGAGCGCCTAACCGCAAGGCAATAGAGTCTCACGAAATGTTCCCTTTGGTAACCTTAATTGAAGGTAACTCCTTAGACCCGCTTGTCGTTAAACAGGTGAAATCCTTGGTAAAGCAGGGTGAAACGGTGCTGGTGATACTAGATTCAAGTCATAGTAAACATCATGTACTGGGTGAACTGGAGGCGTATCACCCCCTGGTATCATCAGGCTCTTATATCGTGGCTTGCGATGGTATCCTGCGTGACCTCAGGGGTGTGCCCGGTGCCGAGGTCTACTTAAAAGACGGTAATCCCACCGAGGCGGTGGCTGAGTTTCTTAAGATACACTCTGATTTTGTCCTGGAAAGACCACGCTGGCTATTCAATAAGAGTCAACTGACAGAAAATGTTACCTACTGGCCAGATGCCTGGCTGAAGCGGAAATCTAGGTAGGATTTGATGGTGGCTAACAACCCACTGGTCAGCATTGGTATGTTTGTCTACAATGGGGAGCGATATATCCGTCAGGCATTGGATTCACTGCTGGCGCAGGACTACAAGAACTTTGAGCTAATTATCTCCGACAATGCCTCAACTGACCGGACGCGGGAAATCTGCCTGGAGTATGCCGCCCGGGATAAACGGATTCGCTATTATCGCAACAAGAAGAATATGGGCGCGCGCTGGAACGCCTCTCGGGTCTTCAAACTTTCCTCTGGAGAGTATTTCATGTGGGCGGCTCACGATGATTGCTGGAACCCCAGCTACATTCGCTCCTGTCTTGAGGCATTCAAAATATCGAAGGACATAGTTCTCGTTGGTACCTACTGCGACAACATCGACCCCGAAACGGGAAAGCTAATCTTCATTGATGAGGGGCTATCAACAATTGGTCTGAGCTATCGCGAGAGGTTCAAGCGATACATGCGCACACTCCATGGCGGCAGGCATGTCGGGGGTATTTTTTATGGTCTCCACAAGCGCCGCGCTCTGAGCAAGGTCATGCCGATGAAAGAGGTGGGGGGAGGCGACCACCTGGTAATGGTTGAAATGTGTTTTCAGGGAGAGTTTCTGACCATTCCAAAAAGACTGATAGTCAAAAGACGCGTCGGGATATCGGCAAGCCTTGGCAATATAGTGCGTTTCTTGGGCATAGACGACAGTCTGCCTATAATACAGAAAGGATACCTACTTCTAAAGGGTACTTACCTTGAGCGGGAGGTGGCGTTGCAAAAAATCCTCTTCCAGAGTGATAAACTCACTCTACCGGAGAAGATGGAGCTTTCGTGCTGGTCTCTTGGTCATACCTCTGGCGTTGTCATCAGGCGGGTCTTGAGTCTTGGCTATCAGACGCTGGCAACCTCCGTCAAACGTTGCCTGGGACGCAGTTGAGCCTTTAGTTTGGCTTGATTATTATTCCCTGCCCATTTGGTAATGACAGCACCTTAACCCCAACCGATGAAGCAAAATTATCGGCGGCTGCTTTTTGCTTTTCACAGGTAGGCCACCCATAATCATCGAGCACAACTATCGCTCCTGGCACCAACCTCGGCCAGAAATATCTGAGTGCTTCCAGTTCGGGCAAGGCAGAGTTCATATCAAGGGATAAATAAGCGACCTTCTTTATGTTTACCTTTGACAGGGTCTTTGGCACGGTCCCTTTAATGATCATGACATTCGGGTATTTCTTAAAGCTATTTACCACAAACTCGTAGCAGTCAGGATAGGCATCCTTAAATCGGAGTAACTCATCATCGGTAGAAAATTTTGGGTCCAAGCCGCAGAATGTGTCAAATAAATAATATTTGCGGTCTTTTAGTGCCTTAAAGTTAATATAAATTATGTTTGACATGGTGATTGAGCCCTTATATACGCCGCATTCAACAAAGTCGCCTTTTAATTGTTTGGCATGAAATACTGCCCATTGGTTAACATGATATCGCCAGACGTCGGTATCTGGCATATAATCTTGTTTCATGGCAGCGTTGTAGGCTTTGATAAATTCTGGCTCCGACATGAAATCGCAGTTCTTGTTTGTAATTAAGCCCGCCATAAAAAATGTAACCCGCCCTAGATACAAATGGAGTAAGAGAACTAGTGGTTTTTTTAGAAGCTTCCTGGTTATGTTTAAGATTGGTCGAACCCCTGGAAGTTTAGCCAGCGCCACCAGTGAGCGATAAGTGTCAGTTTCCCCTTTTCCCATCGCCATTACTCCTTAAATTCGTTAAATCAGCGCAGTACCTGAGCACCACCATTGTTGTAAATCCTGTCCTTACTGTCAATAGTCCCGGTTAGTCCGGGGATGCCGCTAAAACTGATAGCGCGCCTTAGCCCGGGGAGGGTAGCAAAGGTTACCTCCTTTCTCTCCGTATTCCAGGCAGTGAAATAAAGGTAGCCATCTGCCAGGAGTTCGTTTCCATATTGTGATGGGGTTATGAGGAAGGCTGGATATTTACTTATATCGAGTTTAGGGTCCTTTTTGAGCTTGTCGACATCTGGCGGCAGGTGTATTACATGCCCCGGGAATTTACTAAATATTAGAAGCTTGCCGGTATGGCTATCGCAATAAACATTGGTTTCATTTCCAGCCCTCTGAGACAGCCATTCAGCAGCAGCACCGTCCTGCCAGTAGAAAACGCCAGCTAGGTCCAGCCGGTAGCTGCTCAGGGCAATGGAATAAGGGGTATCAATCGTGTCAGTTACCTTTTGCCCGGTGACCTCGTAGATGAAGCCTGAGGTAAACAGGAAGTAGGGTATCAACACCGCGAGGGCGGCGAATTTGAGGTAGCCCTGGCTATCCTCAACCAACTGTAGGCTTTCAGTTCTTCGCCTCAGTTTTTGCCACAAGACACTTGCCCCACGCCAGATAGACTCACCACCCAGGATACAAAAAGGCGCCAGTGTAATCAAGGCGAGGTGGTACCACCGCGTGGTGTTAAATGCATTGGCAAAGCCGGGCAGGAAGATGCAGCCTAATAGCAGTAAAGCACTGACCAGGCTCATGGCAATATATTCGGCGGTGAACCTCAGATATTTTGGTCTAAAGATGAGCCTGAGCAAGCCGACAATAAGGAAAAGTTCGGTTATATATTGGAAAATTCTGAAGCCCTTCCCCTGGGGTGACGCCTCAGGAAAATCAAGCCCTAAGGCGGTCTGCACCAGAACGTCACGCTGACTGAACTGAAAGAAGGCGATAGGTCCGGTGGTAGGTTGGGTTGATAGTTCGGTTGATAGTGGGACTAGCTTACCAAGCTCAGTGACAGCACCTCCTGCCTGGGTTGACCAAAGGCTTTTTACCAGCCACAGGTTCATCCCCTCGGCAGTGAATTGGTACCAGACAAAGCCGAAGATAAAGTAGATAGCCACCACAATAAGCAACATTTTTGCTGGTGGCACTCGCGGTTCGGTTATGCTTCGGGGTAAGCCACCGAATTTCTGGGTTAGCCACCCCCACCCCTTTTGGAAAATCCCGTTTCTAATTACCAGCACAAGCGGTAAAAGAAGTCCCATGTAGATGGCACCAATGAAACCCAATGCGTAATGAGAAGCAAGTAATGACATAGCAAACAGGATGAGCATGGTTAGCTTCGGACCAAGATTAAGCTTTCTATCAACAAGGAGCAGTATAACTAGCGCCAGGAAAAGTTCGGCAATTTGCTGTCTGGGCAAGCCTATCATCTCCAGGAAGAAGGTGGGCACAGCGACGAAGAAGAAGGCGGCCAGAAACGCCTTCTTTTGGCTTATTTGCTGGCTGAAAATATAGAACAGGATTAATGGCACCAGCGAGAAAAGAATGGGGTTGATTGCCTTAAATACCCATGCTCCATCGATGTTGAGGAACAGGGAGTAGAATGGCGTCAGTATATTGGTCGATAGGCATGAACTGATAGTCCAGGGGAAAGAAGAATTCCAAAAGCCGCTGCTAGCCGTCAGTTGGTAGAAGTAATTCTCGGAATAGACGTCCTGTCCTACCAGGTAAGGGGACATCAGCGTTGTCTGATACAAGAGACAAAGTCCTATTACGAATATAGCTAACGGATATACTCCTGGCTGAATAAACTTGCCAAAAGCAGCCAGACCGATGACTCCGGCGATAGCAATTAAGCATATGAGAAGTAGGATATTATTCTGGTAAGAATCAACTAGGGTGACGCCAAGCACAGTGAGTAGAAGGAGCAGAATAAGGAAGAGTATGGGTGGCAGTTGCAGGTTCCCCGCCGGCGTTGCCTTCCCTGACCTGATAAAGCCTCTATCCCTCACGTAGGCGATAGCCATCAATATTAATGTAAATATAGCCAAGGTGGAAGTTACAGGCATCAGGGAAATCGGGTGTGAGATACCCATCAAAGGAAGGACGAAGTCGATAAGGGCACCACCAAACATGACAAAGGCGATGCTTAGGCCCACCGAATAAACAAGGCATTCTATTGTGCTTATATTGTGGACTTTGAGGATTCTGAGGATGAGAATGCCAGGGATAAAGGTGAGGAAAATAAAGCCAACAATCTGCCTCAAGATAGGAATATCAAAGCCTAGGCTGGCTAGCCCGATAAGCCCAAGCATAGCTACTAAGGTAGCCATCGATAAGCTCAGGCACTTTTTGATTTCCCAGTCGTTGGGTAGGCTCACTTTAAGTTAGTCCCTTCTTTGCCCTTTGATACAGAGCAGATTAACCCCCAGGATTTTCTTTTTCAGCAAATAATTCGTCAGATAGGCAATGTCGGGGACAGCCTCACAACATTGCTTCTGCTCATCGGCGAGATATATTTTGAAGCCGTGCCTTTTTAACTCATCGAGATAGTCAGCCGGGGAAAAGCCAGCCCTTTCCAGCGCCCGAGGGTAAAATTCGGTGAACATTACCAGTCTTGGGCTTCTGGCTATGACCTTACTCATTCCCACCAGGGCTGCCATCTCTGCGCCCTCAACATCCATCTTGATAACATCAACGACACAATCTTTGTTCAAAAAGTTGTCTAGTGCTACTGAATCCACCAGAACCGCCTTTTGTCTGCGTTTATCCCCAACAATGCTGTGTTCACCGCTCTCATGAGTATCCAGAAATAGCTTAACTTTTCCGGTGCCGGAGGTCACCGCCTTTTTAACTGGGGTTACATTGCTATACCCATTTTGCTCAATATTCCTAATTAAAAAGGCATAGTTTGTTTCATCTGGTTCAAAGGCAAAAACCATACCATTTTTTCCAACACGCTTAGCAGCGAGTAATGCATAGTAACCAATGTGAGCTCCAATATCAACTACCACCATACCTTTATGAACTGAATCTTTAAATAGCTTTGTCTGAAATCTTTCCCAAACACCGCTCATTAATAGATTTACGGTGATAGTGGAAGGGTTATCTCGTCCGGGCAAGATAATTTTTATACCCTCCATCACCATGAGCGTAGTATCTTTAGGTATCAGACGGAAACACAAAGATTCATAGATAGCTCGGAGCAAAGGGAACCTTTCCAGCCCTCTTCCCGAGAGAAGCCTGTGTGCTAGGCTGAAGGTAGGAAATGCCACCTTGGTCTTTAATAGGTTGATAGTTTCACCTCACATCTCAATCACGGTCCAGCGGCACTACTGAAGCCACGCTATTTCCGTACCAGCCAATTGCCAATAGCTAATCCATCTAGGTCACTCTGCTCCAATGTCCGTAAAGCAACCTCTGGAGTGCCAACAATGGGGTAGCCGTGTAGGTTAAAAGAGGTGTTTAGAATTCCGCCGACCCCGGTAATACGCTGAAATCCTTTAAGAACCCTCCTGTATGAGGGGTTCCACTCATTTACTGTTTGCGGTCTTGCTGTCTTATCATACGGATGCAATGCGGCAATTAGCTCATCAGCTTTGTCACTGGTATCAAAGGCTTCAATCATATATCTGGCTGGTCTAGCATTTACTAGGTAATCGTCCATTTTTTCTTCTAAGATAGACGGGGCAAAAGGCATCCAGAAATCCCTTTGCTTTATGGCAAAGTTTATCCTTCTTATGACCCGAGGGTCTCTTGGGTCAGCCATGATGCTCCGATTGCCCAGCGCCCGAGGACCCCATTCATCCCTACCTGAGAATCTGGCTATTATCTTGCCTTTAGTCAGCAGGGTGGCAATTTCACCTTCAATGTCTTTGATATATTTGGCTTTCTTTGACCATCCTGTATTCTTTAGTATGAACTTAACGTACTCATCATCATACTCGGCTCCATAATAAAGGTCTTCTAACTCGCAGCGCCGGGGTTCAATCCCCTCCCGCTCGCAGAAACGGTAGTAGGCTTCTAGGGTAGCACCTATTGGCGTTCCGCCATCATCCGCCGCTGGATAGAAGAAGGCAGCCCCCACCTCCCCCATCTCACGAATAACCTTATTAGCCTTGACATTCAGGAAAGAACCCCCGGCACAGGCTAGTTTGTGAATGCCAGTTTCCTTGACACAATTTGCGACCCATTTCGTCATTAGCTCCTCAAAATATGTCTGGCAAGCGGCGGCGATATTGTCAAACCTTTGTTCTGCCAGCCTTTTTCTAAAGAGGGGTTGAATTTGTGATAGATAAACACCGCTTGTATTCTGGAATTCTAGGGGCTTTTTAGGATTAACCCTTACCAGTTTTCTCATTTCTTCAATGCAGTATTCCGGCCTACCATAAGGTGCCAGCCCCATCACCTTATATTCATGCTCCCAGCGTTTCAAGCCAAGATAACCTGTTATCTCGCTATAGAGGTTGTTACTCAAACTGTCATAGTGGGTTGAGGAGGCGATTCTTTCTATATTAAAGCCCTGGCCTATACTTACTGTAGAGCTAAGGCAGTCCCCGGCGCCATCAAGGGTCAGCACCAGTGTTTTATCTCTCCACGGTCGCTGGTAATAGGCACAAGCAGCGTGAGCCAGATGGTGCTCAATAAAGAATATCTCTCGCTCCGATATTGCTAGCTCTTGAAAGAGCTTATTCAATTCGTCCATTTTCCGAAAGCTGTGTAGCACCTTCACCAGCATATCGCAGAAGGCATGGCTATGGACATATGGGGTTAGC
>Ga0315280_10007865_pt1 | contig 14153 bp, 16 predicted proteins | sample YL17G06_40_MG_FD_203697 | JGI IMG/M metagenome (GOLD analysis project Ga0315280, IMG submission 203697) | Sediment microbial communities from Yellowstone Lake, YNP, Wyoming, USA - YL17G06_40 | ecosystem: Environmental > Aquatic > Freshwater > Lake > Sediment | place: USA: Wyoming | collected...
CTGAGTGACATATGGGCCGCTGCCTGGATCGGCGGATGGGTGGGCGCGCTCATCGCCGCGAGCTACCCGGCGCTCCCCGACGATGTGCTCAGGCGCATAAAGGCCCGCGCGCGTGCCCGCGCGGCGAGACACCGCGCCCGCAGTCCGTAGGCCACGGAGGTAGAGGGAGGTTACATGCTCAGCCCGCCGTCGACCACGATGACGGCTCCGGTGATGTACGACGCAGCGTCGCCCGAGAGGAATCGGACGACGGCCGCGACGTCGTCGGGCGATCCGAAACGCCCGGCGGGGATACGGGCGAGCAGCTCCGCGCGGCGTGGCTCCTTCATGTCGGCCGTCATTGGGGAGTCGATGACTCCGGGGCAGACGGCGTTCACCGTGATGCCGCCGCGCGCTACTTCACGGGCAACCGCCTTGGTGAGACCGATCATGCCCGCCTTGGCCGCCGAGTAGTTGGCCCGCATCACGTCGCCCGTGAGCCCGGCCGTGCTCGCGATGTTGATGATGCGCCCCCGCTTGCTCTTCGTCATGCCGCGCAGAGCGTGCTTCGTGCAGAGGAACGCGCCCTTGAGCGACGCGTCGACGCAGCGGTCCCAGTCGGCCTCCTTCATGAAGGCCGTGAAGCCGTCCGCCAGCACCCCAGCGCAGTTGACCAAGACGCTCGGAGCCCCGGCCCATTCGGTCACGGCGCGCAGCATCGCCTCCACTTCGGGCTCTGAGGTGACGTCAGCCTGGACTACGAGGCCACCGAGCTCATCAGCGAGCGCCTCGGCGCTAGCGCGTCCGGTGTGGCAGTGGAGAGCTACGCCCAAGCCGTCCGCGGTCAGCGTCCTCGCGATCGCTCCTCCGATGGCGCCGCTCGCGCCGGTGACGAGGGCTACTCGGTGGCACATGCGGCATCCTCCTCCGCCCAGGCTGTGGCGATGACGGTGTCAGCCGACCGCGAGATGGCGACGTGGAACGTCACCTGCCGGCCCTCGGTGCTGATCCAAGTCAACCGCGATCGGTGTTCGGTCTCCTCGAGCTCAAAGCTCCGCCACGATGTGCTGGGGCCCAGGCCGAGGCCCAGCGCCTTCATGGCGGCCTCCTTGGCGGCCAGGTGCCGGCTCACGAACATGGGGCGACCGGGCGGCTCCGGCAGTCGCGCCAGCTCTGAAGGGCGCAGTGCGAGCTGCAGGAATCGGTCGCCTAGCTCGTTCAGCATTCGCTCTACGACACGGATCTCGATGACGTCGATGCCGACTCCGGTGAGGGTCATGGGGCTGTGCCTTCCCCCCCGCCCCAGCCCTCCCCCCGAGGGCGGGGGGAGGGAGAGCTGGCGAAGCGCTCGACATCGGCCACCTGCACAGGGCCCTCGACACTTTGTGCGACCTCGGCGATGTCGACCCCGAGTTCCCTGGCCCGTCGGCGGGCGGCCGGCGTGGCGCGCACCTTCGCACCGGCCGGGGCTGCGATCGACACGCCGACACTGAAGCCGGCGGCCTCATGGACGTTGACCCCGGCGCGGACCCGCGCGATGAGCTCGGCATTCCGGGCCTCGAAGTCCGGTAGAGCCTCGTCTCGATAGGTGATCACTCCGATGACGTAGTGCACCGGGACAACCGACTTCTCGGGGGCGACGATCGCGCGCAGGACGCCGGCGGCCTCGCTTTCATACTCGAACGTGATCTTGTCTGTGATGATCTCAACGATCGGCTGCCCGAGCGCCACGTCCGAGCCCTCGGGCACAAGCCAGCGGCCGACGGTGATCTCCTCTATGTTGGCCTCGAGCCGGTCGATGGTGACGAGGAACGCCACGGCTACGCTTCCCTGCCCCCTCCGCCCCGGCCAAGCGCCCACCGGAGCGCCTCCAAGAGCACGTCCTTGAATTGCACGGCCCGATGCAGAATCCCTCGTAGATCGCGTCCGGCGCGGCGGTGATCCATCGCGAGCGGCACCTCGAGCACGCGTAGACCCAGCCGGCCGGCGACGATCGTCATCCTGGTCTCGACCGCGAAGCCCGGGGCGAACGGGAGCAACCGGGCCGCCACGTCCCGCCGCATCGCGCGCTGCCCGCACAGTGGGTTGTCCATGCGCAGGCCGCCGTAGCGGCAGACGGTCCATCGCGACAGGCGCAGCACCCAACCGAAGCCACGGGGGCCGCCCGCGAACTCGAGCTTGGCAACGCTGACTTCGGCGCGACCGGTGAGGACGGGACCCGCCAGACCGCCCACAAGACCGGCCGTGTCGGCCAGGTCGGCGTCGATGAAAGCAACGAAAGGGGCGCCGGCAGCGCGCAGTCCGGCCGTCATCGCCCCGCCCTTCCCCTCGCGCCGGGCTAGGATGACGACTTCGGCCCCCGCTCCCTCAGCCGCCGCAGCGGTTCCGTCATCGGAGGCGTCGTCAACCACAATCACCCGGGACACCTGCGGGCAGGCGCGCAGCGCACCGACTGTGACCGCGACTCTATCGGCTTCGTTGTGCGCGGGGACTATGACGTCCAGAACGGCTGCGGCGTGATCGGTTGGCACGGCGGTGGCTACGGGCTCTTGGAACGGCGCACGGCCTGGTAGACGGCCGCACGAAACGCCTCGTAGACCTGCCGGGCATAGTCGCTCTGGCTCAGCTCCAGGACGGCGGAGTCCTGCGGGTGGACTGAGATCACCGGGAACCCGTGCAGAGTGATGACGCTCGTGGCCGGCCGTATGTTGAGCACGTCGATGTCGATGCCCCCTCGCTCCACCAGCTCGTTGATCCGCTTCGCGGTCTCCTCCGCGCGCTGCTGCGGCCCGACGCCGTCGATCGGCTCGCCGCCGAGCTGGTAGATAACGCGGCCGCCGAACTTCAACTGCCAAAGCCGCAGGCCCTGGGCCACTTGCGCCTCGTCGACGGTGGCGATGAACCCCTTGCACACGCGAGCCCGATTGAAGGGGAGGTTCTGCTCCAGGAAGTAGCTGCGGATCTCGCTGAGCCTGAGCGCGGTGAGCGGGTGGTCGTCCCAGACTGCGGTCGGGTCGTCCGCCAGGCGCCGGTTGCCGCTCTCCAGCTCGTACATGAGCAGGCGCTCCATGAACGTATAGAACCCGGTGGCATCGTAGCCCGCCGCGTGCGTGTAGCGGAGGCCGTTCCAGTCGGCCTCGTGCTCGTACTGCCGGCTGTAGCTGGACAGGATGCCGATCCTGGCGAACATCGAAAGCTGGACGGCATCGAAGATCTGCAGCAGGTCGGCGTTCCTGGACGCCATGGAGCCCGCCAGCACTCCAAGAATGGCGATCAACTCCAGCTTCTGCCACTTAGCATCCCGGTCAGCCTGCCGAAGCCCGTGGTACAGGCAACTGTGGGCGATCTCGTGAGCCAGCACGCCGGCGAGCTCGTCGTCAGATTGCGCCATATCCAGAAGGCCGCTGGTCACCCGCACGTAGCCGCCAGTGACCGCCATCGCGTTGGGCTCGGCGGCGTTGAGGATCGCGATATCGTACTTGGCGTCCGGCCTGTCGCTCGCAGCCGCGACTCTGTCGACGACCTTGCGCAGGCGCTCGAGCTGCTCGGGGTTGTCCACCAGTCCGTAAGTCTTGTCCACCTCGTCGACGACGGGCTTGCCGCGTTCGCGCTCCTTCTCAGGCGGCCACTTCCGGGACCAGTCGGCGATCTCGAGAGTGATCCGCGCAGGATCGCGGTCGTAGTTCAGGTCGTCCTGCTCCGCCGCCCAGGCCGCGACCGGCCAAACCACCGAGAGCGTGGCCAACCAGGCCAGACACAGGCTGACACGCGCCGCGCGCATCATCTCGACACCCCCTTCGCGCTGGGATCGTGCAAACACAACCGCCCCATCCCGTTCCGGTTCATTGTAGCTTCTACATTGTAGGACGTTCAACACCTGTGCCGGGGTACGCCTGGCTGGCGCCATCGTATCGCACCGGGTCGGGTACCCCACAATCGGCGAAGGCGCGCAGCCGCAGGGTACACGCGTCGCACCGGCCACAGGCCTTGTCGTCCGCTGGCGGATCATAGCATGAATGTGTGATCGAGTAGTCCACGCCCAGGCTCAGCCCCAGCTTGATCGTGGCTGCCTTCGACATAGCAGTCAGCGGCGCCCGCACCGTCACCGGCCCGGGGCAGCTTCCAAGCCCGAGCGCGCACGTTGAGCACGCTTCATCGCTGCAGCCGGCTCCTGCCTTGGTCGCTAGGCGGGCCATGCGCTCGAACGCCTCGATGAACTCGGGGCGACAGTCGGGGTAGCCGCTGTAGTCCACCGCGCTCACGCCTATGAAGATGGCCTCTGCGCCCAGAGTCTCCGCGAAGGCCAGTGCGTAGGCCAGGAAGATCGTGTTCCTGGCCGGGACGTAGGTGGCCGGCACTTCGGCGCCTATCTCGCCGGGATCCCTGTCTTTTGGGACATCAATGTCGGCGGTCAGAGCGGAGCCGCCGAAAGCTCGGAGGTCGATGTCGAGGACCACATGGCGCTGAACACCGATACGCTCCGCGACGCACCGGGCCGCTTCGACCTCCCGTTCGTGCCGCTGTCCATAGCGGAATGTCAGAGCGTATATGTCGTAGCCCTCGTCCTTCGCGATTGCGAGCGTGGTGGCCGAGTCCAGTCCGCCGCTTAACAGCACTACCGCACGTGGTCTTCGTTGCATCGCGGACCACCTCAAGGCTCACCTGCGGAGGCGACCCGGTCCGCCGGGCGCCCGATGCCGAAGAGCAGAACCGACCAGACGCCCCCGCCCAGGACTTTGGCGGCGAACTGGCCGGCGATCACCAGGGGCAGTAGCTGGCCGAAAGCCAACGTGGGGAACACCAAGCTGTCGACGGCCGCGCTCACAACGTTGGAGCCGTTCACGCGAAGCAGCCTGGCTCGCCGTCCGAGAAGGCCGTACACGACCGAGTCAGAGACGCCTGCCGAGGCGAAAGCGACGAATGAAGCCAGGGCGATCTGCCCAGCGCCGTGGTTCAGCGCCCACGACAGTGCGGATCCGGCCACGATCAGCGCTCCCATTTTCCAGACGAGCGCGCGCCCCCGCCACGCCTCGTGCAGGACGTCGCGGCTCGTCAGGTCAAGCCCGATAAACAGGAACGCGATCAGCACGGTCGCAGACTTGCCCAGCGGGGTATCCTTGAGCCACGTAAGGGTCAGGTTCGCGGCCACGATGGCCGCCAGGTAGACAGAGACGTACAGGGCCGCGAGGCCGCGAAACGACAACTCGGTCCCTTCCTTCCGTCAGTGCGGGTATCGCGCCGTCACGGTAGTCGCAAGCCCGCCCCGCGGCCTCATCGCCGCCGTGACCGTCATGCTCTTGGGGCTGCACGCCGCGACGAGGTCGCTGAGTATCCTGTTGGCGAGATGCTCGTAGAAGATCCCCACGTTCCGGTACGCCAGTAGGTAGTACTTCAGCGAGCGAAGCTCGATCACCCGGCTGTTCGGTACGTACTCTACCGTGAGGGTGCCGAAGTCCGGGAGGCCCGAGTATGGACAGACGGAGGTGAACTCGTCCGTCACCGTGACGACGGTGATGTCCTTGCCCGGGTACTCGTAGTCGAAACAGTCGAGCAGCCCCTGGTCTACCGTGCTCGGCGGATCGAACGGCAGTTTCCTGTCAAGCGCCTCGAAGTCCATGTGTCACCACCAGCGGGGCCGGCCCGACTAGGGTTTCCTGGCCTCGACCAGCCCGTCCATCCCCGAGCCGCTCGGGGTGATCTGCCTTACCTGGGAGAAGCCGGCACTCTCCAGGTCCTCTCGCACCTCGTCGAACGAGTAGGTGCCGCCGTCGTGCGTGGCCACCAGCATGTTGATCGCGAACACCGCGCCCGCAGGGGGACTTGTGCGGTCGGGGCTCATTATGTGATCGCGGATGATGAGCCTGCCGCCCCGGACCAGCGCCCGCATGATCTTCCCGTAGAGGTCCACGTTCTGCTGCCGGCTGTTCTGGTGGATGATAGCCGACAACAGGGCGAGGTCGTGGCCTGCGGGTAGCTCATCGGTGTAGAAGTCCCCTCCGACGAGCGCGACTCGGTCCGCGAACCCCTCCGCCTCGAGCCGCTCCCTCGCCATCTCAATGACCGGCGGACGGTCGAAGATCGTGGCGCGCGCCTCCGGGGACGCCCTCAGGAACGCCATCGTGTAGGTGCCCGAGGCGCCGCCGACGTCGAGCAGCGCCCGCGACGACTGCGGCTCCATCCGCGAGATGACCTGCTCGGCCAGCGGGCCACCAACGACGTGCATCGCGCCGATGAAGGCGCGGAGCTTGTCGGCATCGTCGAGGCCGCTTGCATTTTCCTCATCGGGGCGCCCGCGGACGATCGCAGTCAGCCGCGACCATGACGACCACATGCTCGATGAATGCAGCAGCATCGGCAGCCCCGACCGCGGCGACTTGGCGCTAAGGTGCGCGGCCATGTCCTCCGGGCAGGTGTAGAGCCCATCACGCTTGCTCAGGTAACCGAGGGCGGCGAGCGCGTCCAGGAGCATTGTCAGCGGGCGCAACCCGGCGGAGTCAGGAATGGCGAGCTTGCTCGCGATGTCGCCTGCCGCGAGCCACTCCCCATCAAGAAGCGTGAAGAGACCCAGATCTGCGCCCGTCAGCAGGATTCGGCTATTGCTGAAGGCGCGCCCGGACGCGAGCACACCCTCCAGAGTGTTATCGGCCACAAGGGGTCCTTTCGCCGTCCCGCCGGAGGGCATGATACCACGACGGTCGTCCGGCGGAGCAGGGACACGCGGGCCTGCGCGGCGAACTCGCATGGCGTAAGGGAGTGCTGATGATGCTGGCAAGGGTGACCGTAGCGGCAGCGATCTGCGCGCTCGTCTTGGGGGCGGGCGCGGTCGCGCAACCCACCACGGAGGCAGACATGACCAACAAGGCCCACAAGACCGACTGGATGGCGAACGGCTCGTTCGGACTCATGGTCCACTACCTCATCGGGCCCGCGGGCGAGACGCCGGAGCAGCGGGCCGCGGAGTTCAACCGGATCGTGAACGGCTTCGATGTCGACGCCTTCATCGCGCAGTTCGAGTCCACAGGCGCCGACTGGCTCATCTTCACGATCGGCCAGAACACGGGCTACTGGGCGGGCCCCAATCGCTACCTCGACCCGCTGGTCCCGGGGCGCACCTCAGACCGAGACCTGGTGCTCGAGATAGCCGTCCGCGTGAAGGCGCTCGGCAAGCGCTTCATCGCGTACCTGCCGTCCGAGGTCTCCTGGCACGGCGATGAGATCAAGAAGGCCTTCGAGTGGGACCCGGCCGACCAGTCGCGCTTCCAGCGGAACTACCAGGAGTTCATCCGCCAGTACGCGCTCAAGCTCGGACGGCTGTGCGACGGCTGGTGGTTCGACGGCTGTTACGACTGGGACGAGTTCAACAGCAAGCTGTATGACTTCCCGGCCTGGAACGCCGCCGCGAAGGCCGGCAACCCCGACGCGCTCGTCGCGTACAACGACGGGTCCTTCTGCATCGGGAAGATCGCGCCGGTGACGCCTCTCGAGGACTACCTGTCCGGGGAGGTGCACTTCCTAGTTGACGGCCGCATCGCGCTCGCACACGGCGACAATGTGCCGGAATACATGCCCGACGCCCGCTTCGTCGACGGAGTCCAGTGGCACGCGCTCATCCCAGTGGACAGCACGTTCGAGGGCGGAGCACCGCATTCGTACTCCGACGCGGAGTTGTTCCAGTGGGTCGAGGACTGCAAGAGCGTTGGGGGCGCGGTGACCATCAACCTGCCCATCGGCCAGGACGGCAAGGTGCCGGAGGCGTCGGTCGAGCAGATGATCAGGCTCGGGCGGTTTCTTGCTGAGGAGTGAGCGGCGGGGCTAGTCGCGGAAGAGCTGGGAGAGCGGCAAGCTGAAGCCCGGCAGAACGTCCTCGCCCGAGAGAGTGCCGCCCGCGGCAACGACTTCCGAGATGCCGTTCGCTCTGTGGACCCTGACGATCCTCAGCTCCGGGTAGACCACCCACACGAGGCGAGCGCCTGCACGGAGGTAGTCCCCCACCTTGGCCTCGGTCTCGATGGACGACTCGGTCGGAGACACGACCTCGACGGCAAGGTCGGGCGCTCCCTCGAAGAAGCCGGTCGGGAGCCGCCCGCCGGGCAGCCGTTCGGCACGGACGAACGCGGCGTCGGGTACGCGGACGGTGTCGGGGTCGCGCGACAAGCGGTACCCGCCATCTGCTTGGGTACAGTCTCCCGCGCCGGTGCTGTCGGAGTACGCCAGGAGGCCGGCGAATGCCCTGCCACCAAGGTTCGAGTGCGTGCATCCGGACGGTGGCATCTCGACGATCTCCCCCTCAACAAGCTCCACGCGTGCCCCGTTGTCCCCCATGAGGAGCAGGTCCTCTGCCGTCAGGAGTGCCTCGGCCTCCGGGCGTGGTCTCGTCCGCTTGGCTCCATCGACCGCGACAGCCATTGAGTACACCTCCCGCGTTCGTCTAACCCGGCTGCATTGTACACCCGCTCAGTAACGTCGACCCAGGTGTGACAGGACGACGTCCGCGATGCCGGGGCCATCAAGACCGTACTGCCGACGGAGGACCGCGGTGTCACCGTGCTCGACGAACACGTCCGGCAGGCCCAGCCGGTGGGCGTCGAAGCCGTTCACGTGAGCGGACTCGAGCATCTCGAGGACGCCCGATCCGAACCCCCCGTGCAGCGCGTTCTCCTCGACGGTGATGAGTAGCTTGGTCTTGCGGACCGACTGGCGGATCGTGGCGGAGTCGAGCGGCTTCGCGAACCGGGCGTTGACCACCTCGGCGCTGACCTCGTGGCGGGCGAGAAGGTCGGCCGCCACGAGTGCCTCTCGCAGCATCACGCCGACCGACAGGATGGTGCAGTCGCGTCCCTCGCGCACCACCTCGGCTACTCCGATCGGAAGCGGAGTCATCGGCCGGTCTATCGCCAGACCCCAGGATGTCCGGCGGGGGTAGCGAATCGCCGACGGCCCGTCGTGCTTGAGGGCGGTGCGGAGCATGTCCCGCAGTTCGAGCTCGTTCGCGGGCGCCATCAGCATGATCTCAGGGAACTCGCGCAGGTACGACAGGTCGTACACTCCATGGTGCGTCGGCCCGTCGGCACCCACAAGGCCCGCACGGTCAAGACAGAATACCACGGGCAAGCCTTGCAGGCAGACGTCGTGCATGATGCCGTCGTAGGCGCGCTGCAAAAAGGTCGAGTAGATCGCGACCACGGGCCGCAGCCCGCCTACGGCGAGCCCGGCGGCGAAGGTCACCGCGTGTCCCTCGGCCATCCCGACGTCGAAGAACCGGCCGGGGTACGCCTCGGCGAACTTGCTCAGCCCGGTGCCGGGCGCCATCGCGGCGGTGATGGCCACGATCCTCTCGTCCTCGGCCGCGAGCTCCAAGAGAGCGTCCGCGAAGATGTCTGTGTAGGCCTGCCCGCCCCCTCCACTCTCGATCGGCTCACCCGTCTCGATGTCGAAGGGCGTTACGCCGTGGTACCGCTCCGCGTCATCCTCGGCGTGCGGATAACCGCGGCCCTTCTGCGTGTGAACGTGCACCAGCACGGGCCCCTTGGCCCGCGCGACCATCTCGAACGTCGCGATGAGTTGGTCGATGTCATGCCCGTCGACCGGGCCGAGGTAGTCGAACCCGAATGCCTCGAAGAACCGGCCGGGCATGAACGCGAACCTCGCGCTGTCCTTGAGCCGGCTCATCGCGTCCAGGAACGCGGTGCCGACACCCAGTGGGTCGTGGCTGGATACGAACTCGCGGATGTACTCCTTCGTGCGGCGGTAACCGGGGTCCATGCGAACCCGGCTCAGGTACCGCGCGATGCCTCCGACGTTCGGGCTTATGGACATCCCGTTGTCGTTCAGGACGACGATGAGGTCGCTGGTGAGGTGGCCCGCCTGATTGAGCCCCTCGAGCGCGAGCCCGCCGCTCATCGCTCCGTCACCGATGACGGCTATGACCTTGAAGTCCTCCCCTTGCCGGTCGCGGGCGACGGCCAGGCCCAACGCGGATGAGATCGAGGTCGACCCGTGGCCGGCGCCGAACGCGTCGTGCTCCGACTCCTCGCGCCTCGGGAACCCCGAGATCCCGCCCAGTTGCCGAAGCGTGTGGAAGCGATTGCGCCTCCCGGTGAGGATCTTGTGGACGTAGCACTGGTGCCCAACATCCCACACGATCTTGTCACGGGGCGAGTTGAACACGCGGTGAAGAGCGATCGTGAGCTCCACGATCCCTAGGTTCGGTGCAAGGTGCCCGCCCGTGCGCGACACCGTTTCCACCAGCAACTGCCTGATGGCGGCCGCCAGGTCGGGCAGCTGCTCGCGCGCCAGCGTCTTCAGGTCCTCAGGGGAGTTGATCTGATCGAGCAGGCTGCTCATCCCGTGTCTGTCTCACTCGGTCTCAGCGGCGGCGGTGGCCTCGCTCTGACGCGAGAGCTCCGTCACCTTGTCAGCCGCCACCTGGAGCCGCTCCGCACATAGCGTGCGCAGTCGCGACCCCTCCTCGAAAAGCGCGAGCGACTCGTCCAAGTCGCAATCGCCCCGCTCCAGCTTCGCCACGATCTCCTCGAGGCGTAACAGGGCGGCCTCGAAGGTGACCTCTGCCACGTCACGCATCATTCTACCCCACTCTCCGCACCAGTGGCCGAAGTCGAAGCGACGCGAGTGTGCACCGTCCCATCGACAACCAGCACATCCACCTTATCGCCGGAGCTTACCTCGTTCACGCTCCGTATGATCCTGCCATCGCGATGCCTGGCAACTGCGTAGCCTCGGGCCAGCGTCGCCATCGGGCCGAGGGCGTCGAGCTTCGCCGATAGCGTGTCGAGAGAGGCCTGCCTCTGCCGCACGGCAGCTTCCGCCGCCGCGATGAGCTTCGAGTCGAGGTCATCGAGAGCCAGCCACCTGGCCGCAAACAGGTCCTGCGGTCGCGCGAACGGCAGTCTCGCGTCAAGGGCCTTCAGGTTCAGCGCGCGACGCTCTACCGCTCCGCGGAGCCCGACCACAAGTCGCGCACCCAGCGCCTCGACGTGCCGCCGCACCTCGGTCGCCTCCGGGACCGCGAGTTCGGCCGCGGCGGACGGAGTCGGCGCGCGCACATCGGCGGCGAAGTCGCATAGGGTCACATCGGTCTCATGCCCGACCGCTGAGATGACCGGCCGCCGACACTCGGCAACCGCCCGAACCACGCGCTCATCGTTGAAGCACCACAGATCCTCGACGGACCCGCCGCCGCGCCCGACGATTATCACGTCGACATCCGCGACCTCGTCAGCCTCGGCGAGCGCGGCGCGGATGCTCTCCGGCGCCGCCTCCCCCTGCACGATCGCGGCGATGAACTCGATCCTCGCGGGCGGGAACCGCCGTGCGAGTATCTTGAGCATGTCCTGCGTGGCCGCGCCTGTGGCGGAAGAGATCACGGCCACCGCGCGGGGGTACCGTGGGAGCGGCCTCTTGCGCTCCTGAAGGAACAGTCCCTCGGCCTCCAGGCGCCGTTTCAGCTCCTCGAACTGCGCCCACAGGTCACCGGTGCCCATCCTGCGGAGGCGGTCGATGTATAGCTGGTACTTGCCCTGGGGCGCGTAGACGCCGATGCGCCCCTCCGCGATGACCTCAAGCCCGTCGGTCGGTTGGAACACAAGGCCGCCTGCCGCCGAGCGCCACATCACACACGGCAGCGACGCGCCCTCGTCCTTCATGGAGAAGTACAGGTGCCCCGATGTGTGCCGCTTGAAGTTGGAGATCTCTCCCCGAACCGCGCAGTCGACGAGCGCCCGATCGGCCGCGATGGCGCTGTCGATCCGCTCGGTCACTTCGGTCACGGAGAGCGGGCCTGTCATGCGAGCCCGGCCGCCCTCTCCCCAGCCTCGACGGTATTGAGGAGAAGCATCGCGATCGTCATCGGGCCGACGCCTCCGGGTACGGGGGTGATCTTGCCCGCGACCTCCCTCGCCTCCTCGAAGTCGACATCTCCGACGAGCTTGCCGTCTTCCAGGCGGTTGATGCCGACGTCTATCACGGTGGCGCCCGGCTTCACCCAGTCGCCCTTGATCATCCGCTCCCTGCCGATCGCGGCGACGAGGATGTCCCCCTCCCGGCAGACCCCAGGCAGGTCCCGCGTGCGGCTATGGCAGATAGTGATGGTCGCGTGGCGCGCCATGAGCAGCAGCGCAACCGGCTTGCCGACGATGTTGCTGCGGCCGCAGACGACCGCGCGCGCGCCCTTGATCTCCGTGCCGCTCCGGTCGATGAGCTCGATGACGCCGCGGGGAGTGCAGGCGATGAAGGGCGACGTGCCCGTCCGCAGCAGCAGGCCCAGGTTGTGTGGGTGGAACCCGTCGGCGTCCTTCTCCGGCAGCACGCGAGCGCAAGCGGCTTCGGCATCGATCTGCGGGGGGAAGGGCTGCTGCGCGAGGATCCCGTGGATCCGCGGGTCGGCGTTCAGTTCGTCGATGTGCGCGAAGGCCTCCTCCTGAGATACGTCGGCCGGAAGGGTCATCTGGCGGCTGAAGATGCCTGCTTTCTCGCAGGCTTTCTCCTTGCTGCGCACGTAAGTCGCAGAGGCGGGGTTGTCTCCTACAAGGACCACCCCCAGGCCCGGCGCGCAGCCGAGCTTCTCCCGGACAGCCGCCACCCTGGCGGGCAGCTCCGCGCGGATGCTCTCGGCGATGGCCTTGCCATCTATGAGTTCGGCAGGCATTACCCCTCATTCCCTTCGCGATCGGACAGGCCGCCGGCGGCGTGGTCCTGCTGGACGGCCGCGAGCAGGCCGTTCACGAAGCCGGCGGCTTCGGGAGTCGAGTACCTCTTCGCGAGCTCCACCGCCTCGTTGAGGCTCACCTGCCACGGGATGTCTGGGCGGTGAAGCACCTCGAACAGGCCGAGCCTGAGCACATTCTTGTCGATGATCGGAATGCGGTCGAGCGCCCAATCGACTGCGTACGTCGCGATGATGCTGTCGAGTTGCGACACGCGATCGGCCACGCCGTACACGAGGCCGGTCACGAACTCCCGGGTAGCCTCGTCGGGTCGCGCCGTTGCGATCCACTCCTCGGCACATTGGTTCGCCTGCTCGAGCGGGAGATTCGCGCCGCCACGCAACTCGATCTGGTACAGGAGCTGCAGCACGGACCGCCTGGCCATTCTGCGTGTCGACATGCTTACTACTCCGACCGCGTCGTGAGGGCGTGCGCGTCCCTCAATGCCTCGGCTTGCTGCTCCACCGCGCCCGCCGCCCCGAACAGCGCGGCAGCCTCGAGAAGCACCTCCCTGGCCTCGTTCATGCGTCCCTGCCCTGCGAGGGCATCGCCAAGGTGCCACAGGTCGAGTGCCCTCAAGTCGTCCACGGCCAGCTCACTGTGCAGCGTGGCGGCGAGCCGCGCGTGCTCCTCGGCCGCCGCGAAGTCCTCGAGTCGCACAAGCGCCCCCGCCAGCCTGCCCGAGTTGTTCGCGCGCCTCATCGCATCCCCGGCCTCTTCGGCGGTCACGAGGGCGGTCTCGTAGGCGTCCCTCGCGCCCGCGAGGTCACCCAGGTCCTCGGCCATCTCCCCCAGCCCAGCGTGGCAATCGCTCGCCAGGGCATTGTCGCGAGTTGCGGCAGCGGTCTGAAGCGACTCCGCGAAGAGCCGTTCCGCGTCTTCGGTCCGCCCCTGCGCCGCCAGGCAACGCCCCGCGCCGGCGCGGCACGCCGCGGCGCCACCGGGGCGATCACAGCGGTCGAGGGCGTCCGCGCACTCTAGGTAAACGGCGACGCCCTCGGCGAACCGCCCCATCGCGGCGAAAGCGTCGGCTAGGCCCTGCCTGGACTCGGCGGCCAGCCGCTCCAGGCCCGCTGCCTCAGCGACGGCCGCGGCCGCGGCGCAAGCCTCAGCAGCGGCTTCGAGCTCACCGGCGCGGAACCGGACCTGCGCAGCCCGCCGTAGCACCAGCGCCTGGCCCTCGGCGTCGCCTGCCGACTTGGCCGCCTCAAGGAGTTGCTCCAGCACGCCAAGCGACCTTGCGGGATTGGCCGACGTGAGGCTGCTGATAAGGTCGTCCTCCACGATGGGCTCCCGCCTGGAGACGCAAGCGGTCAGGCACAAGGGCGTAGTGTATCGGAAAGCCGGAGGGGCGTTAAGGCGGCTGCGGTCTCCCTCGCCTTCGGGCATAGGGCCTGGGTGAGCGCACGGGTAGCGGAGACGGGCTGCGGCGCGGTGGGCGCGCGCCGCAGC
>Ga0315280_10007869_pt1 | contig 14149 bp, 10 predicted proteins | sample YL17G06_40_MG_FD_203697 | JGI IMG/M metagenome (GOLD analysis project Ga0315280, IMG submission 203697) | Sediment microbial communities from Yellowstone Lake, YNP, Wyoming, USA - YL17G06_40 | ecosystem: Environmental > Aquatic > Freshwater > Lake > Sediment | place: USA: Wyoming | collected...
CGCGGAGGATCTCGCTGAGGCCCGAGGCGATGACCGGCTGGAACGGGTCCTCAATGATCAGCGACCGCCGGACGACCTGGGCCTCCTTGACGAAGATCCTCGGCAGTTCGTCGGGGTTCTTGGGGTTGTAGAACCGCCCGCCGGTGGAGCGGGCCAGGATTTGGAGGCTTTGCACCTGGGACTGCTCGTGGGGGAACACGGCCACGCCGGTGACGGTGATCTTCTCCTTGACCAGGGCGTTTACCAGCGCGGGCGAGGGCATCTGCGGGTCGCCGTCGGAGATTATGATTATGTGTTTCTGCCCGGCCCTGGCGGCCTTGAGGGCGTTGTACGCGGCCTGGACGGGCGGGCCGAAGTCCGGCATGTCGCCCATCTCCATCTGTTGTATCTTGGCGATGCAGGGGGTCTTGTCGCCGGCGGGGCTCAGGGGGTAGACCCAATGCCCGCCGTTGACGGCAGCGTTCCAGCTATAGTCCAGCACGCCGATGAGGTCGTGCCTGCTGAGGACCTTGACGGCCTCGATGGCGACCGTCTTGCCCCAGAAGTTGCCCTGAGGCATCTCGCAGGCGTGCATGATCAGCGCCAGGGCGCCCTTTGGCATTTCTTTCTTCTGCGGCGGGTCCATGTCCACGGGTATGATCTTGGCGACGGGCGAGCCGAGCCAGCCGCCGGCGCCGTAGGATTCCGGCCCGCCGACGACCACCAGCCCGCCGCCGAGGTCCGTGACGTACCGGCAGATCATTTCCTGCTGGGCCATCGTGAACAGGTGGTTGGGGGTGTTGACCAGCACGATCGCGTCGACGTCCAGCAGGCCCGGAAGCTGCGTGGGGAACTCGCCGGCGCCTATGCCGCGGGCGTCGATCTTCGCGCCCTCCATCGCCTTCATCAACGGCTGGGCCTCTGCCGCCTCGGCCGAGACGACCAGTATGTGCCCCGGCCCGGCCACGAAGGTCACGGCGCTGGCGCGGTTGTTCTGGGCCAGCGTGTCGTCGGCTGGGCCGTCGGGGATGAAGGCGGCGTCGAACTGGTGCATGCCGCGCGTGCCGACCGGCAGCGAGATCGTCTTGACGTTCGTGCCCGGCTTGAGCTGGACCGCCGCGGCCACGGAGTCGCTGTCGGGGTCCAGGTCCACCGGCTCGCCGTTGAGCGTCAGAATGAGCTTGCCGGAGCTCTTGGACGTGGCGTTGAGCACGAACCGCACGGGCACGGTCTGCCCGCTGCGTGCCCGGCCCGGGGCCTCCAGGCGGCGGAAGACGACCTCGCGGTCGTACTTGTAGCGCAGGGCCAGCACGTCGATGGGGATGTGGTTGGCGCCCGCGACGCGTGCCACGGCCTTGAGGTCGCCGGCGGTCTCGTTGCCGTCGCTGATTAGTATGATTCTCACGGCCGTGCCGGGCGGGGCGATCGCCAGGGCCATCTGCACTCCCGCGGCCAGGCGGCTCTGGTCGCCGACGAGCGTCAGGGTGCGGACGGGGACGTCGCTGGCCGTGCTGGGCAGCCGCGCGATGTCGGCCCGTTCGGCGACGTCGACCACGGCCAGCATGTCGCCGGCGGGCTTTTTGCCCAGGGCGGCGGCGAGGTAGTCGTGCGCCGCCTTCTGGAGGCCCGCCGGCACGGACTGGCTGCGGTCCATCACGGCCAGCAGCGCCAGCTTGTCGTCGGTCTCGGTTATCGACGGCCTGGCGAGCGTTGCCGCCAGCACGAGCACCACCGCAACGCGCAGCGTGATTGCGGCGACGCGGCGGACGACCCCAATGCTGCGCAGCGACCGCCACGCCAGGTACGCTGCCGGCAGGGCCAGAAGCCCGCAGGCAAGCCACCAGGGCTGCTCGAAATAAAAGCCGTACGTCGCGATCATCGCAGGCTCCAGACCTGGATGCGATTATTGCCCGCGTCCACGATATACGCCAGGCCCGAGCCGTCCAGCGCGACGCCCCACGGGTAGGCCAGTTCGCCCAACTGCCGGCCGGGGCCGCCAAGCACCGCCAGGCTGCGCCCCTCGGGCGAGAAGACCTGTATGCGGTTGTTGCCGTACTCGCAGACGACGATCCGCCCGTCGCCCGCAAGTGCCAGGCCGTAGGGGTAGCGAAGCCGGCCTGCATCCCGGCCGACCGACCCTATGTAGCTTTCGAGCCTGCCGGCGAGGTCGTATACGGCGATTCGATGGTTGCACGCGTCGGCGACGTAGAGGCGCTTTCGAGCGGCGTCCACGGCCAGGGCGCTGGGGCGGGACAACTGCCCGGCCTCGGCGCCGAATGAGCCGAAGCTGCCGAGGAACTTGCCGTCCAGCGCCCAGACGGTCACGCGGTCGTTGCCGCCGTACTCGCTGACAAACACGCGCTCGTTGCCGGCAAAGGCGACGTCGGTGGGGAAGATCATCTCGCCGGGCCCCGTGCCGTATCGCCCGAAGCGGCGGACCTCCCTGCCGTCCGGGCGAAAGACGATCACGCGGTGGTAGTGAGTGTCGGCCACCCACAGGTCGCCGTCCGGCGATATGGTGAAGCCCGTGGGCTTGCCGGTCGCCAGTTCGGGCATGGTGAAACTGCCGAGGTACTTTCCGGCGGCGTCAAAATGCTGGAACCGGGCGGTCTTGTCGACCACCCAGACCGCGGAGTCGCCGGCGATGTCGATGGCTCGCGGGTACAGGAACTCGCCAGGCCCCGGCCCGCTGACGCCGAAGTGGCGGACGACCCGCGGCGCGTCATGCCCGCCGGTGGCCTCGCAGCCCGCAAGCAAAGCCGCGGCGCATGCCGCCAGGATCAAGGCCGCGACCGCCCGGGCGCCGCCGCGGCGCAGGAGCTGGCGCGCCGCCACGATTGCCGCCGCCAACATGGCGTATCCGCCGACCAGGACCAAGCACGTGGCGATCACCTGCTGGTCGCGGGCGTAGTGCATCTGGTTGAGCAGGCTTTGGGCGAAGTTCGGAACGCCGGCCGGAAGGAGAATGCTCGTCGCGGGAAGCTCCGTCAGGCCCAGCACGGCCACCAGCACGAACGCCGCCGCCGGCACGGGCCACTGGCGGGGCAGGTGGACGGACCACCATGCCCGCAGCGCCGACGCGCCGTCCGTGGCGGCAAGCTCGGAAAGATGCCGGCTTCGGATGTCCAGACCCAGGCGAAGCACCACCAGCGCGACGCCGGCCAGCCTGGCTGCAAGCCCGGCCGAGACGCTCCACCAGCCCTCGGCCAGGCCCGTGTGGGCACGCAGGCCGGCCTGGAGATGCACCAGCGCCGCGCCGACCAGGCTGCCGGGGATCAGCGCCGCAAGGAGCATCGTCGGCATCGCCGCCGCCGCGATCGCCCGTCCTGCCCAGCCCATCGCGCCGCACGAAATCGCCCCGCCCGCCATGACAATCGCCGCCGCCGCCGCGACCGACGAGGCCAGCAGACTGGTGGCCAGTTCCTCGCGGTGGAGGTCCCAGAAAGTGGCAAACCCGCTGAGGTCGCGGACAGAGGCCGCCAGAAGAACCACGGGTGCAACCGCGGTAAGCGCCAGCAGGGCGGCGCAGAGAACCCATCGCCACGCGACGCGGCCTGGGGCGCGCGGCTCAGCCTGCGGGGCGTGTGTGGACCAATCTCGCGTGCGCCGCCACAATACCACGGCGACCAGCCCGGCCGGGATAAGCGTCGGCCAGGCCGCGAAGGCGACGCTACGGGCCGAGCCGGTCTCTTGGTAGAGCGTGGACAGCTCGGCGCCGATAGTTCGCACGCCGGCCAGGTGGAAGGTGGCGAACTCCGCCAGCAGCAGCGTAAAGCACAGGCCAAAGGCCAGCCCCAGCGTGGGCGCCAGTTGCGGCAGCGTTACGGCCGTCAGGCGGCGCCATGGCCCGGCGTCGAGCATGGCGCTGCTCTGGCTGTCGCGGTCGAGGTTGCCAAAGCCCTGGCCGATCAGCAGGGCCGCCAGCGGCCAGTACCACAGAAGCAGCGTAAAGCCGGCGATAATCACCCCGGCCGCCCGGGCCAGTTCAGGCCTGGCCGAGATGTAATCGCCCAGCGGCGTCGTCGGGCTGCGGAGCAGGTTCCACGCGTAGAGCAGCAGGTATCGCGGCAGCAGCAGGGCCGACAGAAGGAGCACCGCCAGCAGCGTTCGCCCGCGCCGGGCCGTGCCGAGCAGCCCGCCCGGCACGAAGCCAAGCAGCACGCTCAAGGCGGCGATTGCACCCGCCAGGACGAAGGACTGCCCGACGACCGCCCAGTCCATGGCCGCCGGCGCCGCGGTGGTTCCTTGCGGCGCCAATGTGCCCGCATACAGCCAGACCAGCGGCGCCGCCACCAGCGCCGCCCAAAGGGCCAGCGAGGCCGCCGCCAGGCACTTTACCGCCGGATCGCGACGCATCAGGGCATGATCTCCTTGACCGCCGCAAGGGCGGCCTGCTGCTGGGCGGCAATTCTGCGGTAGTCGATCTCCAACGGCTTGCCGACGGCGTTCTTCGGATATTCCGCCGCCAGGGCCGGGCGAATGGGAATGTTGCGCGACTCGCTGACGGCCATCATTCGCTCGACGTGCTCGCTGAGCAGAAACTCTATCAATTCGCCGGCCGCGGCCTCGTTGCCCGCTCCCTTGACCAGCGCGACGGTGTTCGGGATCGCCAGCGTGCCGGCGCCGCCCTGGTCCAGCGGGGCCATGTCAATGGGCCAACCGTTGCGCCGGGCGACGTAGACGTCGTCGGTGTCGGTGAAGCACACGTCGGCCTCGCCATGCGCCACGGCCCGCACGGCCGTGCTGTTGCCCTGGACCTGCCGCACGCCGTTGGCGGCCAGGCCGCGGAGGATCTCCCTGGCCCGCCGGGGCCCGTAGTGCGCGAACCAACTCGCCACGTCGCCGCCAGTGGTGCCGAAGGCGGGATTGGCCATGACGAGGCGGCCTTTGAATTTCGCGTCCAGCAGGTCCTCGAGTTTTCGCGGCGCATCGGCGGGCTTAACTCGCCTGGTGTTCCACGCGATGACGCGCATCCGCAGGCCGAAGGCGTGCCACCGGGCGGCGGGATCGGCGAACCGCGCCGGCCAGTCCTTCACAGCCGGCCCGCGGTAGGGCGCCAGGATTCCCTCATCAGCCAGTGCGATCGTCTGAAAGCACTCGCCGGACCAGAACACGTCGGCGGCGGGGTGGTCGGCCTCGGCCCGGAGCCGCTGGACGAGGCCGGTGGTCTTCGTGGCCTCCTCATCGTAGCGGACGACCGCCTTGACGCCGGTCTGCTTCTCGAAGGCGGCCAGGATGCCGTCGGCCAGCTCGGGGTCCACCGAGCAGTAGACAACCACCTTCCTCGGGGCGTTGGTGTCGGAGCGGCCGCGGCTGTCGCATCCGGCGGCGGCCAGGACCGCCCAGGCCGCCAGCGCGACCGGAAACACGCGGCAAGCAGAAAGGTGGGCATGGGTCATCGCCTGGTCCTTGGCACGGGGGAACACGAACATAGTAGCGTTTCGGCGCATCACGGCTGGTTGGCGTCGGCGCCGGCGACCTTCTCCATGCCGCCGAAGTAACTCTTCACGGGCCCTTCGTACTTGCGGGGGATCTTGTTGTCTCGAATGGCCTCGGCGGCGGCGTCCTTGGAGGCCTGGACGGCGGTGCTGAGTTTTCGCTTTGACTCGCCGGCGACCGTCGCGCCCCTGACCAGCCAACTGCCGATGATCTCCGTGTCGTTGGCGGGCTTGTTTCGCACGCCGTCGGCCTTGAGCTTGACGTCCTCGGGATCGCCGGTGGGCCTGTTTCCCCAGGCCCGTCCGCCGCCTCCGCCGCCGGCCGGCCCGGCAAGGCCATCGTTGTCGCCCGGTATCCACAGCCCTGGGCCGTTGGGGTCGCCCTCGCCTTGCCCGCCCTCACAGCCGCCCTGGCCCAGACGGGCTATCGCGCCCTCCAACTCGTGCAAGGCATCCTCGGTCGCCATCTCGCCGACCTTCCCGCCGGCAAGGCGGGCCAGGCCCTCGCTCAGGTTGATCATCCCGTCGGGATTGAGCCCGGCGCCTGGGTTGTTGCACTTGGCCAGCTTCTCGGCCAGGTTCTTGCACGCCTCGGCGCCGTTCTTGCACTGGCTCAACTTCTTCATCAACTCGTCGATCTGCTTGTCCGTCATGCCCTGGTTCTTCAGGGCGTCGCGGAGGTCCCGCTGGCTCATCTGGGCCATCTTCTCGGCCGAGTTGGGGTCCATGCCCTGGCGGGCGAGCATGTCCGCCGCCTGCTTCCGGGGGTCGCCGATCTTGGCTACCTGGCTGGCCAGGTCGGCAAGCTGGTTGGCAAGGGCGGCCTTTTCGGCGTCCGAGAGCTGGCCCGAGTTGAGCTTGTCCAGGGCGTCCTTGAGCATCTTGGCGGCGCCGGCGAAGTCGCCGTTGGCTAGGGCCTGGTTGAGCTTGTTGTCGAAGGCCTGGGGTGTAGAGCGAAGGTCCTTGAGCATCCGCTCGGCGGCGCCCAGGCCGGAGTTGTTCTGTCGCTGCTGCTGGAGGTCCCGCAGGTCCTTGCCCAGATCGGTGAGCTTCCTTATGGCTTCGCGGCGGACGTCGGCCGGCTTGTCCCCCGACAGCATGTCCGCCAGCTTGTCCAGGTCCGTCGCCAACTGGGGCAGCTTGGCGTTCTCGACGGCCGACTTGACGCTTGCGGCCGCCTGCCTGACATCGGCCTGCGCCTTGGCCAATGCCGCCGCCTGCTGCTGTTGCTGCTGTCGGCGGGCCATGTTGCCCAGGACGTCCATGTTCGGCATGAGGAAGAACACGGCCGCCGCGACCGCCCAGGCCGCGGCCGAGCCAAACCAGTGCGGCGTCGGGTGGACGGGGAAGTGGCCGCGGATGTCCAATCTCTCGGCCGTCTTGTGGGCCTCGGCCTCGGCGGCCAGGGCGAACGGATCGTCGCTGCCGGCAAGGGCCAGCGCCGTGCTGAACCGCTCCTTGGCGCCAAGCCGCCCGTCGATCAGCACCGCCACCTGCATGCGATTGGGCACCCTCAAGGCCGATAGAATCGCCGCCAGGAGCACTCCGACCGCCCCGGCCGAAACCGCGGAAATGGGACTTATCAGCCGAACCGCGAAAACCCTCTCCGCCGCGACCGCAAGCGCCGCCGCCGCGCCCGCCAGGGCCAGCACCACCGCCACCTGGCGAAGCAGCACGCCCAGGGCCGTTCGAATGCGAACACTCCGGAGCCGGCGTTCCAGCGCGCCTTTCCTGCTGTTTGCCATGGCCTGTTACCCCTTTCGATCAGACTACGCACCTCAGGCTTCCTGCCCACATGATATTGTTACCTCAAACGCCTCGGCGGACAAGGCAAATTGTCCCGGCCGGACGATTCCATGCCCCGGCCGGGCCGACCCGCGCGGAGGCGCAAAACACCACCTATCAGGTTTGACGTACTGTAGTCGCATTTGTTCACGACTTATTGCAGCCCCAACCCGCATTGCAGTTTATGTACTCCACGGCACTGCCCGCATCCCCTGCATCCATGCCCGCTGGAAGCCTGCCCCGTGCGAGCCGCCGCCCCGGGGCCGGGAAAATGCTTGCATAAGTGCCCGCCGGCGAATAAAAAGCCGCAGTCCCGCCTCGGTTCTGCCGGCGGGTCAGGAAGGCACACAGGTTCCAGGAAGCGATGAAATTCCATTTGGTCGACAGGATTGAGCTGGTCGAGCGCGGCAAGCGGATAGTCACGAGCAAGGCGCTTTCGCTGGCCGAGGAGTACCTTGCGGATCATTTTCCGGCCTTTCCGGTTATGCCGGGGGTCTTGATGATCGAGGCGCTGGTGCAGTCGGCGGCCTGGCTGGTCCGCATCGAGCAGGACTTCGCAAAGAGCATCGTCGTGCTGACGGCCGCGAGGAACGTCAAGTACACCTATTTCGTAAAGCCCGGCAACATTTTGCGTTGCGAGGTCGAGGCGATGGAGATCGGCCCGGAGATCTCGAAGTTCAAGGCCGCGGGCCACGTCGGCGACCGCCAGGCGGTTGGGGGCCGGCTGGAGCTTCGCAGTTTCAACCTTGCCGACGAGAAGCGTGCCCCGGCCAGCGCGGACGAGGCGATAGTGGCCCAGCTTCGCCAGCGTTTCAGGCTGGTCGGGGGCCCCGAGGCCCTGGCGGCGGCGAGGCCAGGCTGAGGCGTCGAGGGGAAACGGCGCAGATGTCGTGCCGCCGGCGATGATGCCTTTTATAAGCGCAAGAGCATACGCGAGGAACCACATGTATTTGGCCGCAACGGGCTGCTTTGGCGGGTGCAGCGGCCAATAGCATTGACTTGTCGCGCCCGGGCCTCTATACATTAGGGTCCCGGCTTGCCGTCGGCGGCAGGGAATGCGTCTTTTGTCGGTTTGTATCGATTGCGTTGACTAACAACGGCACAACAGGAGAACACAGGCAATGCCGATGACCGGAGATGAAGTCTTTGAGAAGGTGAGAGAGACCTTGGTGGATGCCCTTGGCGTGGACGAGGAAGAGGTTACGCCCGACGCGACCCTGACGGGCGATCTCGGTGCCGAGTCCATTGACTTCCTGGACATCGTCTTCCGTCTCGAGAAGGCCTTCAACATCAAGATCCCCCGGGGCGAGTTGTTCCCCGACGGCATCTTCAACAATCCCGAGTTCGTCAAGGACGGCAAGCTTACGGCCTCCGGACTGGCCCAACTCAAGACTTCCATGCCGCACGTGGATTTCGCCGAGTTCGAGCAGGACCCGGACATCAACAAGATGGCCTCGCTGTTCAAGGTCCAGACTATCGTCAGCTACGTCAAGACGAAGGTTGGCGGCTGAGCGCCGCCGCGGCCGCGCAGGCGCCGGTGCGCATCGGGCTTCTGCCGCGCGGGTGGGCGGAGTACGACATGCGTTGGATCTGGATCGACCGATTCCTGGAGTTCGTCCCCGGCAAACTGGCCGTGGCCGTCAAGAACGTCTCGCTGGCCGAGGAGCACCTCCACGACCACTGGGAGGCGTACCCCGTCATGCCCATGAGCCTGATGATCGAGGGCATGGCGCAGACCGCGGGCATACTTGTCGGGCAGGCTCGCGGCTTCCGGGAGAAGGTGATCCTGGCCAAGGTGGTCAAGGCCCAGCTTGACGACCTGGTCCTGCCGGGCGACCAGATAACCTACCGCGCCGAGGTGGAGAACATAGCCCCCGAGGCCGCAGGCACGTCCGGCACGGTGCTGCGCAACGGAAAGTGCATAGGGCACATCGACCTGATGTTCTCGCACATCGACCAGAACCTCGGCGGGATGGAGTTTCCCGAGGAGAACTTCGTCTTTACCGGGCAGTTCGAGCGCCTGGTGAGGCCCTTTCTGGAGAAGGGCAATGCCTGAGCGCCGCGTGGCGATTACCGGCCTGGGGGTCGTAAGTCCCGCCGGGGCGGGCATGGACTCGCTCTGGGAGGCCCTGCTGGCGGGGCGCGGCCTGACGCGGAGGATCACCGCGTTCGACGCCGGCGCCTTTCCGACCGACCTGGGCGGCTGCGTCGAGGACTTCTCCGCGCGCGACTACGTTCCCAAGAACTACCGCAAGAGCGTCAAGATCATGGCCCGCGACATCGAGTTGGCCGTCGGGGCCGCCGGCCTGGCGTTTGCCGACGCCGGCATCGTTACCGCCGCGGCCGGCGAAGGCGCCGCGACCACCATCGAGTCCGGGCGCCTCGGCTGCAACATCGGCGCCGGGCTCATCTGCACCGACCTCGACGAGATAGGCGTCGCCCTGGCGACCGCCCTGGACGACGGCGGCAGGTTTTCCATGGCCAAGTGGGGCGCCGGCGGCATGAACAACCTCACGCCGCTGTGGCTGCTGAAGTATCTGCCGAACATGCTGGCCTGCCACGTGACGATCGTCCACGGCGCCAGGGGCCCCAGCAACACCATCACCTGCGGCGACGCCTCGGCCCACTTGGCCGTGGGCGAGGCCGCCCGCCTGGTCGCCCGAGGCGGGGCCGACGCCGTCATCGCCGGCGGGGCCGAGAGCAAACTCAACCCCATGGGCCTGCTCCGGCAGAGCCTTCTGAGGAGGCTCTGCACCACCTGGCGCGACGGGCCGTCGGGCGCGTGCAGGCCGTTCGACGTGCAACACGCCGGCACCGTCATCGGCGAGGGCGGCGGGCTGCTGGTCATCGAGGAAATGGGGCGCGCCAGGGCCCGCGGCGCCAGGATGTACGCCGAGGTCGCCGGCTTCGCCAGCTCCTGCGACCCCAACGGGATCGAAGTGGAAACCCCCAGCGCCGGCGGGCTGGGCCAGGCCGTCCGGGCCGCCATGAAAGACGCCGGAATAACCCCGCGACAGGTCGGACTGATCGTCACGCACGGCACCGCCGTGCCGGGCGAGGACGTCTGCGAGACGGCCGAGTGGCGGTCCGTGCTCGGCGAGCTTGCCGGGCGGATTCCGGCCGTGGCGATCACCGGGGCGCTGGGCTCGCTGTTCGCCGGGGCCGGCGGGGTCGAACTGGCGGTTGCGGCGCGGGCGCTTTACGGCCGGACCGTTCCGCCGACGGTGAACTTCTCCGCCGCCGCGCCGGACTGCGGGCTGTGCTTGCAGCCGACGGCGAGGCCGGGCGATTTCGAGTACGCCGTCAGCGCGGCCTTCAGCGTCGGCGGGCAGAGCGGGGCCTGCGTCTTGAGGCGCATCGAGCCATGAACCCCAGACGAGTAGTCATCACGGGAATGGGCACGGTCAATCCTCTCGGCCACGACGTCGAGTCGACGTGGCGGGCGCTGCTGGCGTGCGAGTCCGGCCTGGCCCCCACGAGCAACTTCGACGCGCGCACGTATTCGACGAAGTTTTCAGCCGAGGTCAAAGGCTACGACCTGGCCCGGCACGTCCCAAACGCCGCTCGCCACGTTCACGCCGGGCGCCACTGCCGGTTCGCCCTTGGCGCGGCCGTGCAAGCCTGGAAGCAGTCGGGCCTGGCCGCCTGCGCGGACCTCGACCGCACGCGGCTGGGGATATACCTCGGCAGCGGCGAGGGCAGCATAGACTTCGACAATTTCACGGACACGATCGTCGATTCGTGGCGCGACGGCAAGGTGGACACCCGCCGCTGGGCCGAGTCTGCCTTCCGGCGGATGGAGCTTTACCGGGAGGCCGAGCAGGAGTCGAACATGGTCGTCGCGCACCTGGCGGCGGAGTTCGGCGTCCGCGGCCCGGCGTTCAACGTCTTGACGGCCTGCGCAGCCAGCACGCAGGCCATCGGCGAGGCGGCCTTGCAGGTCCGCCGCGGCGACGCCGACGTTATGCTCACCGGCGGCGCCCACAGCATGATCCACCCCTACGGCGTGACGGGCTTCATCCGCCTGACGGCCCTGTCGGGCCGAAACGACGAGATCCCAAGCGCGAGCCGGCCCTTCGACCAGACCCGCGACGGCTTCGTCCTGGGCGAGGGTTCGAGCATACTGGTCATCGAGACGCTCGAGCACGCCCGCAAGCGCGGCGCGAAGGTCCTGGCCGAGATCGTCGGCTACGGCAGCAGCGCCGACGCCTTCCGCGTGACCGACCAGGACCCCGACGGCGCCGGCGCGGCCGCGTCCATGAAAATGGCGCTGGACGACGCGCGGCTCGCCCCGGCGGACATCGACTACATCTCCGCGCACGGCACGGGCACCAAGCAGAACGACCAGGTCGAGACGCTGGCGGTCAAGAGCGTCTTCGGCGACCTGGCGCACAAGGTGCCCATCTCCAGCGTGAAGAGCATGCTTGGCCACCTGATAGCCGCGGCCGGGGCGACGGAACTGATAACCTGCATCCTGGCCATCCGGGACCAGGTGCTTCCGCCGACGATCAACCTCCATCACCCGGCCCCCGACTGCGACCTGGACTACGTGCCCAACGCCGCCCGCAAGGCGGCGGTCCGCACCTGCATGAGCAACAGCTTCGGCTTCGGCGGGCAGAACGACACGCTGATCATAGTCGGCCAGAAGGGGTGAACCATGCCGGTGATAAACTGTCCCAACTGTGGAGCTCAGCTTAACGCACCGGACAGTCTTCTGGGCCAGCAGGTGAGTTGCGGCAAGTGCGGGTGCCTGTTTGTGGCCCAGTCGCAGACGCCGCCTTCGGCCCAAGCCGGCGCGGAACAGGCGCAGGGCTTGCAGGCGGCGGCGCCGGCAGCGGCAGGGCCCGCCGCCACGCCCCCGCAGGCGCCGCCGATGGGCGCCCCGCCGATGGGTGCGCCACCGATGTTCGCCCCGCCGCCGCTGACCGGGCAAATGGGCTATCAGCAGGTGACGGGCGGGTACTATCAGCCCGCGCCGCTTGCCACCAGCGGCTACGCGGTGGCCTCGCTTGTTCTGGGAATCGCGTCGCTGGTGACGTGCATGTGCTACGGCGTCCCGGCGATCATCTGCGGGCCTCTGGCGATGGTGTTCAGCAGCCGGGCCGGGAATGACATCCGCGCCGGCCTGGTCAACCCGTCGTCGGCCGACATGGCCACGGCGGGCAAGATCTGCGGCCTTATCGGCCTGCTGCTGGGGATCGGGTTCCTGATTCTCGTGGTGGTCGGTATCACCGCGAGCACCATGACCCATGGCTGAGGCGCCAACAAGGCCGGTACGGCGCCGGCTCTCGCCGCGGCGGGCCGGTCGGGCTATGATTCCTTACGCCGCGGCCGGCCGGGGCGCCAGACGCCTTGCTGCCGGCGCCCGGCGGAGATCAGGATGCGGAGCTTGTTGGACATGGTGGTGATCGCGGCGGCGCCGGAGTCCTGGTTCCACAGGAACTGGGCGGCCATCGCCATCTTCCTGACCTGCCTGAGCCTGTTTGTGTTCCTGGTGCTCTGGCTGGCGAAGTTCGTGCGGATCTGCCTGAACATCTTCTGCGACACGCCTCCCCCGCTTTCGATGGGCCCGGTGGACTTCCAGCGCCTCACCGGCGAGGAGGTGCGTTTCCGCAGTTTCGACGGCAGCAGCCTGCGCGGCATGATGCTGCGGGCGCGCGACCGCGGAAGCCACCGCGGCACGATAGTCTTCTGCCACGAGTACGGCTCGGACATGCATAGCTGTGCCCGCTACGTCCGCCCGCTGATAGAGTCCGGGTTCGACGTGTTCACCTTCGACTTCCGCGCCCACGGCGAGAGCGGCAACTGGGGCAGGTACCGCCCGCTCCAGTGGCCCAGCGACAAGGAAATGGAGGACGTGCTGGGCGCGTGCGCCCACGTCGAGGCGTGCCTGGCCGCCGAGGGCAAACCGGTCGAGATCGGCGTCTTCGGCATAAGCCGCGGCGCCGGGGCGGCCCTGCTGGCGGCATCCAGCGACTGCTACATCAAGGCCATCACCTGCGACGGGGCATTCAGCACCGAAACCACCCTGGTTGCCCTGATGAAACGCTGGGCACACATCTTCGCCCGCAGCAAGCTCGTCTACGAGAATCAGACCGATTCGTTCTGGCGAACGCTTCTCTGGCTGCTGATGCGCTTCGCCCAGCCGAAAATGGGCTGCCGGTACCTCTCGGTCCGCAAGTCGCTCCACGAGATGCAGCCGAGGCCCATCTTCTTCATCCACGGCGAGAAGGACAGCTACATCCGCGTCGACCAGACCCAACTGCTCTACGACGTGGCCCCGGAGCCCAAGTACGTCTGGATCGTCCCGGGCGCCAAACACAACCAGTCCGTCATCGTCGAGCCGCGCCAGTACGCCGCCAGGACCGTCGCCTTCTTCCGCAGGCACCTGGCCGGCGAGGACGTCGCCGTCGAACAGATCACCGCCCCGGCGGACGTGGAAGTGGCGTGAAGAGAGGAAAAGAAGGTCCTAGGTCCTAGGTCTTAGGTCCTAGGGCGCATCCCGGAGCAATGGGCAAAAGCTGAAGTTGCCGGCAAGCCCGTCTGATTAGAATGGTCAATTGTGGTGATTTCGGCTTGCCACCCTAAGACCTAAGACCTAAGACCTAAGACCTATGAGTCTTGCCAGAATCCTATTGCGGCCAGCGGCATTCCTGGCCGGGCGACACGCCGCCGGGCAGGTCCGGGCATTCCTGGCCGCCCACGAGCACACCGCCCAAACGCAGGACCGCGTGCTGGCTGAACTCCTGGCCGCCCATTGCGACACCGCCTTCGGGCGCGATCACGGCTTCGAGAGGATCCGAACCTACGCGGACTTCGTCTCGGCCGTGCCTGTCAGGCCGTACGACGCCCTCAAACCCTATGCCGACCGCGTGCTGGCCGGCGAGTGCGGCGCCCTGCTGCCGCCGGGTGAGCGGGCGCTGATGTTCAGCCAGACATCCGGCACG
>Ga0315280_10007870_pt1 | contig 14148 bp, 12 predicted proteins | sample YL17G06_40_MG_FD_203697 | JGI IMG/M metagenome (GOLD analysis project Ga0315280, IMG submission 203697) | Sediment microbial communities from Yellowstone Lake, YNP, Wyoming, USA - YL17G06_40 | ecosystem: Environmental > Aquatic > Freshwater > Lake > Sediment | place: USA: Wyoming | collected...
ATTACAGCCGGCAATTTATCGACCAGAGCGGTGTGGTTTTGCAGCCTCAGTCCACCGGGGCCGAGCAGTGTCTGATAAGGGCGACTGAAGCGGATATAAAGGCAGGTAAAGAGCTACTCAAGGAAACGGGACTCGACCCTGACGAGAAAATAGTCGTAATTCAACCGGGCAGCGGCGGGGCCAAAAAGTGCTGGCATATAGACAACTTTTTGGCTGTGGCCAAACAGTTAGTTTTCCAAAATATCCAGGTGGTATTTCTTCTGGGGCCGGCAGAGCTCGACAGATTCACCGATGCAACAATTAAGAGCATTAAAAAAATCGCAAAGTGCCTGACGGATTTGTCGCTAACACAGGTGCTGGGGCTTTTGAGCTGCGCAGATGGGTTCATCGGCAACGACAGCGGGATAACCCATCTGGCTGCGGCATTGGGAGTCAAAACGCTGGTCGTCTTTGGGCCAACCAATCCGGCCGTGTATAAACCCATCGGGCCGGCCGTGAAGGTTTTTAGAGACAGCTCTACACACTTTGTCAGAAAACCCTCGCCGGGTTTGCAGCAGGAGCTTCTGGAAGTCTTGACGGCATAGCCCGGCCGGTTTGGCACTACACATATTACCCCCAAACCCCAGATTACATGCCACGCCCTGACATCGCCGGCGCGGGGCACAAACTCCGATAACGGCACCGGCATCCAAAGGACACGCAAAAACCTTTTTTTTCACCAAGCTCCGGCAGTTGACCTGCCGGAGGTCCTTCTGCTATAATAGTTTGATTTTGGGCACTGTTTGGATTTTGTCGGACAAGTGTGCCTGACGTAAAGATTTTATGTTGTGATTGTTAGAGGCGCTTATATGCAAAGCCGAACCTTAGGTGAATTGGCTGAATATGTGGGTGGGCGGGTCTGTGGAGACCCCAATGTTATTATCAAGTCGGCCGCCACGCTCGGACGGGCAGGCGAAGGCGATATCAGCTTTTTAACTAACCGCAAGTACGAAAAGCAGTTACGGACAACCAAGGCAAGTGCGGTAATTGCAGGCAAGGAAACAACCAGCACCTCGGTGCCCCTGCTGGTGGCCGATGACCCTTACTATGCGTTTATGCAGATTATGGTGCTGCTGCACGGGCATCGTAAGCACAAGAAGGTAGGAATCAGCCCGCGGGCCTCGATTTCCGACAGCGCTAAAGTCGGCGCGGACTGTCATATCCACGATTTTGTGACAATATCCGATGACGCGAAAATCGGGGACGGCTGCGTGATTTATCCGTGCGTGTATATTGGGGCAGACGTGCAAATCGGCAATGACACCATAATATACTCCAACGTCACTATTTACGACGGGTGCAAGATAGGCAGCCGTGTGATTATAAATGCAAACACGACCATCGGCGAAGACGGTTTTGGCTATGCCAGCCACAACGGCATGCATCACAAGATACCGCAAATCGGCAGTGTGATTATAGAGGACGACGTAGAAATCGGTGTGTGCTGCGGAATCGAGCGAGGGACACTCGGTGACACGGTTATAGGCCAGGGCAGCAAACTGGGCGATTTAGTGACGATAGGTCACGGCACGAGGGTAGGACCACACTGCCTGCTGGTTGCTCAGGTAGGTGTAGCCGGCTCAACCACGCTCGGGCATCACTGCGTGGTCGGAGGCCAGGTCGGCATTGTCGGTCACATCAATATCGGAAACAATGTCACGATTGCAGCTAAGTCCGGTGTAATCAATGACGTCCCCGATGGGCAGACGGTGTTAGGCGCACCCGCCATTGAAGCGAACCAGGGCAAGCGTTCATACGGTATGATACAATACCTGCCCGAGATGCGGCAAAACATTCGCAACCTTCAGATGCAGATGGAAAAGCTCATTCCGCGGACAGAGCCTGAGCCGGAGAACCCGGCCGGCCAGTAACTTATTTTTTGCCCGGCTGCGTTCGGTTTGCAGGATTCGAACCTGAATCAGCTAATTTCTGGACAACGAATCTGATGAATAGCTCGAACGTCCTTGGCTTGATTGCCGGAGAGGGACGGCTGCCCTTTCTCGTAGCCGCCGGCGCCAGAAAAGCAGGCATGCAAGTGGTTTGCGTGGGCCTGGAGGGCAACGCAGAAAACGGTCTTGCTAATGAAGTTGACGTATTTTATCGCGTCCCCCTCGCTCGGCCGGGGACCTGGATACGCAAGCTGAGGAAGCACAATGTGACCAGGACGATTATGGTCGGGCGGGTTGCCAAGGAACGGATATTCACGCCCTGGCGAATTCTGCGGTATCTGCCCGACTGGCGAGTATTCAGGATATATTACTGGCGGCTGCGAAGGAAAGACAAGCTCACAGAGTCAGTTTTATGTGCCGTGGCGGATGAGCTGGCAACCGGCGGAATCAAACTGGAGAATTCAACGATGTATTGCAAGGAACATCTGGCGACCGAGGGCCTAATGACGGCAGGACCGCTGCGCCAATCGGTCCAGAATGATATTGAATTTGGCTGGCAAATGGTTAAAAAGCTGGCGGAGCTCGGCATAGGCCAGTCGATTGCGGTCAAGGAAAAGCAGGTGATTGCGGTCGAGGCGATAGAAGGCACAGCGGCAATGATTGAACGCGCGGGCCAGTTATGCAAATCGGGCGGCTGGATACTATTAAAGGCCTCCAAACCGAACCAGGATATGCGGTTCGACGTGCCGTGCGTGGGGCCTGATACTATTAGAAGTTTAGCTAAAAACGGCGGCAAATGCCTGGTGGTGGAAGCAGGCAAGACAATAATTATCGACAAACCAGAGACAATAAAACTCGCCGACGAACTCGGCATCGCTATTTTGGGACGCTGACAAATTGGACAACGATTTCGATAAAATACGACGTAACAACTGCACGATATATGTTAACAAAGATCTCCGTAATAATACTTTTGAACAGCTTTTAACGGCTGACGAAAAACAACTGCAGGAACGCTACGAGTTGATGACAATTCCATCATCAGAGTCTGCTCGTGTATATAAATTCACCACTAACTCTGACGGTACTGACAGAGAGGTTTACCTGAAGCAATACCTTTGCATATCGATTTTGGATTTTATCAAACATCTCTTCCGCGACAGTCGGGCCAAGCGGGCCTTTAAGGCGACGTTGATGCTGGCCGAAAACGGCTTTGATGTCCCGACAATCATTGCGATGGGTGAATGCGGACCGGGTCTTTTTCATACAAAAAGTTTTTTAGCAACTTTCGGAGTGGAAGAGTCAAAGGTAATTTATCAATTTATTCCCGAAAACCGGGGAAATTTGACAGAAGAGCAGTTGCAAAGTGAACGTGAGCTAATTCGAGCATTTGGACGAACTATAGGTAGAATGCATGCCAGGGGTATCTTTCACGGCGATTTGCGATTAGGTAACGTATTGGCTAAGCGAGAAAGAAACTCCTGGCGGTTCTTTTTTCTCGACAATGAGCGAACGAAAAAATTTGACAGGCTGCCTTTTGGGCTTCGGGTTAGAAACCTCGTGCAGGTTAATATGGGGCCCCGAGGTCTGGTGAGTAATACCGACCGGATGAGATTTTTTAGAGAATACTGTGCTGAAAACAAAATAAGCAAAAGACAAAGTAAACCGCTCGCAGAAAAGGTTATCGAAAAGACTAATCGGCGGTTAAACAAAGAAAGATTGGTCAGAAGAAAACTGAGAAAATGCTTACGGACAAACGCCAGATACTTGCGAGTTAAAACCGGCAAATATCTGGCTATGTTTGATAGGAACTTTTGCGAAGAGGCGGAGCCGATTGATTTCATAGAACAAATAGATACGCTGATGGATAAAGGACAGATTCTCAAGAACGACAAGACCTCTTATATATCCAGGTTGATGTGGAATGGCAGGGACATAGTGGTCAAGAGATATAATCACAAAGGGTTTATTCACTCGCTGCGGCACACAATCAAGGGTTCACGAGCAAAGCGGTGCTGCCTGAACGGTCATCGACTGATGGCATTAAACATACCAACGCCTCGACCGGTTGCCTTTATCGAAGAGCGTAAAGGCGTCTTTTTGTGGAAGTCTTACCTAGTAACGGAATTTGTGGCTGGACGAAATTTGCACATTTTTTTACGGGACGATACCGTCGCAGAGACACAAAAATCGATGACGGTGCAGCAGGTTACAAACTTGCTCGATAAGTTAGGCGAATATAGAATTACCCACGGGGACTTGAAGCACACAAATATCCTGATTACAAACAACGGACCCGTCCTGACAGACCTTGATGCGATGAGAGTGCATAAGCTGGGCTGGATATGCGCTCTGAAAGGACGCAAATATATAGGCCGGTTTAAGAGAAGCGTGAATAATAACTCTGTGCGGTAAAACTCTTGCCACAGAGCATCATCTCATTCAGGAAAGCTAATATGAGCAACATATTTGGTTTTTTGTCCAAATCGAAAATTTTGAAAGATAATGCTTTTCAAGCGCAAAAATACTTTTTCGGCAGCGATGGCAACCTAGTAATCTTTGATGTCGGCGCATACATTGGAGAAGTTACGGCAACATACAAGAGCATCTTCCCAAACGCAACCATTTATTGCTTCGAACCATTTGGGGATTCCTTTCAAAAGCTTATGCGGTTGTCCAGTGACAAATCCATTAAACCGTACCAAATGGCGATTTCCGATACTATTGGGACGATGAAGTTGCACGTAAACGTGGACCCGTCATGCAATTCCTTTTTTCCAATAGCAAAACATACTGTGAGGTACTATCCGAAAGCGGCAGAGAATACAGAAGCGGTAGAGGTAAATACCACCACAATAGACCACTTTTGCGATACAGAGAGTGTCCGGCATATTGACATTTTGAAACTGGATGTGGAAGGTGCAGAAATAAAGACATTAAAGGGAGCCCACAACAAATTAGCAAAACAGGATATTTCGACAATCTATACTGAAGTAATGTTCATACCGCATTATGAGGGCGCGTGTATGTTTCACGAGTTGACGAGCTTCCTCAGCCAATATGGCTACACGTTATTCAACCTTTATGGTCTAAAACGCGAAAAAAATGGTCAGCTACGGTGGGGCAACGCAATTTTCCTCAGCCCTCATGTCAGAGCTAAATTTGAGGCCGGCATTTCTGTTTAATTATTGCCAAAGACCACACTGCCAGGGATTTTAGATTTGGGTGGTGTTTGAAAGACCTGATGAGATATTCACGGGCGTTTGTCAAATTTCCTTCCTGCAGAGCACAAATACCAACTCTGTATTCTTCCTTTCCGAAGCGATTGGCAGCTATTTTTTTCGGTATGACAGTTTTGCCGCCCCTTTCATAGTAAAAACGCTCGAGAACCTGCAACTCTACAATCTGATTTTTTGAAGAAACCCTTGAGAGATTTGCCGGATGCCGACGCCGTTTGAATGTCGGCTGAGGTAACGCAATGAAACGATATTTCAATGACAGGCGCAGCCATAAATCATAATCCGAGCAGACCGGCAGGGTCTCGTCAAATCCGCCCGCCTCTTGCAAAACATTTCGGGGAAACATTGAACCGCAGGAGTGAACAAGGATGTTCTGAAATAGATGACTGGCTATGTAACCGCTGTGCAGTTTCCTTTTGCACCTTCCATAAACATTTCCATTTTCGTCTATTCGAAGGTATGGACCGTAAACTACTATATCTCCACCTTCAGATTCCATCACCTTCATCATTCGCTCAACGGCGTCCGGCATCAGAAGGTCATCAGAATCGAGAAATGTTATAAATTCTCCCCGGGCAAGCTCCAAAAGTTTATTTCGCGCAGCAGCGTCCCCTGCATTTTTCTGCCGGTAGTATCTGACCTTGTAGCCAGTGCCTCTTATCATTTCTTCAGTGCCGTCCGTCGAGCCATCATCTACTACGACAACTTCATAGTCTTTATAGGTTTGTGCAAACACGCTCGCAAGCGTCTCCTTGAGATAGTCTTTTCGATTATATGTCGGAATACATATTGATACCGTAGGCATAATAGTAATTTCCTTTGCCGAACACCCTTTTCCGACCATATAATAATTACACATCGGTGTAGACTTGCTCTGCTCAGGTCATTCACCTCCGCTCGGCCACACCTTCTACTCATGCTGAATTTACAGAAACAAACTCACACTAACAGTGCCGGATTTGTAACCACATATAGCAAGCAGCACAAACAAAGAATATACATTACCGCAAACAACATAGCCCGAACAAGTTTTGGTTTTGTTTCTTCATCATGAGCGATCCCCGTCAACATCAGTGAAATTGGAATTAATGAAGGGAATATGTACCGGCCTTGGGGCTGAAGATCGTAGTGGAGAGAATGCCAAAGCGAAGCAGAAACGTTAAGAATCACAACAATAGGTGCCAAAATCAGACAAGCTCGTAGCACATCGTTAAGCTTCCCCCAATTGCGAGTTGCCCCCCTGACAGTCAAACACAATGCAAGCGAAGCACCAAGACATGCTATTCGGTACATCCATGCGGGGCTCCGAACATGACCATCCCGCCAGCCAAAGCTCCCGTAAAAACTCCTCAGTGTGCGATTCACCCAGCGGTGCTTCGTAACTAAGTCAAAGTACCCTTCTCCTTTGGAACCTAAGCGGTAACTTGGCGATGTTGGGTTGTTCTGCTTGAATCCATCCGATGTCTCGGACTCTTGCATCTGCCTACCTGCAAAGGTGAAAGGTCGCTGCGTCATTGGATAAACCACCTTGAGGGGCGCTGAAATACATAGTACTAACAATCCCAGTGCCGTGAATCGAACCGCGAGCCGTCGGATGAGGCCGACAGGTTTGCCTGTCAGCGCCTTGAATGATTGCATTCCAACCAATGAATACGGGAGTATCAACGACAATACGTAGTTCTTTTTGGATACCAGAATCAGGCCAGAAAAAACCCCCAACAAACCGAAATCCGCCCACGACCAGCTCTCCACTGGTTTGGCCGTCATGCTCACTACCAGTAGAAAAAGAAAGACCCCCATCGACAATCCAAACGCGTCGGAATTCGCATAGGCGTAGATATAGTGCACTTGAGGAATACAGACAAAGACAAGCCCGATTATTGGTGGGTTAATATTTCTCGATGGTGTAAAGAACAACCCAATCAGGGTGAACAGAAACAAACTGACATTTATCAAACGATAGATTCGGTACGGTGCCCCATCAGGATTCCAGAAGAACTGAATCACCTTGCCGAGGTGTCCGTAAACAATGTAAACAAGTTCTTGGGTGTACACGCGGCTGACACCATAGGGGGAATAAAGGACCTCGTCCGACCGAAGGTTCGGAGGCCACCAATGAGTCTCGAAATAACGGAAAGCGTCAACATGTAAGTACTCATCGGGGTGACCATTCGGGCGGGTCAAGATAGCAATCGAACTTGAAAGGATCACCGCAACCACGATAAGAGTAACGCGATGCCATCGTTTAAGGTGGGGGGCGCATGCCAACAGAGATGATCTTACCTTAGGTGTCCCATTTTGGGGACCGGTCTGGGATAACATGCCTCCCAGCTTTAACGGCTGTTCTGTCCACCTCAAGAAGCCGGTGGACTTGTCCTTTGGCCGCATCTTTTCCAGCATTCGTACCTTCAAGCTCAGATCTCGGGTAAACATGGTGGCATTTGCCAGTCCGGACTTGGATCTTTCTCTTTGCTCAAAAGCAAAGCCTGACCTAATCCCAAATAAAGCCGTATATCTATTGGCCAGTATCTAATAGCACGTTTATACAAAGTAATAGCAGCCGAACGCCGTCCTTCCCGACGACGGTCTTCAGCAACTTTTCTGGCAGCATGGCTTATTTTGCGTTTTGCAATCCGCACGGGGACAATTTTATCTCCCCCGAGGTAATAATAAAAACGTTCGAGCGTCAATATCTTGGTGCAGGCTGTGCCGACTATGGCAGAAAGGCTGTCGGGACTGGACCTGTAAAAGGCCTCTACCTCGCGCACGAACAAAAATGGGGTTCGCACAGATAATCGCAAAAAAAAGTCGCTATCTTCGTAAGAAAACCTCAACGCCTCATCAAAACAAAAGTTTTCCAAAACCGACCTGCGAATAACCGCCGATGACGGCACTACAAAACCATGTTTGAAAAACGCCGTTGTTATCCAGCCCGATTTGCTGCGCTCAACTTTGTATGATCTGATTTTGTTCCCATCGGGCGTTACTTTAGTTATGGGTGTATAGGCTACGCCATAATCGGTCTTTTTTATGAGATGGGCTATCGCAACCTCAAGAAAATTCTCCGGCCACCAATCATCGTGGTCCAAAAATGCAACATATTGCCCTTTTGCTTTAGACAGACCATAATTGCGCGCGCTCGGAGTGCCGCCATTGCTTTTATAAAAGTACCTGATGCGGTCGTCTTTTATTTCTCCAACAACTGCACGCGTATTATCTGTTGAGCCATCATCGACAACGACGACTTCTAAATCTTTCTCTGTTTGCTCCAGAACGCTGTTGATGGTGTCTTTAACCATACTACTTAGATTGTAAGTCGGTATTATTACGCTTACCTTTGGCATCATTTATTCCTGCAAGCATTTCTCGCTATGTTACTTATGCTTGGTGCAGGCCTCGAATTCAGACTCATACAGGCTTACGAGCTTTTTGCGTACCACATCGTGTGAATAGACCTGCGTGACTCTATTTTGTGCGGATTCAGTAAGTTTTTCAAGCCTATCCCTGGGCATATTGGCTACCTTGAGCATTGCCTCTGCGAGCGCATCTGCATTTGCAGGCGGGACCAAAATCCCCACGTTTTCGGTATTGATAATCTCAGGGATTCCGCCGACCTGCGTTGCTATACAGGGAACTTCTGCCGCCATTGCTTCGAGGATAGCTCTCGGCATACCTTCCGCTATAGATGAAAGAACAAAAACGTCCATTGCTCTTAAAAGCTCAGGGATATTGTCCCTATGACCAGGAAAATGAATCGAATCGGTACATGATGTTCCAGCCGCCTGCTCCTCAAGCTCCACTTTGCACCGGCCATCACCCAATAAGACAAGGTGCGCTGAAGGCACCTGCTGTTTTACTTTCGCAAACGCTTCTATCATATAGGACAGCCCTTTGGTGGGAGCGAGACGTCCTACTGTGCCGAATACAAACGCATCCGAGGGAACCTCCAGCATTTGCTTTGCATCTTTTTTGGGAATTGATACCACTGCAAAGCGCTCATAGTCAACGGAGTTTTCCAGGACAAAAAACTTATTTTCCGACAAGAACCAGTTATTTTTCAACACATCTTTTTTGACACTCTCCGCAACCGGAATAATTCTGTTAATTTTCCGAAATAGCAGAATGTTCATTAGTTTTCGTCGTAAATTACGGCTTCTGCCCAATCCATGAACGTGCGCCAGAACGACTGGCGTCCGGGCAATCATCGCCGATATGGCACCATAAACAGTGGCCTTGTGGGCATGGCAATGAAGTATGTCAACATTATGTTCTTTAAGAATCTTGACCAGTCTGCGCAGAATCGAAAAGTGGAATATCTTGAGCCGTTTTATCCTGGACAGATAGAAGACTTGATATCCTGCTTCCTCAATGAAGTTCCTGTCAACGCCGTGGCCACTCACATAAATAAAAATTATGTTAAAACGTTCCCTGTCCAATCCTAAAACAAGGTCGTTTACCGACGTAACGTTACCACTGTATTTTGACCACAATAAAGCAACGGTAATCTTTTTTTTTCTCAAAGACCACTCCTATAAATCACTTTCAAAAATATATTTAACGGTTTCCGTACATTGATTTATAGTAAGCTTTATAATCGCCGGAGACAACGTTGGCCAGCCAATCTTTATTCTGCAAATACCAGTCTATGGTTTTATTAATACCTTCCTCAAAGCCCACCGACGGCTGCCAGCCAAGCTCGGTAATTATCCTGCCTGCGTCAATGGCGTATCGCCTGTCGTGGCCCGGCCTGTCAGTAACGTGCCTGATAAGCGACTTCGGCTTGCCCAGGCGGTCAAGTATCAGGCCGATTACTTCCATATTTGTTTTTTCATTACACCCGCCGATATTATAAATTTCGCCTGGCGGCGCTTTAGTCAAAACCTGCCAGACAGCGGTGCAATGGTCATACACATACAGCCAATCCCGCACATACAGGCCATCGCCATAAACAGGCAATTCCTTATTGTTGAGGGCATTGTTAATCATCAGCGGAATCAATTTTTCGGGGAACTGGCAGGGACCATAGTTGTTTGAACATCTTGTGATATTATACCTTACGCCCCACGTGTGGCCGAAGGCCTTAACCAGAAGGTCCGCTGCGGCTTTGCTGGCTGAGTAAGGCGAATTGGGGGCAAGCGGCGTCTGCTCCGTGAATTTGCCCTGCGGGCCGAGCGCACCATATACTTCATCGGTCGAAACTTGAATAAATCGCTCCAACTTTTTGTCGCGAGCAGCCTCAAGCAAAGTCAGCGTGCCGGTGACGTTAGTTTCTACAAAGGCCTTTGGCCCGGTTATTGAGCGGTCCACGTGGCTTTCCGCAGCAAAATTGATAATCGTATCAACCTTGTGGTCGGCGATAATTTTCTCTACCAGAGCGCCATCGCAAATGTCACCCTTGACAAATTTGTGGTTAGGGTGGTCAAGCAAGCCGGCAAGGTTTTCAAGGTTGCCCGCGTAGGTTAGCTTGTCGAGATTTACAATAAAACAATCAGGATGCTCCGAATGCACCATTCGCACAAAGTTGCTTCCAACAAAACCTGCACCGCCCGTGACAAGAATTCTTCTCATAATTGCCTCAGAAAACGCTCCAACGGTCCCTGCCAGGGTTCAATCGGGTCGCCAAGCAAGGCCTTAATCCTGCTGCAATTGAATCGGCTGTTTAAGGGCCTTGCAGCAGGAGCGGGATAATCAGTCGTCTTGCAGGGTAACACGCTGACACTCATCGAGAGCTTGTCAAAAACGAACTTTGCCATTTCGTACCGGCTGACATAGCCGTCGCTTGCAAAATGAAATATGCCTTCTGGTTTTTTCTGCAACAATTTACAAATTACGCCGGCGACTTCGGTCGTGGCAGTGGGTGAGCCTATCTGGTCGTCAACAACCTTTAATGCATTGCCAGCCTTTGCACGCTGAATCAGTTTGGCGACAAAGTTATTGCCGGCCGAGCCGTACGTCCATTCCACGCGCAGTATGCAATGTCTGCATCCGCTTCGGCTTAAAAGCCGCTCCCCTGCTAACTTGGTTTTACCATACTCGTTTATCGGATTCGGAGTATCGATTTCCCTGTAAGGCCTGTTCAGCCGACCGTCAAAAACAAAATCGGTGCTTATGTGCAATAGCCACGCTTCGGTCTGCTTCACAAACGCACCAAGCCGCCCCACTGCCGCGGCATTGACCTGGTATGCCGATTCCTTCTCGCGCTCAGCGCCATCAACATTGGTATAAGCCGCACAATTTACAATCGTCTCCACATCGTCGATGTTTTTTTCCAATTGCTGCTCATCAGTTATGTCAAACTCCGGCAAATCATAAATCTTAACATCAAAACCCTGCTGCCGGCAGGCGTTAGTCAGGTCGGTGCCGAGCATTCCTCTGCCGCCAAGAATCGCCACGGTGTTCTCATCCATCTTTGCGGGCCCAGTCAGAAGGAATGTGCTTGCCGTGCGGGTGGGTGTGGAGCTTATCAGAGTTCACCATAGTGGTATGTTCCCAAATTTGTCATTGAGGGGGCTCCTTTACAACCAACTCACCGGCTTTGACGAGCGATTCGAACGTCCCCGCATCCGTCCACCAGCCTTCGAGGATGTCGCAGGCGAGCTGCTGCTTGGCAATATAAGCCTGATTAACGTGGGTAATTTCGAGTTCGCCGCGAGCTGAGGGCTTGAGCGTTCGTATGATGTCAAAGACAGCGGCATCGTAAAAATATATGCCCGTAACCGCATAATCTGATTTCGGCCTGGCCGGCTTTTCTTCAATGCCGATGACCTTGCCGCCGGAGATTTCCGCAACACCGAACCGCTGCGGGTTCGGCACTCGTTTAAGCAATATCCTTGCGCCGCTTTTTTGAGCAACAAATTTCTCGGCATAGGGTTTCAGACTTGCCTGAAAGATGTTGTCACCGAGGATAACTATGAGCGGCAGGGCATTGGAAAAATTCTCGGCCAATCCGAGGGCCTGTGCGATTCCGCCCGCCTCATCCTGCACCTTGTAGGTAAATCGGCAGCCGAAGTCGCTGCCGGAACCCAGCAGGCTGACGACATCGCCCATATGCTCGATGCCGGTTACGACAAGGATTTCTTCGACGCCGATGGAGGTCAGTTTCTCAATGGGGTAATAGACCATCGGCTTACGGCCTATCGGCAGTAGATGCTTGTTCGTAACCTTGGTCAGCGGCATAAGGCGCGACCCCGTGCCGCCGGCAAGGACAACACCCTTTAAGTCCATACTTATTTCCTTACCAGTCTGTTATAATGCAGGGATTCTAAAGCCTAAAGACACTAATGTCAACTACAGCCTGCAAATGTTGAAATAACGAAATAACGAACAACAATCACAGCTATTGCAGATAGCCTGTCGCCTGGTTCTATGTAATCACACCGGGTCCCTTCAACAAGAATCAGGGAAAAATCCATTGGAAACGTAGCCTGAAAGAAAATGTTTTTGACTTCAGGGCGCTTACAGATAGACTAATCACAACTGACAGACAGAAAGTAACATCAGCACTACAAGCTGTAACCAGTCTGTGATACAGGCCAAAACAAACCCGTGATTAAGGAGAACGGTAAAATGGCAGAAATGGCGACAGGGAACCTGGGAAATGCGGGTGAAAGACCCTGGTGGAAGGAGATGAACCGATATCACTGGCTGGTATTGGCAATCGCGACAATGAGCTGGCTGTTCGACTGTATGGACCAGCGGTTCTTTAATATCGTCCGCGAGCCGGCTTTGCGGAGTTTACTCTACGGGAGCGAAGTCAACACAGCCGATGCTGCCCCTCTAACGCCCGAACAAAAAACGACCGTGCAATTCTACGGGCGAGTCGCCACCGGAATGGTGCTGCTGGGCTGGGCCATCGGCGGACTATTCTTCGGAATGCTCGGCGACCGAATCGGGCGAGTAAAGACGATGATGATTACCATTATGGTCTATGCCGGTTTCACCGGTCTGTCGTCGTTGTCTATGGCGTGGTGGGACTTCATTGCGTATCGCTTCCTTATGGGCCTGGGCGTGGGCGGACTCTTTGCAGCCGCCGTCTCTCTTGTCGCAGAGGTAACACCTGCTCCGGCACGACCTTACGCTCTGGGGCTTCTGCAGGCGCTGTCGGCGCTCGGAAACGTCATCGGGTCGGCTATCAGCATTTTCCTCAAGCCGCAGAGCCGCTCCCTCGGCATCGAAAACTGGCGATGGCTTTTTTTGGTGGGCGTGCTCCCTGCCCTTCTGATTGTTGCCATTCAGAGAACTCTCAAGGAGCCGGAAAGCTGGCAGCGAGCCAGAACAAGGGCATCTGAAGACGTGCACAAGCAGCTTGGCGCCTGGCGAGACCTTTTCTCTGCCGGCATTTGCAGGAATACCCTGGTGGGTCTTGCACTGGCTGTGGCAGGCGTCATCGGGCTGTGGGGTGTCGCATTTTTCTCGCCGGAACTGGTCCGGGATGGTTTAAAAACTTTTGCAAAAGATAAACAGGACCTCTATGTCGGAATCGGATTTATGCTCCAGGATGTCGGGGCATTCTTCGGTGTCTATTTCTTCACAATGGTGGCCACTCGGTTCGGCAGACGGCCGGCCTTCGGCATCAGTTTTTTCTGCGCATTCGTTGCAACGGCGTGCATATTCCAGTTCCTGCGGCAGCCAAATCACGTCTTCTGGATGCTGCCCATCCTCGGCTTTTGGACGCTTTCGCCCTTCGGCGGATATGCAATCTATTTTCCGGAGCTTTACCCGACCCGGCTCCGAAGCTCCGGCGTGGGATTCTGCTACAACGTCGGCCGCATAATCACGGCAGCAGCGCTATTTGGCAGCGCGTATCTCGTTGAATTGCTCAAGGGATTCGGCATCAAAGAGCCGTTCCGCCTCGGCTCCATCCTCATCACGGGGATTTACTTTCTCGGAATCATCGCCCTTCGTTGGGCACCCGAGACCAAAGACCGCCCCCTGCCGGAAGATTGAGCGACGATTCATCGCCCTGGCATTCCGAAGCCACA
>Ga0315280_10007871_pt1 | contig 14145 bp, 11 predicted proteins | sample YL17G06_40_MG_FD_203697 | JGI IMG/M metagenome (GOLD analysis project Ga0315280, IMG submission 203697) | Sediment microbial communities from Yellowstone Lake, YNP, Wyoming, USA - YL17G06_40 | ecosystem: Environmental > Aquatic > Freshwater > Lake > Sediment | place: USA: Wyoming | collected...
AGTTCTGGTTGGTGTTGGTGGAGCTGCAGTGCATCGGGCTTTAGCTTGGCGCAGATCTTAAGAATGCTCTGTCGGTCTTGCGCAGATGTTACTGCGACCTTCGTAGCGAAGATTGGGACGGGCTTCATCAGCTTCCTTGCTTGACCTAACGATAAGTTCCTTGGGGATGATGGGCTTCGCACAACGAAACCCACAGCGTCCGCGCCGTTATCCAAAGCGGCGCTCACATCCTTCGATCGCATCATGCCACAAATCTTGACTCTCATACTTACTTTCCCTAAGCGAGTACGAACTCGCGGACTTTCTTCTCTAAGTCCTTTGAAAGCATGATCGATGAACCGATCAGAAAACCATCCACAATTGCAGGTTTCACTTTGCGAATGTCATTTGCCGTTTCGAAGCCGCTCTCGCTTATGAGAACCTTGCCAGCGCGCTGATTGGCCTTCGCCATCAGTCGTGTCGTTGTGTTAAGGTCGGTTTCGAGGGTTGCGAGGTTTCTGTTGTTCACGCCGACTATGTCAGCTTCGCTCTTCAACGCCCGTTCCAGTTCGTTCTCGTCGTGGACTTCAAGGAGAACTTCGAGTTGGTATTCGTGTGCCTCATGGATCATGGCATGTAAAGCGTCTGTGAGATGTCTTGAGAGGGCTGATTCGATCAAAAGAACGCAGTCTGCTCCGGTTTTCTTGGCGGCGTGAATCTGTGCTTGGTGGATGATTATGTCCTTCATGAGGAGAGGGACGCTTACGTGTGGTCTTATTCGGCGGAGGTTCTCCAAGCTCCCTCCGAAGTTGTCAGGTTCGGTCAAGACCGAGAGGGCCACCGCGCCACCCTTGACGAGTTTCATAGCGGCTTCGATCGGGTCGATATCCGGACGTAGCGGTCCAACAGCCGGAGAAATTGGCTTTATTTCGGCTATAATCGCATTATTTTCAGCGGATTTGATTACGCGTTTAAGGCTGATCGGCTCATGTTCTGCACTCTCTTCTACGTCATAATATCCTGCGCGAACCCTTCTGTTGGCGTCGTCGATGAGCTTGGCAAGGAAATCAGGCATTTTGCGATTCTATCCTTTCAAGTTTTGATGCGTCACCGTTAGTGCACTCGATTAGCAGCTTCAGTTTCTCGTACGCCTTCCCACTGGAGATCGATTCGCGGGCAGTTTCAACACCGTAGGCCAAGTCATCCGCTTTTCCTCCCACGAGTATAGCGGCTGCTGCGTTGGCGAGGACCATCTGAAGACGGGTTGAGTTCTTGTCCTCAGTCCCGTTTAGAATGTTAATGAGCAATCTCGCGCTCTGGTCCACATCATATCCCGAGATCTCGTTCGGTCGGGCGAGCTTGAGGTTTAGATCCTGCGGTGTGATGTCCTTGCTTGCGATCTGTCCATCTTTTAACCACGCGAGTTTCGTCTTGCCCACGGTTGATATCTCGTCCAGCCCATCCATTCCATGAACTACAATGGCTTCTTCACTTCCGAGCTTTTGCAGCACCTTCGCCATTGGGTCAACAAGGTTTGGGTCGTAGACCCCCAAGACCTGTGCGTTCGCGTTTGCGGGGTTTGTGAGGGGGCCAAGGATGTTGAACACGGTTCTAACTCCGATCTCCCTTCTCGGAACGATGGCATTCTTCATTGCGGGATGAAATGCTGGTGCGAACATGAAACCGATACCTACCTGTTCGATGGCTTTCTGCACGACTGATGGTGGGGCGTTCAGGTTGACTCCAACCGCTTCCAGAACGTCGGCACTGCCGCACTTGCTCGTTACTGACCGGTTTCCATGCTTGGCGATAGCGACTCCTGCGCCAGAAGACACAAGAGCCGCGGCCGTGCTCACGTTGAATGTTTTCAAGCGATCTCCACCCGTACCACAGGTGTCAACCGTCCTTCCGTTAACATGTGGGTTGATTCTAACGGCGTTCTCACGCATCACCAATGCGAACGCTGTGATCTCGTCGACAGTTTCACCCTTCATTCTAAGCGATGTTAAGAACGCTCCAATCTGAGCCGATGTCGCTTCGCCTGCCATTAACTCTCGCATAGATTGTTGCGCGAGCTCGAAGGACAGGTCCTTGCGATCTACTACGAGCTGAATGGCTTCTCTTATCATCTTCACGAACCCTCGAGAAAGTTACTCATAATCTTGAGGCCCTCAGAGGTCAGAATGGATTCGGGGTGAAATTGGACGCCGTAGATTGGATACTGTCGATGTCGCAATCCCATGATTTCATCATCGTCGATCGATGTAGCCGTCACTTCCAGGCACTTTGGGAAATTCCTCTTTGCGCATACCAGGGAATGATACCTTGTCGCGCGGAGGGGGTTTTCGACACCCTTGAATAAGCCATCGTTTTCATGTTTAATCAAACTCGTCTTTCCATGCATCAAACGTTTCGCGGGTACGATTGAGCCACCGAATGCATATCCAATGCCCTGATGACCTAAACAGACTCCAAGAGTTGGTACGCTCGGGCTGATCTTCTTGATTATGTCCAGGCAGACTCCGAAATATCTACGATCGTCAGGCCTGCCTGGCCCAGGTGAGAGTATTATTCGGTCAGCGTTCAGCTGAGCCACTTCACTGATGGTGATTTCGTTGTTCCTGTGTACGATGGGTTCAGCTCCCAGCTGTCCCACATACTGAGCAAGGTTGTATACGAATGAGTCGAAGTTGTCTATGATGAGTACTTTCATTTCAGGCGCCTCTGACTTTCAAAGCGTGCAACAATGCTCTTGCCTTGTGCTCGGTCTCAAACCACTCTCGGGTAGGTTCAGAATCCGCGACTATGCCAGCTCCAGCTTGAATGTACGCACGATTTCCATTTGCGACTAGGGTTCTGATTGTTATAGCGAAATCCGCGTTGCCGTTGTAAGAGAAGTAACCGACTGCACCCGCGTATGGCCCCCTTCGGGATGGTTCCAATTCATCGATGATCTCCATGGCTCTCTTCTTGGGCGCCCCCGAAACTGTCCCCGCGGGGAAGATTCCTTTGAAAGTGTCAAGGGCGTCGCAATCCGGCCGCAGTTGGCCTGAGACTCGAGAGACTATGTGTTGGACGTGACTGTATCTCTGAACTACCATAAACTCTGGGACCTCAACTGTCCCGAATTTGCAGACTTTTCCGAGGTCGTTTCGGGCTAGGTCTATCAGCATTATGTGCTCAGCTTGCTCTTTGGGGTCGTTAAGTAGCTCGGCCGCCAAGCGTTGGTCATCTCTAGTGTTTTTGCCAACGGGGCGGGTTCCGGCTATTGGAAAGGTTTCTGCACGCCCACGGTCGACTCTCCCAAGCATCTCGGGGCTTGAGCCAACTATCGCGTGGTCTTTCATCTTGAGAAAATACATGTAGGGGGAGGGGTTGATCTCTCGCAGCGCCTTGTAGAAGTTGATGAGATCTCCTTTGAATGAGAACTCAAACCGTTTTGAGAGTACGACTTGAAAGATGTCCCCCGCTTTAATGTAACGCTTCGCCTTGTCCACCATCGATTCAAAATCTTCTTGTCTCAAGTTCATCCGAAGCTCATCTGCGGCAAGACTTGTGGACGTGGCTCTCTGGGCTAGCAGGTGTTCGATATCTCGCAACCTGTTAGTGTTGTACCAGTAGTAGTAGGCTTGGCCAGTTAAGTGGTCGAAGACGATTCCGTCATCGTACACTCCGAACTCGAAATCCGGAAGCCCTAGGTCATCCCTAGCTCGGTTCGGCAGAGGTTCCAGGTAGTGGACTGCGTCGTAGGAGAAGTAACCTACAAGGCCGCCTACGAACCGGAACCCATGGTATGTTGTGAAGTTCTCCGCCAATGTTCTACGAAGGGGAACGAATGGGTCGTCCGTCTGAATTGTTCTAGATCCATCCTCAGCAGGTGTTTCAGTGTATTTGCCGTCTTTTGCCTCAATCATCTTTGCTGGCGAGAATCCGATGAACGAGTATTGCGCGAGTTTTCGAGGGCCTTCAGCAGATTCGAGCATGTAGCAGTAATCGCTTCGGCTGCTTAGGGCTAGAAACGTTTGCAGGGGGTTTGCTGAGTAGCGAAACTTTTGAAGCTTCAGCCTATGGTCCGTCTGGGTTGTGAGTTGTTGGGCGTTCCGCCCAAAGGCTATACCCCATTTTGGCTTCCTCGACTGCAAAGTGATGGCGGCTAAGTGACAACGATACCTTATTTAAAGCTACAGCGTACAGAAATGTACCCTTCAGTATTCTCTTAATTCGATGTCTGCTGAGGTTGGAGGAATCGAGATAGAGGAAGAGAATAAGTGGTTGACGATGATTCAGAGCGCCAAACGTTCCAGGCTGAACCAGGTGTGTGTTTAGAACCGCGCAGATGCAAGCTCTCAGATGCTCTGATCTTTAGACAATTAAGTCAGTGTCTTGATTCTGAAAGGAATTGACTTATTTTTCGCAGATTTCTCCTTACGTTTGATTCCGAGTTGTCCTTTACCGACCTTCAGCGACAGCGTTGGAGAAGCTGTCGAGAGACGAGAAGAGAGGCTTGGTTCTGGAAGATAGTAAACGTGTCCTTACCTTCAGAATCTCGACTTTTCAAGCGTTGATTGATAGGCTAATTGGCATGGCAGGCGCTAAAGTGGGAAAGACCATATTGTATCAATTGGGCAACGAAATAGGGCAAACGGGTTTACGTTACTCAAAGGACAGAATCGTGGCTGACAATCTTGTGAAGGTTTTCGATTCTGTTCTCAGAGCGCGTGGTTGGGGCAGGGTCCTTTCACTAGAAAAGAAGCATGAAAACTCTGTCTATGTTTTCACAACCGCAGATTGCCCAATATGCTATGAACGAAGCGGCAGGGTCGAACCGATCTGTGACTTAATGCGGAGCGTTCTTGCAGGATGGAAGCCTTTCTAAACAAGAAGGCTAAATCCTCTGTTGAAACTTCTTGCGCGGCAGTTAGCGGCAAACTCTGCGTCTTTGAAGTTGCATTCGGCGAAGAATGATTGAGATGGCCCCCATTGGTTGATCTGATTTCGCTGGTGTAACGACCTTCGAATTGATCCTGACAGTAGGTTTCGTAGCTTATTGTTGGAGACTAGTCTCGCTGTTTGGTCTTAGAACAAAAGTTGGGAGAGCTTGGCTAACGATGCTCGTTGCAAGTCTTACCCTCTTGGTTATCGGTGTAGTTGCGTTCGGCCAAGCCTTTGAGTTTGTTTCTGGCATGCCCATTTGGTGGCGAGAGTTCTCCGCAGTTTTATTTCGTGCTTGGCTGTTCTTCTCCGTCATTATGATTTTTCGAAGCTGGAAGAACATCAGCTAGAATGGCCAGCTATCAACCGAAAAGTAACACGTTGGAAGCTCGCCCCCGACCGACAAGGTACCTCTAGCCTCCCAATTGTATGACGATCTAGGAGAATTGTCATACAATTTCCTGCCAACGCTTGAGAACTTCTAACATCTCCCCACATCCTCGATCTTCAAAGAACTTCCACACTTGCATGTCTCGAACCATTTCACGTTGCAGGCTTTGGGCAACGCCAACTTCGTATGTCGAAAGGATCACGCAATCGGCGTATCCAGAAGCGACAGCCAGGGCGGACACAAGATACTTTGTTGGAGCTCTGGGATGACCTGCGTAGAGTTCGATGAAGTATGGTTTCGTTATTCTCCGCCGAAAACAGTTAGCGATTATGTCTAACCAATACACGATCGAATAATCCATGTACAGTGGGGTTGAAATGAAATCAACGTAGTTTGACACCCTCTCCAGATCCAGGCCGAACCTTTCCTTTCCGTAACAGGGGTCAGGTTCCAAAGTCAGACCCAACCCACAGGTAGCAGTTTCCCGCACGTCGCGAATGAAAGACTCTATCTGATGAGCGCGCCACTCTACAAAATCCTCGCCGGTTTTCTTGAAAGATTCCGTACAGACCGGACAGTCACAATAACCCTCCCGTGGGAAGCATACGCTATCGAGCCGAATGCCTGCCACATTCTTCTGGGCTATATCTTGAATGGCTTTCTTGCAGTACTCTCGATATTCGATTCGACTGGGGCAGATCCAGTCCCAGAGAAAACGTTTCGCTGTTCCCCTTACTGCCCTTTCTCCCTTGCAAGTAGCCACTAGGTTGGGTTTGCTTTGTGAAATTGTGTTATCTGCGAAGCAGTTTACGACGTTCCATGACTGTGGAAGCGGTTGGAGAAGTCTTCCGCTGGAAGGCTTCACCTCATAGAATGTGTAGTCAAATCCAGGAAGAATCTTCGGCTCGTCTAGGAGAACTCCAATCTTCAACCCTGCTCGCCAGTCCTAGTAGATACCAACGCCTCTAAATTTCTGTCCCGCACCTTTAGCTGTGAGTATCCCAAATTGGCGAGAATATACACTCGAACGGGAGACAAAGGCGAAACGGGTCTGGCAGGTGGCGCACGTGTCACAAAGGACTCACTCCGCGTTGAAGCTTATGGAAATGTCGACGAGCTAAACTCTGTCCTAGGACTCGCGAGAGCTTTTCTGAAGGATAAGGAGCTCGACGCTCTCCTGGGAGAATTGCAGAAGGATCTGTTCGTGGCGGGCGCTGACTTAGCATCCCCTGGTGAGGGTGGTCGTGAAGTTCCACGAATCAGCAAGGATAGGATTGCAGAAATGGAGAGAACGATAGACAAATTCGAAGAGGAGTTGGCGCCGTTGAAAGCCTTCATTCTCCCTGGAGGAGGTCAAGCCGGCTCCATTCTTCACTATGCGCGAACTGTTGCCAGGCGGGCCGAAAGACGCATCGTAACCTTAAGCAAGGCAGAGAAGATCAACGACCAAATTATGCCGTATATCAACAGGCTATCGGACCTGCTCTTCGTAGTGGCACGAGTGGCAAACCATAGGGAGAAGAAGGGCGAAGTGGAATGGCACCCGAAACAATAAACTCAAAAGCTTGTTCAATGGCTCCACTCGGGCCTTCGACGAAGTTCGAGGTCACGGGGACCAGTTATGCCTGAAGAAGCGATCACGACACAGGGGTTAACGAAGGTCTTCGGGCACTTCACAGCAGTCGACAATCTGAACATGGGTGTCAGAGGCGGGGAACTATTCGGCCTGCTTGGCCCTAATGGCGCTGGCAAGACTACCACTGTTCGTATGCTTTGCACGCTAATCGAACCTACACGCGGTACCGCGAATGTCGTGGGTTACGATATTCGCGAGCAGGCGGCCGAGGTTAGGCGCCAGATTGGAGTGGTTTCGGAAGGTGTGTCCCTTTACAAGGACCTGACGATCGAGGAGAACCTGAAGTTGTTCAGTACACTCTATGATATCTCCAGGACAAAAGCTGAGGCCAGGATACAGGAGCTTATGGATATGTTCGGTTTCAGGGAGAAGGCGAAACGGCTGGTGAGTGCTCTCTCAACGGGATGGCAGAAGAAAGCGATGATCTGCGCGGCACTACTTCACGAACCGAAGGTTCTCTTTCTGGATGAGGTTACGTCAGGCCTCGACCCTCAATCTGCAATCGCCCTTCAGGATTTCACGAGAAAACTCTGCGACCAGGGTGAGACCGTGATTTGGACCACTCACTACATGACAGAACCTGAGAAGATCTGTGATCGAATCGGAGTTGTCTTCGCGGGAAGGCTAGTTCAAGTCGGTACTCCAAATGACTTGAAACATAGCGTCAACGAACTCAACACAGTTGAGGTTGAGACACCAGGCCTGACAGCTACCCAGCTGAAGAAGGTCAGGAATTTGGATGAAGCCGTCAAGGTGAGTTACAACGACCCTATCCTTCGTGTCACTTGCGAGAAGCATGAGGAACTCGCGGAGGATGTTACGAAATTGCTCCTTAATGCGGGGGCTAAGATAAGGGCGATTAACACTAAGGAGCCGACGCTCGAGGAAGCCTTCATCGCGCTAACAGGTGGCGAAGAAGAGATAGACCGATTTCTGGAGAAGGCAGCGCCAAAAAGATGATTCGCCTGCGGTGTGATTCGCGAAGACTGATGACGGGCTGGGCTCATAGACGGCAAAGGTAAAGTTACTCAACGATATCATCGCCGTCGCCGGCAACGAATTTCGCCAGTTCAGGCGTAACCGCACTGCAATTCTCATTTCGCTGGTGGTCCTTCCGCTCTTCTTTACGGTGAGTCTGGGTGCTCAGAGAGGAGGAGCAGGCACCCACTTCTCGCCAACGGCCCAAATTCCCGTGGCCTTTGTGGACAACGATGGATCAGTAGATTCCGTGCGGCTGTTGCAAAGGCTAGTCACCTCAGGCGATTTTGATCGCGTACAACTTGGGTACAGTGAGGATACGGCCATCGCCGCGTTAGGGACCGGGAAGATCTACGCCGCCATCATCGTCCCAAAAGGCTTCCAGCAGGATTTGACCGGTAATCGAAGCACGAACATAGTACTCTACGCCGACGACGGTGAGCCCGGCGTCGCAGATCAAATATTGTCAACACTGCGAAACGACGTGCAGGATTTTAATCCCAACGTCGAAGTCCGAACCCCAGAGAACAGCAACCTGGCCCAGGTTCAGATCATCCAAAAAGGGGCATTGTTTTCAGGTTTCAACATCGGGTTGACGGTTGTCCTTGGCGTCGTCCAAATCTTCGCGACGTTCTTTGAAATAGCAGGCGGAATATCACGGGAACGCGAAGAAGGCACACTCGCACGCCTTCTACTCAGCCCAACCAGCCTCCCAGCGATTCTATTCGGCAAGACTCTGTTCGACACGATCTTGGCAATGATACGTACGTTCGTCGTGTTGGGCGTGTCGGTTTATCTGTATGGTGCCAGACCCAACACGGACCTAGGAACGCTGCTTCTCGTTTCAGTTCTTATCGCCCTGCTAACAATGGGTTTCGGTTTCCTTGTCTCCTCGTTGAGAGTCGGCACGAGGGCTGTGGTTATCGTGGAGTTTTTCCTTATCCTTTTCCTGTTCGCTTTCAGTGGCCTCGTCATAGACAAGGAGCTCTTGAGGGGAATCTCGAAGACTATTTCGGCTGCACTGCCTTGGGCCTACGGGTTTGAATTGCTCAGAAGAACGGTACTGATAGGTAGCCCGTTGCTGAGCGAGGCATTCGATTTGGGTATAATTGGGCTCGCCACCGTCGTGTTCTATGTCACATCCTATCTGCTTTTTGCCGCGAGGAGGGAGAGGGTCGCATTTTGAGAGCCCTGATTCGAGACTCAGTGGCAATATCCATTAAGGAAATCAAACAGCTAGGACGTGATCCGGTTTCGCTGATTCTAACCTTTATGTTTCCCATCCTTTTGGTTGGAATTTTTATTATAGTCGTCGCGGCGTTCAGCGCTCCAAGTTATAACATACCTGTGGCCGTAGCTGATCTGGATGGTTCACCCGCCTCTAAGATTCTAGTCGATAAGATGTCCACGTCTTCGGTTATTCGTGTGATCCAACTCGTACCAACGCAAGAGCAGGCTTTCCATCAAGTTGAGACTGGGGAGCTTATGGGCGCCGTGGTTATTCCTAAAGGGTTTGGCGACGCGCTTCCACGCGGCCAAGCCTTCATCATCATCCAAACTGACAACTCAAAGATCACTGCACCCACACTGATCCAAGCGTCCGTAAACAGTGAGGCACAAGATCTCTTGTCAAGTGCCGGTGCGCAGTTTGGCGTAAAATCTGCATCGGTGCAAGTCATTTTCAGGCCTATTTCGGGGCGCCCGCCAAGCGGTGACCCAATACTGCCGGGCTTCCTAGGCCTGATAACCATTCTGGGCGCCTTTGATGATATTGTGAACGCAATAAGCAGAGAGCGCGAGCGAGGAACTTTTCCGCGTCTACTACTAAGCCCGGTCAATATCTTCGCAATCTACTCAGGTAAGATGTTTGCGACGGTTCTCCTCACGGCTCTTCGGACAACGCTGATGCTGGCGATCTTTGTTCTGATGGGTCTAGTTATACACGGGAACGTCTTGTTGATCTACCTTACAACGGCCTTGATCGCTGTCTTCACCTTGTCTTTTGGGTTGGTTATATCTTCGAGGATTCGTAGCTCCTCGACGTTGACCGTGCTAGAGATTGCGATGACTTTCCCGCTCTTCGGCCTGGCGGGCACGACTCAATCACCCGAATTGCTGGCTTCGGGGGGGCGTGCAATAGCGAGATCCTTGCCGTGGACCTATGGTAACGAGGCCCTTAGACGAATTATCTATCTAGGTTTGGGCTTCAATGCAATCGCCGGCGACCTACTGATTCTTCTCTTGAGCAGCGTTGTGTTGATGCCAATTGCGATCGTGCTTTCGAAGCGGACAATGTAAGGCTGGAAAGGAAGTCTAAGTGAGGGCTTCATCACCCCCGTCTGTGGCTAGAGTACAGAAGCCCCAGCGAGGCCGTCAACGTAACGAAGAGGGTCGTATAGGTTGCAGATAGTTCAGGAATAGGGATTCCGCTCTCCTGCAATATCACGTTTACCGCGGCGTTCGATTGGCCGGGGCTCACGGCCATTGTGAGATTGTACGTCTTGTGCCCTTCATTTCCGTTAGTCCATTCAGTAAACGTCACTTGGTACGTGCCTGGGTCGAGGTAACCGTCGAACCATCCGTCCCAGCTGTACCAACTATAGCTGGTTGAGTTCGCGTTGAATTGAATGCTTGTCCAACTGGTTGTTCTGACGCCGTAATCCCAATCCATCCCAAGGACGAGGCCTTGGACGTAGCCTCTCAAATCTAGTTCGAATTCGGCTGACGCCTCTCCTCCTTGTGGAGCGTTCGAAATTTTCGTGTAGGTTCTTTGGTCGAATGGCCCGAGGTGGTTGTAGGGGTAAAAGAAGGGGGACTCGCCCTGCAACAGAGCGGGTACAGGCGGATAGTAGTTGTGCGCCGTATACCAGTTCACTACGTCGACCATAACAAGCCATTGGCCATCGTAAGCGCCTGGATGACCTGAATTGCCCCAAATACCGTGGTCGGGAGAAAACAATGTGGCCCTCTGTACGCTTACCCCGCCTGTGCTAGGCTCCACGTAGCCAGCTAGGCCGGCCAGGTCCACGTATTCGAGGGTCTTGGTTCCTGCCAGTATTGGCTTCTGCAGTAATTTCGTTCCATCAGCAAAGAACCCTGCGTTCGAGGTGGAAACTATCTTTCCGGCGTCAGAGAATACAGTGGCGGCCGCGATCAGCGTATCGCCCTCGTCGAAGACTCGAATTCGCACCGATGAGTTGAACGGGATTCCGGTGAAGAGTTTCTCCGACTTGAAGAGCATCCTGATTGTCAAGTTCACTCCAATGATGGCTTGAACATTGGAGTCGGCTTCGGATCCCAGCCATGTGACCGAAACGAGTACGTTACCTAAGTCCCCTAGGCTGGCCACGTTATCCTGTACATAACCGTAGGTCCAAACGTTCACGGCGTAAACTCCTGGGTAGATTGCCAGGTTTGATCGAAACGACGCCGTCCTATAGGAACTTGAGCTGTAAAGGAATCCTGTGTGGAAATTCTCTTCGATAAATACGTTTGTGGCCATGTCTTGGGATGGGTCCGATGAGCTGGGGTTTGAGAAGTCTGGACCGAACCGGTCGATGAACGCGGAACCGTTAGTGACGAGCAAACTTGAACCAGAACCGAAAGTTGTCCCCCATCCCGCGTTAGGGAGGCTGTTGAATAGGGAATTCTGTTTTGGAATCTGCCACTGTTTTAGTTTGGCGTTCCAGAAGTAGATGACGTCCACGAAGTTACGTGATGCCACATCATATACCAAGGTGCTCACGGAGGTATTGTTCCAAACCCAATTTCTGTAGACGACGGGCCTCTCCCAGTCAACTGAGAACACGGTAGTGTTGATTTCCCCACCTCTGTACACGTGCGTGCTGACAAACATCTCTCCCGTCCCAATCGAGGCACTCACGGCCAACGGTACATCCAATTCATCAAAGGATGTGGCTGGGGGTAGCGCCTGGATGTATCCGCGCATGTACAATCGAATTGTGTAGGTGTCGGTGGGCAAGCCGTAGTCGTAAATCCCCCGATATCTGGCGAGCGAGTATTTGATTGAGGCTCGAGAGTCAGGAGGTAATGTGGGACCCGCCATTCCAAGACCATTCAGCAGAATGGAGGTTTGGCTGCTCGTGGAGGCGACTTGCGTAAAATTGAAGGCCGCCAGTGTCCCATCCCGTGCGAAGGCCTCCGCAACTAGGAATCTTTTCGAATCTGGGCCACCGATGGGTGCGTCCTGAATGGTTCCAGCCAAGTCATGAAAATGAACTGTGATGTTGAAGGCTGTTGATTTCTCTAGGTCGATTGGAAGGTACACGTCCCGCGAATAACCATCGGGTATTTCGAAGGAATAATCGATGAACCGTGTTCCATCACTTGAGGATTGAATGTATCCGTTCAGGAAGGCCCGAACGTAGTACTTGCCTGGGGTGAGGCTGTCGGTCCATGTTGCGAATATTTGGGGTACCATTCCAGAGAACTTTGCCGGTGCGCCGTACGCGCCTTTGGCGCCGAACTGGAAAACAAACTCGCTATTCGATGAGCCGAGAAAAGTCACTGAGTTTGGGCTGCCCAGTGGGTCTACCCACCAAGATTCTGCCGGTCCAACGCCATTGTAGAGTCCATATGGGTCCTTGAAGGTAGGGGCGGTTGTTAGAGCGTAGTAACCTATAGGCCCCTCCCAGGCGAAGGCAACAGTCTTCGGTGTGTTTGACGCGGCTAGGCTACTCCCAGAGAAGAGCACGTTCCCGCTTACATAGGACGTGTAAGGTGCGTGGGTCAGGTTAGATGGTGAGAAGGTTACTATGCTGTCTGTGTCGTAGGCGTTGCTATCATAGATTACTATTGTCATTGGACGTTGCCCAGGCCACGAAACCGCCCCGAACATTTCTTTGGAGTAGACTTTACCCTTAATCTGGGGCCCAGCCTGCAGATACGCGTCCAAGTGTAGAGATTCGCCGCGATAAATCCCGACCCCTTCAGCAACTTTCTGTTCAGGGAAGCCGGCAGCGGAAGCATAGATATCGTAAATTCCCGGGGCAACCCCCTCAACCTCGAAATGGCCTTGCGAGGAGGCACTGAAGTAACCACGCGCTTCCACCGCGCGGCCCGTTGAAATGTTTGTAGTCGGATCAACTGCAACACCAACCGCCCTGACTCGGCCTGGCAGGTTCAGCTGAAGCCCGTAGAAGGTCGGATTCGTGATGTCACCATACCTCACCATCCCTGAGATTATTCCAGGATCAACCTCTCCCTTCACTAGCAGAACTGGCCAATTCTCCATCGGCATTGTGCTGTTGATTGGCGTCGGGAGTGTTCCTTGGCTGCGGACGGGGAAGTGGCTGTCGAGAAAAACTTTGAAGAAGTATCTTCCGGCAACATGAGGCGCTTTCATCTGATTGATACGAATATAGTACCACTCAGACCATTTTCTTGCGGCCGTGAAGGTTATGTTGTTTGGGGCCGTGATGAATAACAGCCAAGACCCGGGTTCGAACGGATCATTCCTATCCGCTCTTGTGACGAAGACATTTCCATAATTATCTGTGATTGTGGTTACGATGTTCGTGTTCTCTCCGCCATCCCAATCTATTCCACCTGCAGGCTCGAACCCGTCTTGGACGAGTGCTCCTGTCTTGTCGAAGACGGGGGCTGGGATGTAGATGGCGAGATTTGTGTAGACGAAGTTAGGGGTTGGGTTGCTTCCTGTTATGAAGGCTTTGGGTTGAGAGAAGTTTATCGCAAGGATTAGGTCGCCCACATTGTCATGGTCTATCGTGGAAGTTAGAATCGCTCCCTCAGGTGCATAAGAATGGCCCGCCAACTGAGTCGGGTTCTCAAAAGTTGTGAATGGTGACTGATACCCTGGAGGTTTCGAGGGGTTGCCGGAGTACATGTTAAGCCCACTCCCAGGCCAGACGTAACCGAGCGGCCCAGGGACATGAGCCCTGCCAAACGTATTGGTCGGATTCAGTTCATGGTCGTTGGACCTGTAGAAGGGACCTGAACCTGTCAGATTTCCCAGGGTCGTGTGGGCGTAAACCGGAGCAGTAAGGCTCAGAGCCAGAGCTAGGATGAGGATTACAATGGCCCATCGTTGAGCCAAACATCTCTCTGCTCCGAATCAGTCCAGAGAGTTCACTTTGGAGAGCCCTGAGCGCTCTTCATTCCGCGTCTTCTAATATAGTAATAACCGCCCGCACCGCCCACTACAACTACGGCTAGGACGATTAGCGTAACTGGCACGCCGGGCGGTGCA
>Ga0315280_10007872_pt1 | contig 14144 bp, 10 predicted proteins | sample YL17G06_40_MG_FD_203697 | JGI IMG/M metagenome (GOLD analysis project Ga0315280, IMG submission 203697) | Sediment microbial communities from Yellowstone Lake, YNP, Wyoming, USA - YL17G06_40 | ecosystem: Environmental > Aquatic > Freshwater > Lake > Sediment | place: USA: Wyoming | collected...
CGGGGCGACCGCCGCCTCAATCAACTCTCGTACCTCGTCCTCCGTGAATGTTCGTGGCATTCATACGTGATAACCGATTCGTCCTGATCGCCCAACAGCAGTTTTCCGAGAAACCGTGAACGGCCACAAGTACCGGAGGAGGGACTTGAACCCTCATGACCCGAAGGTCACTGGATTTTGAGTCCAGCGCGTCTGCCATTCCGCCACTCCGGCAGGTTGTTTTCTCACGATGACGACGTTTCTGAATGCCGTGTATCCTCCCCAAAGATGGCCACTTGTCCTTGATTTGTCCCTGGAATGTGCTGGAGTCAACATAGGCAAGATAAGCAAGTCAGGAGACGGATCGTGAACAGTCCAAACCCTACTACAAGAAGTCCCACAAGGCATGGTATGCGAACCTCGGTCCCAACGGTCGCCCCATCCGGCTTGCAGGCAAGGAAGAAGGCGAGAAGGTGGCTTGGGAAAAGTATCACTCACGCGTGGCAGACCGTCAACCCGTGCAAGCTGACGGCCGGGTGGTCGATTTGCAGACCGTTGCCGCACTCATGGGTCACGTTGACCTGGGGATGCTGTCCCGAATCTACCAGCATATCAAACGCCGTAGTGACCACCTCCGGGCCGGACTGAGAAAGGCGGTAGGGGAATGACCAAGCAATCGCTTCCGGCAGTCGGTCGATGCCGGTCGATCTTGGGGAAGTTGATGGTCGTGTCAGCCGATGCAGGTTTCGACGGCTCCTTGCCTTCCCGCTTCCACGCCCGCGCGTACTCGATGCTGAACGTCGAGGGCAAGTCCTTGTCGTCGGGCATCCCGAACCATTGGGGCATCGTCTCGCTGTCGAAGATCAGAAAGAGCGGCTGATGCCAGTGGGTGTTCTGTACACTCCGCACCAGCACGCCGTCCACGTAGAACTTCAGTTCGTGCTTGCCCCAGTCGAATCCGTAGACGTGGTAGTCATCGGCCAGCCGCCACGGGGCTACCCAGACGCCGCCCACGCTCCAATGCTTCTTCTCGGTCGGCGTGCCGGAAACGTGCAGGGTCATGTGGTACTTGTGCTCGAACCCCTTGGCCTTGCCACCGATCTCGAACACGTCGATCTCAGTGGCCCAGCCTGGGGTTTCGTCCTGCTGGAACCAGAACCAGCTTGACCCGCCCGAGTCCATCGGCTTCGCCTTGACCTCATAGTAACCATAAGACGACCTCGCCCTGGAGTGCAGGGCGGCCGAGGCGTAGTCCTTTTAGCCGAGTTTCTCTGCCTCCGGGGGCAACTTCTCCTTCCGCATCGTCAGGTGCAACTTCCCGTCCGAGACAGTGACGTTCTTCTCGCTGAACAGGGCTGGTTGGCGACCCTTCCACCAGTACATTCCCACCGCCGACTTGTTGCGGTCAAGCTCCTGGCCCTCGAACTCGTCGGTCATAGGCTCGAACTTGACCCACTTCCCCTTGTTCTCCTGATCCGAGAGAGGGAAGGCGTCGGTGACGTGCTTGGGCGTTTCCCCGAGGGGACCACTCCGTTTCCAGATCTTCGTGGGGCGTTTGTCGGCGGCCTTCTGCTCCTCGCCTGCCATGGCAACCGGGGTGACGATGACAATCGCTGCGACCAAGGCCAGTGGTTTCATGACTAAACCCTCCTGTGACGAGGATTGGATTACATGCTGCCCTGTTTACTCCGAATGCTCTCCTGCTTCTTCACGACTGCGGGCACGCCCTCGGCGAAGCTGTTGGCGGGGATCACCTGGTCGAAGTGGGTGTCCGGATCATGAAGTTCTCCCCTTGTGAGGGCCATTCTGGCTTGAACTGGGCCTATTCTATCAGGGGGGCGAAGTGGATGGTAGAAAGCGGCGTGTTGGTTCACCGGGAACTGGAATTCTTGCCGCTCGGCGTTAGCGAATCGGGAAGGGCACCCTGCCGGGAGAGTCGCGGCATCCTGCCGCGAAGGTTTATCGCTTTGGTGTCAATCCCGGAGCAAGTAGAAGGGGAGCCGGCCCGTGTCGGCCCGGAATAGCCGGGGCGACACGCCCCGGCTCGGAAAGAGAACGTTGCATTAGTTCTCTGAGGATCCCTAACCTTCGAGCACGGCGCGGTAATGGCTCACCAGCCCGGCGACCGACTGCCGGATGTCGAATGCCGCTTGAGCCCGGCGCCGGGCCGCAGCGGCGATGCACGCTCGCCGCGCGGGATCGGCGATCAATCCGAGCACGGCCTCGGCCAGCGCCTGAGGATCGTCCGGGGGCGCGAGAATCGCCGCCGCGGCTTCGGGCGCAAAGATCTCGCGCGTGCCGCCCACGTCCGTGGCTACGGTCGCCACCCCGGACGCAGCCGCCTCCAAGAGCACGCGGCCCAACGGCTCTTGCCGGGCCGGGTGTACCAGGATGGTCAGCTCATTGAGCAGTCGCGGCACGTCGTTGCGGTAACCCAGCAAGTGTATTCGCCCGGCGAGATTCTCGGCCGCGCGGCGCAGTCCGGCCTCGAACTGGCGGGATTCACTTTTCGACGAGTGACGCTCGCCCACGACCAGCCAATGGAGTTCCACGGATTCGGGAAGGGGACGGTCCCCGACCAACCTTCGGTCGGTGCCCGGCTGCGCGAAAACCGGGACAGTCCCCGAGTTGTGTCTCGGCCGCTCCTCGCCTGCGAGAATCAGCGCGGCTTGGACCAGCACGTCCTGGCCCTTGCGCAGCCCGATCTGGCCGATCGTGCCGGCCAGCAAGACCCCTTCGGGAAGCCCGAGCTCGTGATGAAGGTATCCGGAGGCGGGCCGGGGGCGGAACTCCTCCAGGTCCACGCCGTTATAGAGCACGTGGAGCTTTCCAGGGTCCACGCCGCCGGCCGCGTGGAAATCCCGGACCGCTTTGGACACGGCTAGAAGACGCGTGTGCCGGTTCAGGTCGTCGATCGCGCGGGCGCTGAGTCTGACAATGTCGCGGAGGTGGGCGATGCTCGGGATACCCGAGGCGGCCGCCACGGGCCCGGAAAGCCGCCCCATGGAGAGGCTGTTGGCGTGGAGCAGGTCCGGCCGCACGCGGGCCAGCAAGCCCGCCAGTTCCTCGCGAAGCCGCCCTTGCGGAAGTCGCACTCCGGCGGCGTCGGAAACGCCCCACGGCAAATGTTCGATCCCCTGTTGCCGCAGCGCCTCCGCCAGCGGACCCTGCGGCGGCGCGGCCACGATCGGCTGGAAGCCGGCCACGGCGATCCCGGCCAGGGTCGCCAGCATCGACCGCTCGCCGCCGTTGAGCGTGGCGTATTCGCAGAGAAGCAGCACCTTCGGCATGGCACACCGCATAGGAGGACAGGCATTCCTGCCTGTCGAACACGAGGACGAATGACCGGGCCGACACGGCCCGGCTCCGACTGTCGAACACGAGGAGGACTGACCGGGCCGACACGGCCCGGCTCGGACTGTCGTCTGCCGTCTGCCCTCCGCCGTCTGCCCACCGTCGCCCCGGCGTGGCCACCGGGGCTAACTGCCGTTTGCCGTCTGCCGTCTGCCCGCCGGTCAGAGCAGCCCGTAGTCGGTCAGCGTCTTGCGCAGTTTCCCTTCCTCGTTTGCCGAGAGCGGCGTCATGGGCAGGCGCAGCTCGCCGGTGTCGCGCCCGAGCATCTTCATGGCGGCCTTGATGGGGATGGGGTTGGTGGCCAGGCCGAGCATGTCGCGGCAGAGCGGAAAGAGCTTGCGGTGCCATCGCTGGGCCTCGGCGATGTTGCCGGCCTCGAAGGCGGCACACAGGGCGATCATGTCCTTGGGCGCGATGTTCCCGACCACCGAGATCACGCCCCGCCCGCCAATCGCCAGAAGCGGCAGCGTCATGCTGTCGTCGCCGCTGAGGACCGTCAGGTCCGTCAGTGCCAGGACCTGCGACGCCTGGTCCATCGAGCCGGTCGCTTCCTTGACCATGGCGATGTTCGGCAGCTCGGCCATCCGGGCGATCGTCTCCGGCTCGATGTTCTTTCCGGTGCGGCCGGGGATGTTGTAGATGCAGATCGGGATGTCCACCGCCTCGGCCAGGGCCTTGAAGTGCTGGTAGAAGCCTTCCTGGGTCGGCTTGTTGTAGTAGGGGGCAACCACCAGCGCGGCATCCGCGCCGGTCTTGGCCGCCCAGCGGGTCAATCGCAGCGCCTCGGTGGTGCTGTTGGACCCGGTGCCGGGCATCACCTTGATCCTGCCCGCCGCCGCTTCCACCACCACCGCGATCACCCGCTCGTGCTCCGCGTGGGAGAGCGTCGGCGATTCCCCCGTCGTCCCCACCGGGCAAAGGCACGTGGCGCCGGCCTGAATCTGAAATTCCACCTGCTCCTTCAAGGCCCGGACATCGACCTGGCCGTCTCGAAAGGGCGTGATCGTCGCGACGGATAGACCGGCGAATTGCTCTGCTCGGCTGGGCATGGCTAGTCCCTCACCAACTCCTTCATCTCTCGCACTGCCTGCTGGAAACCGATCATCACCGCCCGGGCGACAATGCTGTGCCCGATGTTCAGCTCGTGCATCCCTTCAATGGCGGCGATCGGCCGGACGTTGCGGTAGGTCAGGCCGTGGCCGGCGTGCAGCGCCATCCCCGCCGCACGGATCATTGCCCCCATCCGCTTGAGGCCATCGAGTTCCTCCTGCTGCTTGGGCCCCGGACCGGCCAGGGCGTACTGGCCGGTGTGCAATTCCACCGCGTCGGCCCGCAGGGCGGCGGCCATCTCGACCTGGCGCGGATCGGGGTCCAGGAAAAGGCTCACCGAGATCCCGGCGTCGCGGAGGCGGGCCATGACGGCGGCAACCCGGGCCTTTTGGGCCACCGCGTCCAGGCCGCCCTCGGTGGTCACTTCCTCCCGCCGCTCGGGCACGAGCGTGACCTGGTTGGGCTTCACGCGGCAGGCGATCTGGAGGATCTCGTCGCTGGCGGCCATCTCCAGGTTCAGTTTGACACACACCGTCTGGCGGAGGATTTCGAGGTCCCGGTCCTGGATGTGGCGGCGATCCTCGCGCAGATGGAGCGTTATCCCGTCCGCCCCCCCGAGCTCGGCCATCGCGGCCGCCCAGACGGGGTCCGGCTCGTAGGTCCGCCGGGCCTGCCGCAGCGTGGCCACGTGGTCGATGTTGACGCCTAGGTCTGCCATGTCGGGGTTCAGGGGTCAGGGTTCAGGATTTCGAATCAGTATAGGGGATCGAGGTCGGGGGAACAATCTGGCTGCCACCAGAGGACGAAGACGTTGAAGGCCGGGGTGAGGCAGGCTAGCACAGCCCTGACCCCCGAACCCTGAACCCTGACCTGCCAACGTAGGACGACTTTCAAAGTCGTCCCGCCTGAACACTGAACCCCGACCCCTGACTCGGACAGGCAAGAATGCCTGTCCTCCTACCTGACCCCTGACTCGGACAGGCAAGAATGCCTGTCCTCCTGAACCCCTAACCCCGAACCCTGAACCCTGCCGCGGACAGGCAAGAATGCCTGTCCTCCTAGCGGAGGAGTGCGTCGATCCGCGCGGAGTTCGCGTCCCGGTCGTTGTCGAACGCCGTCCAGACCGGCATCTGCTCCCGCAGCTTGGCGGTGTAGGCCACCTTGGCGTCGTCCTGACGCTTGGCCACGATCTTCTTCTTGATGTCCACCTGGGCCTCGGAGAACGGCTTCCTCACAACGTCCCGCCGCTCGATCACGCGGACGATGTGGAAGCCCTGCTCGTCTTCGAGGATGTCGCTGAGCCGGCCGATCGGCAGGGCGAAGATCGCCTGGTCGAGCGGTTTGGAATTGAGGTTTCCTTTGCCCGTCCAGTCGCGGAAGCCGCCTTGCTCGGCGGTAAGGCCCTGGGATCGGGCCTTGGCGACCTCGGACCAAGGCGCCCCGTCGAGCACCAGGTTGCCCATCTCCGCCAGCGCCGCGTAGGCCGCCTGCCGGCTGGGGAAACGCGACGGCCGGAGCGTCAACTGCTCCCACCGCGCCATCGGCGGATGCTCCACGAACTCGTCCGGATGCTCTCGGTAGTAGGTCACGAACTGGTCGTAGCCGATGTCTTCATCGGTCTTGACTTCGCTCTTCAGCCATGCCTGGGCAATGACCGCCTCGAGGAACCTCTGCTTCTGCATCTCCAGGGAAGTCCCCGCCTTGTGCATCTCCTGCTCCAGTTCCCGCCGCGATCCGAGATTCATCTTCTGCATCATCTCAGGAACCTTGTGCTTCTCGAACGCGTCACCGTAGAAAGCCTGGATTTTGCTCCAGCGATCCTTGGGGTACGTGCTTTGCGCACGCAGGTAGAGCAGCTTCTCTTCGATCCGCATCTCCACGGCCTTCCTGAGAATCTCGCGGATATTCGCCTCCAGGACGTCGGGGGGCACGCGGTCCTTGTTCTTCTCCCGCAACTCGGCAATGCCCACGGAGACGTCCCGCGCGAGGATCACGTCGTTTCCGACCCGGGCGAGGATTTCGGCCCCTTCACACGGCACCCCGGCATTCGCCCTTGGCGGCGCTGCACCACGCGGAGGCGGCGGGCCAATCGGTCGGCCATCTTGGGGAGGCGTTGCGGGCGGCCGGCGGTCCGGGTCGTCCCACGCGCGCCGAGGCGGGGCAGGGGCGCTCTCGGCCGGCGCCGCGCCGGATGGGCGGTCGCCGAAGGGGTCGGACCACGCATCGTAGGGCGGGTCTTCAACCTGCCCAGGGCGAGCCGGAATCCTGTCCCGCCCCACCTCATAGGCTGGCAAACCGGTATCCGGGTACTCGTATTGCTGGGCGGAAGGAGGTTCCGTTTCATCCTCGCGCGGCACGGAAGCTCTGTCGCTTCGGCCGGCAGCCGCTTGGACGGGAGCCCCAGGCCATGAGGCCGGTCGGGCCGTGGCGCTCGGCCGACGGGGTGTGCCCGGCATGTAGGGGTCAAGATTCCGTTCCGCAGCCGACTCCGTGCCCCCGTCGTACCCCACCGGCAAGTCCAACTTCTCTGCCAGGGCGACCAGGTCCCCGAACTGGACCGGCCGGAAGTACAGGAACACCGCCCCCACCAAGAGCACCAGCAACAGAAGCGGCAGAGTCGATCGCTGCACGGGCAGAATTCCGGCGGAGGGTCGTACTTAGGGGGTCAGCAGTGGGGTTGTTGGGGGTCGGCGGTAGGGGACAGTGAAAAGTGAGAAATGAAAAGTGCAAAGTGCAAAATGGGACCGGCAGCATTCTGGTTTTTGGATTTTGCATTTTGCATTTCGCACTCCCCAGGAGTTTCTCGTCACGAGCCGGTCAAAGCAGGCGCCCAGGCCCCGGTCTTCCTGATCCGAAGGATGGCGGTTCATCCGCCAAGCCTGGAAGGGCGGCGGATTATAGTGGCGGGGCTACTCCCCCTGCAACAGCACTTTGACGCGACGGAGGATCTGGTCCGGCGCCCTAACCTCTTGCCCCAACACCAGATACGCGCTGTGCTCGTCGGCCACCCTCAGTTCTCCCGCGCTGCGGCCCGCCAACTGCCGCATCAGAGGTTGCGAGGCGTACCCAAACACCGCGTACCGGTCCTCCAGCCGGATCGACCGGATCTGCCAGCGGTACGCCGCCACGCGCAGCTCCGCCAACGCAGTCAGCCGCCTGGCCACGGGCGGGAGCGGACCAAAGCGGTCTTCCAACTCCGTCACGAAGTCCCGCAGCTCTTCGTCGTCCGAGACGCGCGTGAGCCGCCGGTAGAGGTCGATCTTCTCCCGCATTCCGGGCACGTAAGAACGGGGGATATAGGCCTCGCCGGGCAAGTCGATGTCCACCTCGATCGTCGTCCGCGGCGGCAGGCGCTGCAGGCTTCGCACGGCCTCTTCGAGCAACTGGCAATAGAGCTCGTAGCCGACCAGGGCGATGTGGCCACTCTGCTGGGTGCCGAGGATGTTCCCCGCCCCGCGGATCTCCAGGTCCCGCATCGCCAGCGCGAAGCCGGCCCCCAGGGCGCTGAATTCCTCGATCGACTTGAGCCGCCGGGCCGCGTTCGGAGTGATGTGCTTGTTCGGATCGACCAGGAGATAGCAGTGGGCCCGGTGCTTGTATCGCCCCACGCGGCCGCGGAGCTGGTGCAGGTCGGCCAGGCCGTAGCGGTCCGACTCGTCGATGAACATCGTGTTGGCGTTGGGAATGTCCAGCCCGCTCTCCACGATCGTGGTCGTCAGCAGCAGGTCGTAGCGCCGGTCGATGAAGTCCAGCATCACGCGTTCCAGCTCGTGCTCGGCCATCTGCGCGTGGCCGACGGCCAGCCGGGCCTCGGGTACGATCTGCCGCAGGCGCGTCGCCAGAACCTGGATGTCGGCCACGCGGTTGTGAACGAAGAAGACCTGCCCGCCGCGGTTGAGCTCCCGGAGGATCGCGCTGCGCACCAGCGCGGGATCGAACCGCGAGACCCGCGTCTCCACGGCCAGCCGGTCCTCCGGCGGGGTTTGCAGGTTGGAAATGTCGCGCAGCCCCAGCAGGGCCATGTGCAGCGTCCGCGGAATGGGCGTGGCGGTCATCGTCAATACGTCGACAATCTGCCGCAGGGCCTTCAGCCGCTCCTTCACCTCCACGCCGAATCGCTGCTCCTCGTCGATAATCACCAGCCCGAGGTTGTGGAACCGCACGTCCCGCTGGGCGAGCCGGTGCGTGCCGATCACGATGTCGATCGACCCGCCCGCCAGGCGCTCGATGATCTCGCCCTGCTGCTTGCGCGTGGCGAAACGGGAGAGCGTCGCGATTTCAAACGGAAACTCCGCCATCCGGCCCTCGAACGTCCGGGCATGTTGTTCCGCGAGAATGGTGGTCGGCACCAGCACGGCCACCTGGTAGCCGGCGTCCACGGCCTTGAACGCCGCCCGCATCGCCACCTCCGTCTTCCCGAAGCCCACGTCGCCGCAGAGCAGCCGGTCCATGGGCCGGGGCTGGGTCATGTCGCCCTTGATCGCCTCGATGGTCGCCAACTGGTCGAGGGTCTCGTGGTACGGAAACGAGGCGTCGAACTCCTGCTGCCATTCGGTGTCGTCGGGGAACGTGATGCCCGGCCGCGATGCCCGGGCGGCCTGCAGTTCGAGCATCTCCGCGGCCATGTCGGTCACGGCGTTCTCCACGGCCTCCTTCTGGCGTGCCCAGGTCCGGCCGCCCAGCTTGGCCAGCCTGGGCCGGCTCTTCGTCCCGCCCACGTACTTCTGCACCAGGCCGATCTTCGAGCTGGGCACATAGAGCTTGACCCCCTCGTCGAATTCCAGCATCAGGTGCTCTTCGACCTGGTCGTCCTTGCGGAGGAGCTTCATGCCGCGGTATCGGGCGATGCCGTGGCTCAGGTGGACCACCAGGTCCCCCTCGCGGAGCTCGAGGAAGCTGTCGATGGCCCGGCCCAACCGTCGCTGCGGCACGCGCCGCAGCTCCGTGCGATGGAATAGCTCGGTGCTGGAGAGCAGCACCGTCTCCTCGGGCACGAGGCGAAACCCGACGGCCAACCGTCCGACGGCGAAGCGGAGTCTCCCCGATTGGGCCAGTTGCGTGCCCGCGAAGTAGTCGGCCAGTCGCCGCACCTCGGCTTCCGTCTGGCAGACGAGGAAGACGTTCTGGCCCGCGCCGGCGGCATCGAGTTCCTCACGCACCTTGCTCAGGTCGCCGCTGAAGCGCTCGACCGACTCGACCTTCAGCCGGCAGGTGGTCTCCAGCGGGGCGGCGGCCATGGCCGAGGCGGTGACCGAGGGAAACCGCACCACCTGCTCCATCACCGCGGCCACGCTGTGCAGCCCGTGGGGCTCCTCCTGCCGCTTCAAATACTGTTGGCCTTCCTCCCAGAGTTCCTGCGGCTCCAGCAAGAAGAACCAGCTTTGCGGCGGCAGGTAGTCGGCCAGATGGCCTAATGGCTTCGGGCTCCGGTCGAGGACGGTGATCTCCACCTCGTCCAGCCGCACCAGGCTCCGCTGGCTGGCGATGTCGAAACGGCGGAGCGATTCGATGCGGTCGCCGAACAGTTCGATCCGCACGGGATCAAACCAGTCCGAGGCGAACACGTCCAGCAGTCCGCCCCGCAGCGAGACCTCTCCCGGCAACTCCACCGCCGAGGTGTTGTGGAAGCCGCTCTCGACCAGCCACTTGCAGAGGTCCGCCAGACTCACTTCGTCGCCGACGCGCAAGGTGCGGGTCTCTGCGGCCAGCGTCTGCCGCTCCGGCACCGGCTGCAAGAGGCCCTGGATGCTCGTAATGAGGAGAAGGGGGCTGGGCGCTGAAGATGAGGGAGTGACGGGGTGAGGGGGTGACGGGGTGAGGGGGCCTGGGTCCTGGACCCTGAACCCTGAACCCTGAACCCTGAACCCTGAACCCTCTTGCAGCAGGAGCTTCAACACCCGCGTGCGGTCGCCCCGGATCTCGTCGTGGATCGCCTGATCCTCAGGCAGGGACTCCCAGGCCGGGAACTTCTCGACCGCGATTCGGGTGAAGAGGGCCAGGTCATCGGCCAGATCGTCGATCTGGTCGATGCCCGGGCAAACGATCACCAGCGGGGCGGAAGCGTGCTCCGCGAGGGCCGCAGCGGCCAGCGCGCACGACGACCCCCACACTCCGTCCAGGGCGGCCGCCTCTCCCCTTTGCAGACTCGCGACCACCTGGGCGAAGCCCTCGTGACGCTGCAAGCGTCCGGCCAGCTCCAAAAGCTGTTCGGACGCGCTTGGAGCCGTCTGGGTTTCGGACATGGTCTGTGGGGAATTCTACCGGCCCAGGGCCGATGGCGGAAGGCGAAGAGAGTAGGCGGTAAGCCGAGGGCAGTCGCGTAGCGGCGGCACTTGTGCCGCGTGCCAGCAGTCGCTTGCAATGCCCCCACGCTCTGCCGATAATGGGGGATGCGGGTCCCGGAACCTGGTCGGGCTGAGGGCGTTTAATGATGTGTGTCGCGGGTCGGTGGTCCAAGCGGCGTCCAGTCACAAGGAGCAATGCCATGTCGAGAGTGATGATGGGTCTGGCTTTGGCGGTCGGTCTGGCGGGAAGTGCGGCGATGGGGCAAGTGGCAGATAAACCATCAGAGACTCCCGGGAGAGGGCCCAAGCCGGCCGCCGGGAAACTCCCGGAGGAACTGCTGGAGAAGCTACGTCAGGCAGGGTTCCCGGGCCGGTCCGAGGCTGGGGCGAGGAGTCTCCCCGGGATTCCCGGTGCCCGGCCCGAGCCGGTTCAACCAAGACGGCCATCGGAGCCGCCCGACCCCCGGGCGCCGATGGTGATGGTTCAGGCAGTCCTGGTGGAGTGGGTGCAGGCCGAGCCGGGCGCCGCCGGGCGGAAGAAGGATGCGCCGGCGTCGGACCGTCGGCGCGAAGCCAAGCCCGCGGATCGGCCGGGCATTACCGATACCGCTCCTCCAGAACGCCAATCGGATCTTCCTGCGCGAGGCAAGGCTGAACTTGGGATGATCGATCTGGATCTGTCTGCTCCGCCCGCGGCGATCCTGGCCGAACTTGGCAAACTGGGCCTTCGCGGGCGGCTCGACGTGCTCAATCGCGTGCAGTTGACCACGCTCGACAAGCAGGACGCGTACGTCCAGTTCGGGCGTATGGAGCCCAGAATCACGGGCATATCGCGCAGCACGTTCGGCACCACCAACAGCGTCACGCTCCAAAACATGGGCTTGATTGTCGGCATCACGCCGCGCGTGGCACCCGGCGGCGCGGTGATCGTGGAGATCGACCTCAACCAGTCGCGCGTTGGAGGCGCTGAAGAGGGGGTGGCGATTTTCAGTCCGCCCGACGGGGAAACGATCCGCCAGCCGCCAATCGTCAGCACCGTCTTCAGAAGCATCGTTAAGGCCCCCGCCGGAAAGACCGTGGTCGTCGCGGCAGCCACCTCGGAATCCGGCCCCCGTCGCACCGAGACCCTGCTGTTGGTCTCCGCTCGCGTCCTGAACGTCACGGGCGAGTGAAGCGTGATCTGAAGGCCCCGTAGGGGCCAAGTAGTCTAGCCGTGGGCGCAAGCCCACGGATCCAGGAGTCTCTCCGCAGTCATTTCCGCCCTGGAGGGGCGGCGTTCGTCCCGAATCGGCATCGGCACCGCCGCTGCGCGGCGAGAAACAGAGGATTCTTGCGTTCCTCCGATCCGTGGGCTTGCGCCCACGGCTACGCGCCTGCGCCGCTGCGCGGCGAGAGCGCTCTGTAGACCATCGCAGATGTGGCGGCGTCACTTCTCGGGCTTCCACGCGGAGGCCCCGAATCGGGCGGCCTTGGGGTTCTGCGGCCGGAACTGGTTCCGTCCCTGGCCCAGCTTCGCGGAGCGCTCCCCGCAGCGACGCATCGTCCGTGGCCTCGCGCGAGACTTCAGTCGCGGGGCTCAGACTACCACACCACAAGACGCCGACCAGTGCAAGCGATGAAACGCGCATTACGTTCTTCCTTCATCCGATGGCCTGTTGAGGCATGAACCGAGGCAAAGAGTCCCCCCATTTTGCGCTCTGCAGTCTTCGCTTTTCAATCTCATGGATGATCGCCGGGACAGGTAGTGATGCCACAAGCGATGGGTTCTTGACCACCATGATGTTCGATACGGCCCCGGCCGCGAACGGATCGAGAAACTATGCCGTGGGGCAGGTTGGCAACCTGCCCCAGGTGTCTGCCTCCGGTCAGGGTACCGCCGTAAGGGGGCCGCGGTAGCGGGCGACTTCGGCCCGGAACTATAATTCTGGAGCCACGTTCGGACCCGCACCCCTCTGCCCCCCCACATGAGCCCGTCGCAGAAGCCCGAGCCAGACTCTGACCCTTCGCCGGCAGACGGCGGGACGAAGGACGGGGCGCCCGATGCGCCAAACGCGGGACCGCGATCACCCGGTGCGTCGGATTCAGTGCCCGGCACATCGCCGACGACTCCGAAACCCCCGAGTTCTCCGGGCAGGTCCGCCGCGAAGCGGCCACCGGGAGGTGCGGCAGCCAACTCGAAGGACAGCCGACCGGTGCGGGCCGATTCGGACGAGCAACGCACCCTCCCCGAGCGTCTCAAGACGCTCCTCATCGGCAAGCCCCGCGACCTGGCCGACAAAGCGCTCTTCCGCCACGTCTCTCTGGTGGCGTTTCTCGCGTGGGTGGGGCTGGGGGCGGACGGCCTTTCGTCCTCCTGCTACGGCCCGCCGGAAGCCTTCAAGACCCTCGGCGAGCACAGCTATCTGGCCGTGTTTCTCGCCATGGCCATCGCGGGCACGGTGTTCGTCATCGCCACCTGCTATAGCCACATCATCGAGGAGTTCCCCAGCGGCGGCGGCGGATACCTGGTGGCCTCCAAGCTCCTTGGGCAGCGGGTCGGGGTGGTCTCCGGCTGTGCGCTTCTGGTCGATTACGTGATGACAATCACGGTCTCGATTGCCTCGGCGGGCGACGCCCTGTTCAGCCTTCTCGATCCGGTGTGGCTCGACTGGAAATTGCCCGCTGAGGTGGCCCTGATCGTGACCCTGATCGTCCTCAACCTCCGCGGCGTCAAGGAATCCGTGCAGATCCTCCTGCCGATCTTCGTCTTATTCCTGTTGACGCACGTCGTGCTCATTGTCGGCTCGATCGGGATGCACCTCCCCGCGGTGGGGGAACGGGCGGCCGAAATCTCCAGCAAGCTCAGCGCCGACGTCGCCAACCCCCAAATCGGCCTCTGGCTCATGCTCGCTTGGCTGTTGCACGCCTACTCGCTCGGGGCCGGCACCTATACGGGCCTGGAAGCCGTCTCCAACAGCATGCCGGTGATCCGGGAACCGAGGGTCGCCACGGCCAAGCGGACCATGCGCTACATGGCCTTTTCGTTGGCGTTCACGGCGGGCGGCCTGATCATCGCTTACTTGCTCCTCCGCATCCCGGTCTTCCACGGGGAAGAAAAGACGCTGAACTACCTGCTGACCGAGCAGTTCGTCAGCGACACCGGGCTGCGGGGCTGGTGGGCCGGGCAGTTGCTTGTGATCCTGACCCTGCTTTCCGAGGGAACGCTCCTGGTCGTTGCGGCCCAAGCGGGGTTCATCGGCGGGCCGCGGCTGCTGGGCTACATGGCCCACGACTCCTGGATGCCCCATTGGTTCGCCAACCTCTCCGAACGCCTGGCCACGCACAACGGCATCGTGTTGATGGGATCGGCGGCCCTGGTAGGGCTGTTGGCCACCGGCGGTGACGTGCGGACCCTGGTGATCATGTACTCGATCAACGTGTTCGTCACGTTTTCGCTGTCCATGGTGGGGATGTCACGCCACTGGCTGAGACTCCGCG
>Ga0315280_10007873_pt1 | contig 14144 bp, 9 predicted proteins | sample YL17G06_40_MG_FD_203697 | JGI IMG/M metagenome (GOLD analysis project Ga0315280, IMG submission 203697) | Sediment microbial communities from Yellowstone Lake, YNP, Wyoming, USA - YL17G06_40 | ecosystem: Environmental > Aquatic > Freshwater > Lake > Sediment | place: USA: Wyoming | collected...
TGGCGGCGTTCGGGGCGGCGCTGACGGCGTTCTACATGTTCCGCCTCTGGTTCCTGACGTTCCTCGGCCCGCCCCGCGACGAGCACGTCCACGCGCACGCCCACGAATCGCCGCGGGTGATGGTCGCGCCGTTGGTGGTGCTGGCGGCGTTTTCCGTGGCGTTGGGCTGGCCGCTGTGGGGCGTGACCGGCCTGCTGGAACAGGCCCTGCCGCAGGGCATCGAGAACGGAGCCTTCGGCGGACTGCTCCTGCCGGGGCTGGTGTTGCCCCCAGAGCACGCGATCCACGACAACCCGTCGATCCACGTCACCGTCTCGCTGGTGGCGTTTTCCGTCGCCCTGGCGGGCTTCCTTTTGGCCGCGGCCATGTACGCGCTGCGGAAGCTCAATGCCGACGAGGTGCGGAAGAGCTTCGCCCCGCTCTACTGGTTCCTGCGGAACAAGTGGTGGTTCGACGAGGCCTACCAGTTCCTGTTCGTGCGTCCGGCCCTGCGGATCTCGGCTGCCGCCGCCGGCCTGGACCGCCGGGGAATCGACCGCCTCGTCGACGGGCTGGCCCGATCGGTCCGCGACGTCTCTTTCCAGTTCGACGGCTGGATCGACCGCACATTCGTGGACGGGCTGGTCAACCGGATCGCGCGGTGGGTCTACGCAACGGGGCTCTGGCTGCGGACCTTGCAGACCGGGCGGCTGCGGCAGTACGTGATGTTGGTGGCCGTGGGCACGGTGGCGATCTTCGTCTTGGTGAGCACGTTGCGGCAGTTCCTTCCCCCAGGACACTGAGAATCCAGAATTCGGCACAAGCCATGGCAATCGATCCTTCCGTGATCCTGTTGAGCCTGGTGATCTTCCTGCCCGCCCTGGGGGCGCTGGTGATCGGCTTCCTGCCCAAGGGAGCGGACGAGCCGATCAAGCGGCTCTCCCTGGCCGTGACCGCGGCGGTGTTCGTGCTCACGGTGTGGATCGCCATTCCCGCCTCCGTCGAAGGCCAGCGGAGCCACTTCGCCCTAGGCAGCGGCGAGATGCAGCTCGCCTTCAGCATCCCCTGGATCGAGGCCTTCAACGTCTACTACGCCCTGGGAATCGACGGGATCAGCTTCCCGCTGGTCCTCCTGACCTCCTTCCTCAGCCTGCTGGCGATGGGGGCCAGTTGGCCGATCAACCGCCACGTCAAGGCCTATTGCATCCTCTTCCTCCTCTTGGAAACGGGGATGCTGGGGGTCTTCCTGGCGCTGGATTTCTTCCTCTTTTACGTCTTCTGGGAAGTGATGCTGCTGCCGATGTACTTCCTTATCGGCATCTGGGGCGGGCCGCAGCGGGAGTACGCCGCGATCAAGTTCTTCCTCTTCACCCTGGTGGGCAGCGTGCTGATGCTCGTGGCGCTGTTGATGCTCTACTTCAACAGCGACTTGCGGCTGCTCAACGAGGGCCAACTGGAGCGGTCCCGCATCCATCCCGACGCCGCCGCGCGGGCCGCCGCGTCCGACAAGCCGGTCCATACGTTCAACCTCCTCGCCCTGGCGGAAATGGGCCAGCTCAGGCACATGGGCGTGCGAGACGCGGCCGGACGGACGGACGACTCCGCCGTAGGCGACAAGCCCGGCCGGCTGACCGCGGGGGCCCAGCCCGACCATTCCCCTTTCGACACGATCCTGCTCTGGGGGAAGTCGATCCAGTGGTGGGCCTTCCTGCTGCTGTTGATCGGGTTCGTCATCAAAGTCCCCTCCGTGCCGGTCCACACCTGGCTCCCTGACGCCCACGTCGAGGCCCCCACGCCGATCTCGATGCTCCTGGCCGGCGTCCTGCTGAAGATGGGCGGCTACGGAATCCTTCGCGTCTGCTACCCGATCTGCCCCGACGGGGCCTACCAGCTCGCCTGGCTGGTCGTCGGCCTGGGAGTGGTGAGCATGGTTTACGGCGCTTTCGCGGCGATGGCCCAGAAGGACTTCAAGCGGTTGGTGGCCTACAGCTCGGTCAGCCACATGGGATACGTGATGTTGGGGATCGGCGTCTGGACCGCGGTGGCGGCCAACGGGTTCGACCCGCGGTTCTGGACGATGGGGATGAGCGGGGCGATGTTCCAGATGATCGCCCACGGGTTGAGCTCCGCCGGCATGTTCTTCTTGGTGGGCGTGGTTTACGACCGGGTCCACCATCGCGACCTGGACCGCTTCGGCGGCCTGTTCGCCAAGATGCCGGTCTACAGCGGGCTTTCGATCGTGATCTTCTTTGCCGCCCTCGGCCTGCCCGGGTTGTGCGGCTTCATCGGCGAAATACTCGTCGTGCTCTCGGCCTGGAACTATAGCGCGATCCTGGCCGTGGTGGCCGCCTCGGTGGTAATCCTTACCGCCGGGTACATTCTCTGGACGATCCAGCGGGTGTACCTGGGTGCGGAGTACAAGGGTCCCCACCCCGAAGCCCTCGTCCCGGCCACCCGGCGCGAGGTCGCCATCGTCGTGCCGCTCGTGGTGTTTGCGATCCTCTTGGGCGTGTATCCCGAGGCCCTGCTCCGCTACGTCCGCCCCAGCGTGGACCATACCGTCGGCAGCCTGGCCCGATGGACGCAGGAGGTGAAATGGCCGCAGATTCAAGCGGCTCCCGCTGCCTCGTTGAAGGGAGCGGACGAGCCGTGAGCTTCTACGACCTGATTCAGGAAGCGATCGACAGCACGCTGGGGACACCGGGCCAGGTGTCGTCGCTGCGGGCCTTCCTGCCGGAACTGCTGATCTCGGCGACGATCGTCCTGATGCTCCTGGTGCGGACGGTCTCCACGGGGCGGAGATCGGCGGCCTTCACGCTGATGTTGGCCGGCTCGCTGGCGGCCCTCTGCTTCGCCGCCCCGTGGCACTATCTCCAGCCGGCCGCAAGCCTGACCTCCGGCGCCAACGAGTCCGTGCCGATCTTCACCGGGATGCTGGTCTACGACAAGTTCTCGATCTACATGCGCGGATTGCTCTTGGCGTTCGCCGTGCTGTTTGCCCTCTACACGCGGCTCTCCGGCACGCCCGAGCGCGACGACGCCACCGACTTCTACGTGCTCGTCCTCGGGGCGACCCTGGGGATGTGCCTGATGGTCTCCGCCAACCATATGATGATCGTCTTCCTGGGCGTGGAGATGGCCAGCGTCCCCGCGTACGCCCTGTCCGGCCTGCTCAAGCACCGCCGCACCAGCAGCGAGGCGGCCCTGAAATTCGCCGTCTTCGGCGGGGCCACGGCGGGGGTGATGCTCTACGGAATCAGCCTCCTGGCCGGGGCCCTCGGCTCGGCCCACCTGCCCACGATGGCCGTTCAACTGGCCACGATGATCCAGTCCGGCGCCGCCGAGCCCCGCACGCTGGTGCTTGTGCTCGGCGGGCTGATGGTCATGGTCGGGCTGGCCTTCAAGCTCTCCGCCGTCCCCTTCCACTTTTGGGCCCCCGACGTCTTCGAGGGGGCCACCGCCGAGGTGGCCGCCTTCCTCTCCGTCGCCTCGAAGGCCGCCGCGCTGGGGCTTTTGATCCGGCTGGCGATCGGGTTGGGCGACGCGCCGGGCACGCTCTCCGCGTCCCTGGCCCCCGCCCGCACCTACATCGCCGGCCTGGTGATGCTCCTGGCCGCCGTGACCTGCACCTATGGAAACCTCGCCGCCTACGGCCAGTCGAACATCAAGCGGCTCATGGCCTATTCCACGATCGCCCACGCCGGCTACATGATGATGCCCGTGGCCGCCGCCGTGGTGCTCACCGGCACGAGCCGGGAAGACGCCGCCCGGGCCGTCGCCGGGGCGGCGTTCTACGCGGCGATCTACCTGTTCATGAACCTTGCCGCCTTCGCCGCGGCCGCCTTCCTGCGCAACAAGCTGGCCAGCGAACAGATCGACGACTACGCCGGCCTGATCCGCCGCTCCCCGGCCCTGGCGATCTGTTTCTCCGTGGTCCTGTTCAGCCTCGTCGGCATGCCGCCGCTGGCCGGATTCTCCGCCAAGTTCGCCGCCTTCGCTCCCCTGGCGGACGCCGGATTGGTGGCCCTTCTGGTCATCGCCGTGTTGAACACGGTGCTGAGCCTGTTCTACTATCTGCGGGTGATCCGCGTCATGGTGTTCGTGCCGGAGCGGGAGGGCCGACCCGCCCCCGAGATCCCGCTCGCCTCGCTCCAGGGCTTGTACTACCTGGTCCTGACCATCCCCATCGTGGTGTTCGGCGTCTTCTGGAACGGCCTGTTCCAGTGGGCCCAGGCCGCCGCCAGTCCGCTCTTCGGGCTCTGACCCTTCCCCGCGTTCATCCTTCATCCTTCATCCTTGTTTGACGCCCACGCCCATCTCGATGCCGAAGAGTTCGACCCCGACCGGGAGGAGGTGATCGCCCGGGCACGTCAGGCCGGGGTCGAGACAATCGTCTGCCCGGCGATCCACGCCGCCTCGAGCGAGGCGGTCCTGCGGCTCGCGGAATCTCACCCCGGCCTCTACGCCGCCGTCGGCATCCAGCCCAACTATGCCGGCCAGGCCGCGGCGGGCGACTGGGAGCGGATCGTGGCCCTGGCCGGGCGTTCCCGCGTCGTGGCCCTGGGCGAAACCGGGTTGGACCGCTACTGGGACTTCACCCCCTTCGAGGTCCAGCAGGACTACTTCGACCGCCATCTTCGGCTGGCACAGCAGCAGGGGCTGCCCCTGGTGATCCACTGCCGCGACGCCGATGCGGACCTCCTGCCGATGCTTCGCGAGGCGGCCGCCCGCGGGCCTCTGGCCGGCGTGCTCCACTCGTTTAGCGGCGACCGGGCCACCGCCGAGGAGTGCCTTCAATTGGGACTTTTCCTCAGCTTCTCCGGCGCGGTGACCTACACCAACAAGAAGTTCGAGCCGCTCCGCGGTGTGGCGGCCGGCGTTCCGGGCGATCGGATCCTGATTGAGACCGACAGCCCTTACCTCGTGCCCCACCCGCTGCGGGGCCGCCAGAAGCGGAACGAGCCGGCCCATCTGGTCCTCACCGGCCGGCGGCTGGCCAACCTCCGCGGCCTCAGCCCGGAGGAGTTCTCCGCCCAGACCGCTGCCAACGCCCGGCGGCTGTTCCGGCTGGAGTGAAGCGCGGCTTTCGATCCTTTACGGTTTCTTCTAGAATGGCCGAAGCGTCTTGGGAAAGCCACGAGAGTTGTTCCAGGGAGCTGTGGTACAAAGTCGTTTCACAGGGAGCCAGTGATGAGCTGTCTGCGGTGTGCGTTCGCGGTGTCGGTTCTGGGAGTTCTCTTGGCGGCCTCCGCGGGCCGGGCCGCGCCGGGGGATGCGGAGTGGCCGGGCTGGCTGGGGCCCAACCGCGACGGCAAATCGCCCGACCGCGGCCTGCTAAAAGCCTGGCCCGAGGGAGGACCAAACCTGCTCTGGCAAGCCGACGGCATCGGGGGCGGCTATTCGAGCGTGGCCGTGAGCGGCGGCACGGTGTACATCACCGGGGAAGTGGACAAGAAGCTGGTCCTCTTCGCCTTCGACCTGGAGGGCAAGCCGCAATGGAGGACCGACATGGACAGCGCCTTTATGGGAGACCCGCCCGGTGCCCGGGCCACCCCCACGATCGACGGCGGCAAGGTCTACCTCCTCTCGGGCAACGGCGTCTTGGGCTGCTACGACGCCGGTACCGGCGAGCGGAAATGGAGCCGCACGATGAAGGAGTTCGGCGGCCGGCCGGGCGGTTGGGGCTACGCCGAGTCGGTGCTGATCTACCAGGACTGGGCGATCGTCAAGCCCGGCGGCAAGAACTGCGTGGCTGCCCTCGACAAGCAGACCGGCCAGACCGTCTGGACCAGCTCTGGCCTGAGCGCCGGGCCGGAGTACAGCTCGTGCCTGCTGGTCGAGTTCGCGGGCAAGCCGCTCATCGTGACCGGGACGCAGTCCGGGCTCGTCGGCATCGACGCCGCGGGAGGCAAGCTCCTCTGGTCCAACGACTGGTCCGCAAACAACACGGCCAACTGCCCCACCCCGGCCTACGCCGACGGCTACGTTTTCTGGGCCAATGGCTACGGCAAGGGGGGTATCTGCATGAGGCTCAAGCTCGCCTCCGACGACGTATCCGCCGACGAAGCCTGGACCACCAAGCAGATGGTCTGCCACCACGGCGGCTACATCATCCACGAAGGCCACATCTACGGCAACCACGACAACGGCTGGTCGTGCCTGGACCTCAAGACCGGCAAGGTGCTGTGGAACGCGCGGGGGGTCGGCAAGGGCTCGCTCTGTTTTGCCGACGGGATGCTCTACCTGTTCGGCGAGGCCGGGGGCCGGGCCGCCCTGGCCACCTGCTCGCCCGAGGGACTGGAGCTGAAAGGCAACCTCAAAGTGGCCGGGGAGGGTCCGAGCTGGGCCCATCCCGTGGTCATCGGCGGGCGGCTGTACCTCCGCTACGACAAGCACCTGTACTGCTTCGACGTCGCCGCGCCCAAGTGAACCCGCCCCACCCACCGGCAAAAGTGTCCGGTATGGTGAATTGGCCAATGCGCCAATGGCGACCGGGGGCCACCCAATCTGTCTTCACGCGTTGGGTGCCATGCCTGCGTCGCGGTCGCAGCGCGGGCATGCCCGCGCGGGCGTGAACATGGCACTTTTCACTTCGGGGTTGGTGACCCATTAGGGGGGTTCGAGCCGTTCCCTCCGCTTCAGCCGTCGTTTCCCCGAGGCTTGACCGTAGCGAAGACGACGGAAGAATTGTTTGAAACCGGCGAGTAGTCATGCTTGAGGCTGACCGAGGGCACCAAGATTGAAGTCGATGGGATCGCGGTGGGCTTCTGGCTTCCCGTCTGCCAGGGGAAAATGAAGCAGGCCGAGGCGGAGAAGCAGCGCCAGATGGCTTTCGGCAACAAGCCGTTCGACAAGGCGTTTGCCGTAGCCGAGCCCAAAGAGGAGAAAGCAGAGAACTGAGAAGCCGCCCGTCGGCGGCCTCCAGACGCACGCAACTCTTGTTCCTCCCGGTAGTGGCCGCGCCCCTCACGGATTGACGGGGCGCGGCCCTCGTTTTCTTACCCCAGGCCGACTTGTCACGGCTCCCTTCCCGGCCGAAAATCGCTGGCAAAGTGCGCCCCTTTCGCCGCCGGCGGGCTGGCCCGCCGCGGCTGGTGCCGGAGCTGACATGGGCGGACAGGGCCGTCTCAAGCGCCTCGCGACCGCCGGGGACCCTCTCCCCGCCGCGCGCGAGTCGCTCGCGCTGGATTTCGGGCCGGGAAGCGAAGCCGCCCGGCGCACGGTGCGGGCGTTCTACGAGGCCCTCGCCAGCGGCCGCTACCTGGAAGCGTCCACGGCGATCGACACCTGGCGCCGGCTGACGGGCGGCGGCTGGAGCGACGCGCGCCGGACCCAGGCGGGCCTGGTCGGCCTGGGGCAAGCCTACGGCGTCCCGCCGGCCGAGTTGCAGCCGGGCGAGATGCTCCTGGCCGTCCAGAGCTATTTCGCCCTGGTGGTGAGGCTCCTGGCAACGCAGGCGGTTTGCGGCGGTGCGGGGGTCGCCCGCCACGGCCACCAGCCCCACGCACTCTCGGCCCCCTGGCCCTTCATGCCCCTCGAACCGCCCAACGACCCCTTTTCCTGGTATCTTGCGGCCCGCAGCGAGCCGATCGAGCGGGCGCTGGGGCAGTTGCACCAGCTCGCGGCCCGGTATGAGCCCGCGTGGCTCACCGGGATCGTCCGCGGCGGGCACGACCTCTTCCAAGAGCTTTACCAGGGCATCGTTCCCCGCCGGGTCCGCCATGCCCTGGGCGAGTATTACACGCCGGAGTGGCTCGCCGAGCAGATGCTCGACGAGGTGGGCTATCAGGGCACGCCCGGCGAGCGATTGCTCGATCCGGCGTGCGGCTCGGGCACGCTCTTAATTCTGGCCATCCGGCGGCTCCGCACCCAGTGCTCCCCGGGGGCGGAAGACCTGGGGCGAAGCATCTCGGCGTCCGTGGTCGGGCTCGATCGGAATCCTCTGGCCGTCCTCACCGCCCGGGCCAACTACCTGATTGCCGTGGCCGATCTCGTGGGCGGCTCCCAGCCCCTCGACGTGCCCGTCCACCTGGCCGATTCGATCCTCGCCGCGGAGACCGGCGGCCATCGGCGGCTGGGCCGCTTCGAGTACGTCGTCGGCAACCCGCCCTGGATCGCTTGGGACGACCTGCCCGCAGACTACCGCGAGGCGACCAAGCCGCTCTGGCGGCAATACGGGCTGTTTTCGCTCTCCGCGGGCGATGCCCGGCACGGCGGCGGCAAGAAGGACCTTTCCATGCTCATGACCTACGCCGCGGCCGATCGCTTCCTCACGGACGCCGGCCGGCTGGCCCTGGTCATCACCCAGACGCTCTTCCAGACCAAAGGGGCCGGGGACGGCTTCCGCCGGTTCCGGCTGGGCGAGGGCGGGGCATGGCTCCAGGTGCTTGGAGTGAACGACCTAGTCGACCTCCGCCCGTTCCCCTCGGCCGCCAACTGGACCGCCACGATCGTGCTCCAGAAGGGGCACCCCACGACCTATCCGGTGCGTTACGTTCGCTGGTCGCGCGGCGAGGGGTCGTTGGAGGATCGTCGGGTCGAGGCATCCGAGGAGACTCGCGGCCATGCGCCGGCGGGGACGTTCCGGCGAGTGTACCAGGCCCGCCCGATCGACCCGCACCGGCCCACCTCCCCGTGGTTCCTCTGGCCCGACGGCTGGCAGGGCCCCACGGACGCGCTGATCGGCCCGGCCGACTATCGGGCCCACCTTGGGGCGAACACGGGGGGGGCGAACGGGGTCTATTGGGTGTCGCTTGAGGCCGCGGCGCCGGGTGGGGACGCCGCGGCGCCGGGTGCGGAGGAACGCGGCGGCGCGAGCCGCCCGGCGAGCGTGGTCCGCGTGCGGAACCTCCCCGGGCGTGGAAAGCACCGCGTCGCCGCCGTGGAAACCGACGTCGAAGCCGAGCTCGTGTTCCCGCTCCTGCGATGGGCCGACGTGGCGCGGTATCGCGCCGTCCCCGGGGGCCACCTGCTCTTGCCCCAGGACGCCGCGAGCCGCCGGGGCATCGACGAGGCCGCGATGCGCAACCGGTACCCCCTGGCCTATGCGTTCCTGGAGCGTTTCCGCCCGGTCCTGTTGGCCCGCGCGGCCTACCGGCGGTACCAGTCGCGGGGGCCGTACTATTCGATGTACGACGTGGGCCCGTATACGCTCGCACCGATCAAGGTCGTCTGGCGGCGGATGGATCGCCGGCCGAGCGCCGCGGTGGTCGAGAACTACGTCGACCCGCGGCTCGGTCCCCGGCCGGTCGTTCCGCAGGAGACGTGTGTCCTCGTAGCGGCAGACTCTGCCGACGAGGCGTACTACCTGTGCGCGCTACTGAATAGCGCCGTGGTGGCTTTCCTGGTCCGCTCGCACAGCGTGCGGGGCGGGAAGAGCTTCGGCACGCCGGGGATGCTGGAGTTCCTCCGCCTGGCCCGCTTCGATCCCAAAAGCCCGATCCACCGCGAGCTGGCGGCCGCGGGCCGGGAAGCCCACCGGATCGTTGGCCAGGGCGCGTCCGCGGAGGAAGTCCAGCCGGCGATCGATCGCCTCGCTGGTCGGTTGTGGGGGTTGGGGCCCGGCGAGTTGCGGCGGATCGAGGACGAGATGGAGGATCGAGACACTCATAGCACGAAAGCTCGAAAGATCGAAAGCACGAAAAAGGAGAGTAAGGGGGAATCTCGACGGGCTTCGCTGCGACGCTTATAATACCCTGATACTGGCGAGACGGCTGACGCACCGACCGAGACTGATCCTGGTGGGCGGTTTTCTGGGGGCCGGGAAGACAACCCTCCTCGCCCAGGCCGCTGCGCAGTTGGCCCGCCGCGGGAAGCGGGTCGGGCTGATTACCAACGACCAGGCCGCCAACCTGATCGACACCGCCGTGCTCCAGCACGCCGCCTGCGCGGGGATCGAGGAAGTGAGCGGCGGGTGCTTCTGCTGCCGCTTCGACGAGCTCGTGTCCGCAGCCGAGGAGCTGGTCCGCCGGCACCGGCCCGACGTCCTGATCGGCGAGCCGGTGGGAAGCTGCAGCGACCTGTCGGCCACGGTGATCCAGCCGATCAAGAGGCTCTGCGCCGAGTCGTTCCGCGTCGCCCCGTTCTCGGTGCTCGTCGATACGCGGCAGATGCGGACGCTCCAGCGGATGCGGCAGTCGCTGGGCGGGGCGGCCCCCGGCCGCTTTCCCCAGAGTGTGCTCTACATCTACGAAAAGCAGCTCGAAGAGGCCGACCTGATCGTGCTCAACAAGACGGACGCGGTCCCGGCGGACCAGCGGGCGGAGCTGGAAGGGATCCTCGCCGAGCGGTTCCCCCAGGTGCCCTACCTGGCGATGTCCGCCCTGACGGGCGACGGGGTCGAGCGGTGGCTGGAGTATGTTCTTCAGGATGCGCCGGCGGGGCAGCGGATCGCCGAGGTCGATTACGATCTGTACGCCGAGGGGGAGGCCGCGCTGGGATGGTTCAACGCCGCGGTCCGGCTCCGCGCCGCCCGGCCGGTCGACGTGCCGGCTTTCTGGTCGACCTTCTGTCTCGATCTGGTCACGCGCATCCAGCGCGAGCTACAGGCTTCGCTGGCCGAGATCGCCCACCTCAAGCTGCGGCTAGCCACCTCCGGCGGCGATTTCGTCGCCAACCTCACCGGCAACGAGGAGCCGCCCTACTGGCGCGGGACGATTGTGGGCACGCCGCAGGAGGCGAGCCTGCTGGTAAACGCGCGGGTCCGCATCGCGCCGGACGACCTGCAAAGCGTCGTGCGGCGGTGCCTCGATGCCGCCGCGGACGGGACGCTCGCCGTGACCATCGAAGCCCTGGAGAGCTTCTCCCCCGCCCGGCCTCGGCCGGTCCACCGATACGACGCGGTGACGTGACTTGCCCGGCGGGCCCGTTGGATACCCACCGCGGCCATAAATGCCCCCGTCCCCAGGGGTATTCCGCCGCCGTCGATCCGCGGAAGTTCGCTCTTGCATCGGCCCGGGGGCGCTAGCATAATCTTGAGACGGGCGGTCCCACCCCAAAAAAGGAGGCTCTGCGATGCACGCCAGTCCCCCCTCCAAGCCTGTGTCGGAGCGAATCGTCTCCGTCGATGCCCTCCGCGGGTTCGACATGTTCTGGATCGTCGGCGGCCGAGACGTTTTCTTGACCCTGATCGCCTTGTTGGGCGTGGCTCTCCCCGCCGCTTGGCTCGAGCAGATCAATCAACCGCTGCCCGGCTGGGAGACGTTCCAGTACGAAATGAACCACGCAACCTGGGAGGGTTTTACCGCCTGGGACCTGGTCATGCCCTTGTTTCTGTTCGTCGTGGGCGTGGCGATGCCCTTGGCCTTCGCCAAGCGGGTGGAGCAGGGGCAGGGCAAGCTCTCGCTGTACGTGAGGATTATCCGCCGCGTGCTCCTGTTGTGGGTGCTGGGCATGATCGCCCAGGGGAACCTGCTCGACTTCCACAAGTGGATCCCGCAGGTGGTCCAGGAGGCCGCCGAGCCGGGGAGCGTGGAGCAGTTTCACCTGCACCTTTTCTCGAACACCCTCCAGTCGATCGCGGTGGGCTACCTGGTCGCGTCGATCGTCCTGCTGCACTTGCCCAAGATCGCCCAGGTGGTGGTGGCCGTGCTGCTTTTGGTCGGCTACTGGGCCCTGCTCACTTTCATGACGGTCCCCGGCGCGGACGCGCCGGCCCTTCTGCCGGATCAGAACTTCGCCCGCTACATCGACGAGTTGGTCCTCGGCCGCTTCCGCGACGGCACCATTTATACCTGGGTCCTGAGCGGGATGGGCTTTGCCGCCACGGTGCTCTTGGGGGTCTTTGCCGGCCAGGTGCTGCGGTCGGGGGAGATCGGGATCGTCAAGACCTTTTGGCTCGTCGTGCTGGGCGTGGTGTGCCTGGCCCTCGGCCTGGTCTGGCACGGCCAGTTCACCGTGTTCGGCTACGACGTGGACCTGCCCGCCGGCCCGTGGCAATGCCCGATCATCAAGCACCTTTGGACGAGCTCGATGGTCCTTTACGCGGCCGGGTGGTGCTATCTGCTTCTGGCCGCGTTCTACCTGGTGATCGACGTCCTCGGGCTCCGCTGGGCGGCCTGCTGCTGCACCGTGCTGGGGGCCAACGCGATCTTCGCCTACATGGCCCCAAGGTTGATTCCCTTCGGCGGGATCGCCGACAGGCTGGTGGGCGGCCTCTCCAAGTATCTCGGCACGCTCGGCGTTCCCTGGCCGGAGGTCGGCAAGTTCATCTTCCCGCTGACCGCCTTCGGCGTCCTTTGGATCCTGCTGCGCTACATGTATCGCAAGGGGACCTACGTCCGCGTGTAGCCGTCCTCCGTAGGGTAGACCGAGCCCGAAGGGCGAAGCCCCACCATGTCCCCGCGATTTCACGTGTGATAGTCCGCGTTCAGCCGGACGTATTCCTGCGTGAGGTCGGTGGTCCAGAAGCGGCCGCGGGCGCCGCCCTCGCTGAGTTGGAGCTGGATGAGGGTGTCGCGGTTGTTGCGGACCGAGTCGGAGACGCTGCGGGGGTCGAAATCGACGGGCGTGCCTCCCTGGTAGAGCAAAAACCCGTTGAGGTAGAGGCTCACCCCGGCGGGATCGAAGGGGACGCCGGCGTAGCCGGCCGCGGAGACGATCCGGCCCCAATTGGGATCGGCCCCGGCGATCGCCGTCTTGACCAGGGGGCTGTTGGCGATCGTGCGGGCGATTTGCAGGGCGGCCTCGCGGCTGGTGCACCCGGAGACCTCGATCGTGATCAGGTGGCTGGCCCCTTCGCCGTCGGCGGGGATGGAGCGGGCCAGCTCGGCGCAGAGTGCGTTGAGGGCGCGGCCGAACTGCTCAAGGTCGTCACCCGCCAGGACGCCCCCCCCGGCGGCCCCGTTGGCCACCAGGAGCACGGTGTCGTTGGTGCTCACGTGGCCGTCGACGTTGATGCAGTTGAAGCTGTCGGCCACGGCGGCCTTCAGCGCAGCCTGGGCCGAGGGGACGTCAAGCGCGGCATCGGTCAGGATCACGCCCAGCATTGTGGCCAGGTTCGGGCCCATCATCGCCGCCCCCTTGACCATCCCCGTGATCTGGATCTCGCGGCGGCGGATCGAGAGCGTGCGGCCGGCCAGCTTGTGGACCGTGTCGGTGGTCATCATCCCCCGGGCGGCGGAAAGCAGGGCGTCCTCATCCGACCCGAGCTGCGCCGCGGCGAGCTTGATCCCCTCGGCGATCTTGTCCATCGGCATGTAATGGCCGATGACCCCGGTGGATAGGACCAGGGCCTGGTCGGCTTCCGCGCCGGCGGCCTCGGCGGCCAGCCGGGCCATCTCGTAGGCATCCTTCAGCCCCCGCTCCCCGGTGCAGGCGTTCGCGTTGCCCGAGTTGATGACCACCACGCGGATGCGGTCGCCGGGAGTGCGGCTGCGGTCCAGTGCGACGGGGGCGGCGAAGACCAGGTTTTGGGTGTAGACCCCCACGGCGACCGCCGCGACCCCCGACACCACCAGCGTCAGGTCCTGCTTCCGCAAATCTCGCTTCAGGCCGCAGTGGACCCCGGCAACCAGAAAACCCTTGGGAACGCGGATTGCCATAGGCATTCAGGTCTCCACGCTAGCAGTTGGGGCCCGTGCGGGTCACCCAGGTCAGCTTTCAGCTTTCAGCAGTCAGGCTACAGCGGACAGGATGGACTTGCCGGCTGAGAGCTGATAGCTGACGGCTGATCGCTTCTTACACACTCCGCGTCCCCCGTAGACGCACGCGGCGGACCGTGGTTCACAGGGCCGTGGTTTCCGGGTAGCCGTACATCACGTTGAAATTCTGCACGGCCGCCCCCGAGGCCCCCTTGACCAGGTTGTCCAGGCAACTGATCGTAATCACCCGGCCGCGGACGATCCGCGCGGTGAGGTCGCAATAGTTCGTGCCGGCGCTGTCCTTGGTCCCCGGCAGGTGGTCGATGACCCGCACAAACGGCTCGTCGGCATAGAAGCCGCGCAGGGCCGCCAGGAGCTTTTCCTCGGTCAACTCGCCAGCCGGGCGGCTATATGTCGTCGCGAGGATCCCGCGATCCATCGGGACCAGGTGCGGCGTGAAGACCGTCTCGACCTTCGTCCCCGCCACGCTGCTGAGGACCTGGTCGATCTCGGGCGTGTGCCGGTGCCGCCCCACGTTGTAGGCCGAGATGCTCTCGTTGCACTCGGGATAGTGGGTAATGAGTT
>Ga0315280_10007874_pt1 | contig 14143 bp, 11 predicted proteins | sample YL17G06_40_MG_FD_203697 | JGI IMG/M metagenome (GOLD analysis project Ga0315280, IMG submission 203697) | Sediment microbial communities from Yellowstone Lake, YNP, Wyoming, USA - YL17G06_40 | ecosystem: Environmental > Aquatic > Freshwater > Lake > Sediment | place: USA: Wyoming | collected...
GTCCTGCCCGTCCATACAGAGAACGTCGCACCGGTGTCGGGAATTTCGGATCTCGCGTGTGCGGTATTCTTTCTCCTGGCGGCGGTTGTCTACACACGGCCTATCGGCGTCTCAGGCTGCTTCCCGCGGCGTACGGCCTGGATGGCAGCCGGCATGTTCCTCCTTGCAGCGTTGTGTAAGGAAGTGGCGTTGGTGCTACCGGCTCTATTGGTCTTCTACGAGCACTGCCTGCGCCCTAACGACCTGGCGAGTCCTAAGGAACGCTTTGGCCGCTACGCGCCGATGCTCATTCTGGCTGCCCTCTATCTTACTGTCCGCATTGCGGTGTTCCGGGGCTTCATGAACCTCCCCGCGGAACGCAACCTGGGATTGAAGATGACGATCACTTCCGGGTTCAGCAGGCTGGGTGAATATGTCTACAAGCTCGTGTGGCCCCAGCACCTCACCTACTTCTTAAGGTTTCATCCGCCCGAGACTTGGTGGAACGCCTCCGTACTGTTCGGCGGCCTGGCGGTTCTCTTGGCAGCCGCTGTATTTGCCTGGTCCTGGAGACGCGAGCGAGCGGTGAGGCTTGCGGTCATCTGGTTCTTTCTAACCCTGGGACCCGTCCTGGACGTCCGCTGAAACCCGAGGACGAAACTGCCAGGACCGCCCTCCGAAGCGTCGAATAACCTCTTCGAGGCTTGCAGCCCCGCGGGAGAGATGTTAGGTTGGCGTGCTGACTTGAGCAAAGGTTTTTCTCCTACGAGCAGGCGAGATGAAGCGTCTGACGCTTAGTGGACCGCAAGCAGCTTCTACGTGGCGCTAGGCTGAACGGGCCACCAAGTAGGGTTTGTACGGGAGCAGGACGTCGTGAAAACTGACCAGGGCGTTGATGCGACACAAGTCAAGGGTGCTGGGCCAAAGCTGTTGTTAGGGTTCGCGTTGGCGCTCACACTTGTCGTTTACAGTGAGACTCCCAAGTTCCAGTTTGTTCACGACGACCTCGGCCAGATCATCGCTAATCCGGCTGTGCATTCCTGGCGTTATGTGCCGCGGTATTTCACGGAGCACGTTTGGGCGCAGGTTTACCCGGGGACCATGGGCAACTACTACCGCCCGGTTTTTCTGCTGTGGCTCCGGGTTAATTATTTGGTGTTCGGGGCGCATGCCTGGGGCTGGCACCTTACCTCAGTGCTCGCGCATGTTGTGGTGACCTTGCTCGTGTATTTCCTCGCCGCCCGAATTGCCGGAGACCGTCTGACGGCGGCAATGGCCGCGCTGGTCTTTGGCCTGCATCCCGTGCATATCGAAGCGGTGGCGTGGATCTCAGGCGTGACGGAGCCTTTGTTGGGGATGCTGCTCATTCCTGCTTTCCTTTGCTATCTCAAGAAGCGCGACCAGCCAGAGAAAGCGCGAGGCTGGTTGGCACTTTCACTGCTGCTTTATGCCCTGGCGATGCTCGCGAAGGAAACCGCTCTCGTTCTGCCCATGATTGTCATGGCTTACGAGTGGGTGCATGGGACAAGGGAAAAGGAAAGGGCGGGCTGGAGAAAGGGAGTCCAGCGTGTTGGACGTGCCCTGTGGTGTGCCACTCCTTATTTTGTGCTTATTCCTCCCTATATGGTGGCGCGCATCTTGGCGCTGAAAGGCTTTAGTCACACCATAACCATTCTGCCGCTTTCGACGGTCATACTGACTTGGCCCTCGCTGCTGTGGTTTTACCTCAAGCTGCTTGTGTGGCCAGTTGGCTTGAGCGCATTCTACGACACGCCATATGTCACCGAGTTCGGTTTGTCCACTTTCCTGCTGCCGGCGGTGGGGCTTGCGGCGGCTGCATTCCTAGTATGGGTGTGGTCACAACGACCTCGGGAGTGCGTAGTCTTTCAGACCGCTAGTCCGGAATCGCGAGCGGTCAGATCCGCTTGTGTCTGGATGGTTTTGCCGGTCCTCCCACTCTTGAACCTCCCGGTCTTTGCTGAGGGTGAGATAGCGCACGATCGCTACTTGTACCTGCCGTCAGTCGGCTACTCAGTTCTCGTCGCGCTAGCCTTGCGACGTCTGGATATAGGCCGCCCGAGGCTGCTCGGACTAAACGCCTTTCAGGTTATATCAGCATGTGTGCTGGCGTGCCTGCTGGCCGTCGCGACCCTTTATCAAAGTCTTTACTGGGCCGATGACCTGCTGCTTTACTCCCACGGGGCAAGCGTGGCCCTCAACAACAGCCTCGTCAAAATCAACCTGGCCAATGCGGCAGGCGACCGCGGTCTCTACCCGGCCGCGATAAGGCTTTACCGAGAAGTGATTCAGCGCAACCCAGGCTTCTGGTTGGCCTATTACAACCTAGGCTACACTTACTACAGACAGGGGAACCTGGACGAGGCCGACCGATATCTCAGCCGTGCCATTGAGATTAACGTTCTCGATGCGAATGAGTTCTTGTACCTGGGGCTAACTCGGCTGAAGCTGGGGCGCTTGGATGAAGCCGAGGCTTTGATACGTCGTGCAATCGAGAAGGCGCCGGCGGAAGGCTCTGGCTTCCACTTTGCGCTCGGGGTCGTCCTCAAGACCCGGGGCGATTTAAGAGGCGCACTAAATGAGTTCGAGGCGGAACGCGCTGTTTCCCCGGAGTTGTCTGCGGCGCGCCAGCAGATTGCCGAGATACGCGCGCTTCTGCAGCGGGAGCAAACTCGCACGTCTGGCCGACCGTAAGCCTTGGCGGCTTGGGCCCCCGATCATGGCTTCCGATGAATCCGCCATCCCACGCGACCCACAGAGTGCGCGGATATTCGGTTGCCACGGTGGTGCCCATCAATTCTGAAGTCTCTTCTGAGCGGTGCCGGTGGGTTGCGGGATGACATTTTTTGTCACGAGGCTTCGACAAAAATAGGCAAACCTCACGCTTCCTTTGAGATGAGCGTGTCTTCGATGCCGCTATCCGACGCCAATACTCTGAAAAAAGGGAACTTAAGTTGCCAGGAAAAGCATGTTAGATATGGTAATTGGAAGGGAACGTGCGGGATACTGGGCGTTCGGCTCAAGGTCGTGCCCAAATGCAAGCGAGAGTAAATAAGGAGGGAAGAATGAAGAAGAGCACACACGGCTTCTCGTTGATCGAGTTGCTGATCGTGGTCGCGATCATTCTGATCATCGCGGCGATTGCCATTCCGAACTTGCTGCGTTCTCGGATTGCCGCGAATCAGGCTTCCGCGGTTGGCTCTCTGCGTACGATCAACACGGCCGAGATCACTTACGCCTCAACATACAACACCGGGTACAGCACAACACTGGCTGAGCTGGGTCCGGGGACGTCGGCGACTCCGACCGCATCGGCTGCTGGCTTGATTGACAGCGTTCTGGCGGTGGGCGTCAAGAGCGGCTACAGCTTTGTGTACACGGCTGGGGCGTTGGATGCGGCCAACAGGATTAACACGTACTCCGTCACCGGCAGCCCGATTAGCAGCTCGACGGGCACCAACTTCTATTTCACAGACCAGTCGGGGGTGATTCGTCAGAACAGCTCGGTCACTGCCGGCGCGTCAGACTCTCCCCTCGCGGGTTAAGTCTGAGTGTCCAGCAAGCCTCAAGACCATGGGTTCAGGGGAGCCGAGAGGCTCCCCATATCTTTTCAATGGGCGGCCAAACCGCACCGGTGATTGGTCTGTGCGGGGCACCGCCTGAGGAGCTACTGCTCCCCACCGTTCTGGCTCACCTGCCAACAACAGTTACCCAGCCGAGATCGAAATCCCAACAAGGAGCGTCCAGTGCCGTCGGTGTGGAGCGATGGCATGCCCAGGTGCCAGAATCGCAGAGAGGGTCAGCCCCGAGACTCTGACTAAGCGGCACCCATCCGTCTGTAGATATGTGAGGTTCAGGTGTAGGGAGGTTTCTTGCCAGGATATAAACACTGCAGGGCCGTCCGGTCTCCACGCGAGCCGCAAGGGACTCACCTGGACTGCTTTCGTTTGGAGTGGGACACTTCCGGTTTTTCCAGCTAATCAGGTATAGTACAGCTAGCCCGTGTGCGTGGGCGAGGAAGTTGGGCGCCACGGAGCAGCATAGGGGTTCAGAGATTGACTAGCGATTATGCTGGCCGTTGAGACGTTTGACCTCACTAAGGATTATAAGGTTGGCTTCTGGCGTAAGCGACCAAAGAGGGCGCTGGAGTCATTGAATCTGCGTGTGGAAACAGGAGAGATATTCGGCCTGCTGGGCCCCAATGGCGCCGGAAAAACCACCACGCTGAAGCTTCTATTCCGCCTGATATTCCCGACCTCAGGGACGGCGCGCATCCTGGGAAAAGAGGTCGGCGATATCTCCCTGCGTGGGCACCTTGGGTATTTGCCTGAGAATCCCTACTTCTATGACCACCTGACAGCGGAGGAGTTCTTGAACTACGTGGGTCGACTCTTCGGGCTGCCGGCCGCTGAATGTCGGCGTCGGGCAGGTCAGCTCCTCGGGCAAGTGGGTCTAACCGAGTCGCGAGACATTCCGTTGCGGAAGTTCTCCAAGGGGATGGTGCAAAGGGTGGGAGTTGCTCAGACCTTGATCAATGATCCGGAGGTGGTCTTCCTGGACGAACCGATGTCAGGTCTCGACCCGTTGGGGCGTCGGGAGGTACGTGATCTCGTCTTGCAGTTGAAGGAGCGTGGGAAGACGGTTTTCTTCTCCACGCACATCCTCTCAGACGCCGAAACCCTCTGCGACCGCGTCGCCATTCTAAACCGCGGGCGGCTTCAGGGCTGCGGCGAGCTCCGCACAATCTTGAGCCTCGGGGTTTCAGCGACGGAGATCGTGATGGAAGTCCCACCCTCCGAGATCCTGGCCGAGTTGTCACCCTACACGTCCTCCGTGGTGCGGACGGGCGAGCGAGTACGCTTGGAGATTCCCGAGGAATCCGAGGTGCTGAAGGTTCTCGACATTGCGTTACGGCGCGGCGCAAAGATCGTTTCGATGAATCCGGTGAAGATGTCCTTGGAAGACTATTTCCTGGCACAGGTGACCGCTTCACCTGACGCAACCCTTGAAAAGGGCATTACTCCCCATTCAGGACAGGGATGAGGAGCCGATCATGCGTATAGTCACGATTGCTTTCCATACCTTCAAAGAGTCCGTGCGGGAAAGGGTTCTCTACAATCTAATTGTATTCGCGCTGCTCCTGATCGCCGCCGCGATCCTGTTTGGAAGCATTTCGGTGGGCGTAGAACAGATCATCCTGGTGAACCTGGGTCTGAGTTCCATTTCCATCTTCGGTCTACTGATGGCCATTTTCATTGGCATCGGCCTGGTGTCGAAGGAAATCGAGCGACGAACGATTTACAGCATTCTCTCGAAACCCGTCTCCCGGGCGGAGTTCATTATCGGCAAGTATTTTGGCCTCTTGCTCACCCTGTTCGTCAACACCGCCATCATGACCGCCGGCTTCTATCTTGCTCTCTTCTACCAGAAACGGACCTTGGAAGCGCGCGACCTTAGCGTGCTCAGTGCCGTTTACTTCATCCTGCTGCAATTCGCCATCGTCGTGGGGCTGGCCGTGTTTTTCTCGTGCATTTCCACTCCCATCCTTTCTGCAGTCTTCACTTTCTGTCTTTACGTAATCGGCAACTTTTTGGGTGACGTGCGGTGGTTCGGTCAGGAAAGCCAGAGCGGCGTCGTGGAGAAGGCAACAACCGTGCTCTATTACTTGCTCCCCAATTTCAGCGATTTTAACGTGATCGTACGCGTGGCGCACGGTGAGAAGATTCCGGGATATCTTTTGCTCTCGAACTCCTGTTACGCGCTGTTGTACGTTACGATTCTGATTTCCGCCGCGATTCTGGTTTTTGAAGAGCGTGAGTTCCGATGACGACTTCACGTTCACTCCCAACCCGCCGACGGCTCACCCAGTCTATGTGCACTGTCATCCTGGTGAGTGGGTTTCTGGCTCTGTGGCCTCTTCAGAGGAACATCGACCAGCAGTTGGGGTCATCGCGGAATATTGCTGATGTTCTGTATCTGCCCTCCGGCAAGGTTCTGCGCCGCCTGAGTCTGGGTCACGACGGACTGCTAGCGGACATCTATTGGACCCGGGTTGTGCAGTATTTCGGACGGAGACGCCTGGCCCATTCCGAGCGGTTTGACCTACTCGGTCCGCTGCTGCGTATTACGACGGAACTTGATCCACAGTTACTCATCGCTTATCGGTACGGGTCGCTTTTCCTAGCGGAAAAACCTCCCGGTGGGGCAGGACAGTCAGAACAGGCGTTGGCGCTGCTTCGGCGCGGGATTGTTGCCAATCCCGACTACTGGCGCCTGTGGCAGGATCTGGGCTTTATCTACTATTGGGATTTGAAGGATTACCCCAACGCGGCAAAAGTTTTCCGCGTTGGAAGTGAAAGGCCCGGTGCTATGGCCTGGATGAAGGTCCTGGCCGCCTCGGTGGCGGCGAAAGGCGGAGCCATTGAAACCTCGCGCCTGCTCTGGTTGGAGATTGCCCGCCAGGCAGGGAACGAACAAATTCGCAGGAGTGCCGAGGATCATCTCGCAGCCCTTGACGCCCAGGAGCAAATAGACAAGCTGAATGCTCTGCTTGCCTTGTACCAGAAGAGAGAAGCTCGGTCGGCGAATTTGCTTCAGGAGCTCGTCGCAGCCGGGTACTTGAGAACCGTGCCGAGGGACCCGTCCGGGGTGGCGTACGTGATTGACCGCAATGGCCGAGCGAGGCTGGGCTCTCACAGCAAGATTGACCTGAAGCTCCTCCAGTAGGAGCACACGCCTAAAAGTTACGGTGCGAGCGAGTGGAGAAAATCAGTTTCATTTTCTGGGAGGCGATCAAGGTCCTGAGTCTTGCCTTGTTGGCACTGCTGGCGGCCAAGGCGGTGGCGAGCCTCCCGTCCTGGGGAACCGATGGCACGATCAAGAGGCCGTGGTGGGTGAAAGGCGTCTTGTACTCTGCCATTCTAATCCTGGTTCTTCTGGGAGCTTGGAACGTGGGGCACGATGTGGCCGCCGAGTCTTATCTGTGGGCCAGCCAGGACAACATGGAACACTCACAGTTCGTCAAAGCCTACACTAATGCCTTGCGGGCTGTACGATTGCGTCCTGGCGTCGTTCGTTATTGGCGCGCCTTGGTGGCGGCCAAGGTGTATCTCCAACAGTTCGAGTCCGCGCTGGACGATCTGCCGGCGCTCCAAGCGGTGAACGACGGAGAATTGGATGAAAAGGATTCTTACCGCTTTGCGGCCTGCTACTTCTTTCTGGTCCGGTACGACAAAGCAATCTCTCTGACCCAGCAGCTCATCCGCGACAACCGTTTTTACGCCTCGCCATATGTCCTTCAGGGTATGGCTTACACTGCTCTGAGGAAATACTCTCAGGCCGAGCAAACCTTTCTGGCTGTGCTTCAGATGTTCCCAGACCACCAAGCGGCGGTTGAAGGGCTGGCGCACGCTTACTTTCTGGCGGGAAATCGAGCGCGTGCCCTGGCCGTCTTGAACGAGACGACAAAATACCATTTCTCTCCCGAAGCCAAGAAGAGATTTGAAGCTCTAAAGGGGCTCTATGGCCAATAACGGCCGTTTGACCCTCCGCTTGCGTCTCGAAGACTTCGTGGCCCTGGCCTTTTTCCTCATCAATCTGCTTCTTCGCCTGATTTTTCGAGGGCTGGAGCGGCGTAACCTGAGCCCCGCCGATGTGCTCATCATCATTCCGGCGGTCGCGCTGCTCATGGCCAAGGAGTTGGTGCACTATTTTGTTGCGGGGAGAGGGAAGCCCTCGGAAACTGCCGGCAATCCTCTCGAGTTTGTACGTCCTTACTGGGAGATTGTGAGGGACTGGTTTCCATTCCTGATTATTCTTTTGATGTACTACTCCCTCTGGGGTGACGCCACCCACCTAATGGTTACCCACGACCGCGATCAGGACTTGATCACCCTGGATCAGAAGCTCTTCGGTTTTCAGGCCAGCGTGGCCATGCAGCGGTTCATCAGCCCGCGCCTGACGGCCTGGATGGATTTCGCTTACTTCTACCACGTCCTGAACATCCCTGTTGTGGCCTGCTTCATTTACCTTCGGAGAAGCCGGAAGCGTTTCCGCGAAATGATGAGTGGGCTCATGGTGGTCTGTTTCTTTGGCCTTCTGGGTTATCTTTTGGTACCAGCGATTGGCCCGATCTACACGCTTCGAGACCAATATACCGTGCCCCTTTACCAGTCGAATCCCCTCTTCAACCGCCAGGTGGAGTTCATGGATTTTGCGCGCATCCGACGCGACGTCTTCCCCAGCATGCACGTGGCAATTTCTTTTGTGATGTGGTTATACGCATATCGGAATTCTCGGCGGCTGTTCTGGATCTTGTCACCACTCATCCTGAGTTTGTGGATCTCAACGGTCTATCTGCGATACCATTATCTAAGCGATATCGTGGCGGGACTGATCCTGGTGCCCCCCTGTTACTGGGTTTCCAACTGGCTGTTCGGTCGGTTCGGAGAGATACAGCTTCGACTGGCAGTGCCGGCGGCCTGGGTGGCGCGCTTCCCCTGGCTTCGGACGCCGCAGCATGCAATGGAACCGCCTGACAAGGTCGAAGAGCGCCAATGACTGCTGCCGACCATAGGCCTGTCCCCATGCTCCCCGATTCCCCTCCGCACATGAGCGAATCGCGTGGCCTCGCGCGGTATTCTAGCTCGGCGCTTCTTACGATCCTCATTCTCTGCGCCGTTCTGCCTTATTTGAACACCCTGCTGAATGGCTTTGTTCATGACGATACCAACGAGGTGCTGAACAATCCCTATCTCAGGAGTTTCGGACATCTGAAAGAGATTTTCAGCACTAATGTCCTGGCGCATTTGGGTGCCCGGGGAGTCACCAACTATTACCGGCCCTTGAACACGATCTGGTTCTTGTTGTGTTACCAGGTTTTCGGGCCCCTCCCTTATGGGTTTCATCTGGCGAATGTGCTTCTGCACGCAGTGGTGGTGTGCGTTCTTTTTGGGGTCACCGAGCGGATGTTTCGTGACCGCACCCTGGCCTTTGTGACGGCAGCCGTGTTTGCGCTCCACCCCATCCACAGCGAATCCGTGGCCTGGGTCTCCGCCGTGACCGACCTGGAACTCACGCTGTTTTACTTGTTGACGTTCTGGTTCTTCCTGAAAGTTGCCAGGCCGGTTGGAAGGCGTTCGGACTTGGCGCAGCTAGGAATGGCAGGAAGTCTTGTGTTGACGATATTGTCGAAAGAACAAGCGGTGACATTTCCCCTGCTGGCCACAATCTACGAGCACTTCTATCGGGAAGACCGCGGGGAAACAACCTGGATGCAGAAAGTTCCTCGTTACGCCCTGCTCTGGTTGCTGAGTGTTGCCTACCTTCTGTTTCGGGTTCGCTTCTTTGGCTCGCTCGCTGCCATTCCGCTCATGCCTCAGGTGACCTGGTACGAGGCGTTCCTGTCATCCTTTGCCCTGCTAGGCCAATACCTGTGGACGCTTTTGTGGCCTGTCCACCTTTCTGCTTTCTATGCCTTCCACAAGAGTGTCATGCTTCTCGATCCTCGCGTGATGGCAGGACTGGTGGCGCTGGTTCTCTGCGCAACACTCTCCCTGGTGCTCTGGAGACGCGCGCGCCTAATGTCGTTTGGGTTCCTCTGGCTCTTGGTGACGCTCGCCCCGGTGCTGAATGCCCGCTGGTTAGGACCCAACGTTTTCACCGAACGCTATCTCTATTTGCCGTCCGTAGGCTTTTGCTGGCTAGCCGCATGGGCGGGACTCCAGTTGTGGGCAAGTGTCTCTCGCCGTTCGCGCGCGATGCGGAATGCCTTCGTTGCGGTTGTCGCCCTCCTCGCGGCCCTTTGTGCGGTCCGGATCGTAACGCGCAACCGCGACTGGCGGGACGAAATCACTTACTATCAGCGCACGCTGGCTACCGAACCTGATGCCGTTGGCTTCCGTCTCAACCTGGGAGCAGCCTACTGGCAGCGGGGAAAGCCCGAAGCAGCCGAACAGGAGTGGCGTAAAGCGCAGAAGCTCGCGCCTGACAATGCAATGATCCTGAACAACCTGGGTCTTGTGTGCGCCCGGCGGAAGCAGTACTCAGAGGCCGTGAGTTACTTTCAGCAATCCATGTGGTTGCGTCCGAACTACACGGACGCCCACCTGAATCTCGGGCGGGTTTACGCCGAAATGGGGATGAATCAGCCTGCGGAGTTGCAGCTTCGAGCTGCCGTGGCCTTGGCACCGCTCAGCATTCCAGCGCGCAATCGTCTGGGCGAATTCTATTTTGAGAATGGGCGGCTGGCCGAAGCCGAAGAACAATTCCACCGCTCGGTTGAGAGCGGTGCCAATACCCAGGCCCACGACTTCCTCGGCGATATTTACGCGCGCTGGAACCGTAACGCTCAGGCCGAACAGGCTTTCCGGCAGGCGATCGCGTTAGACAGCTTTGACAGCCACGCGCACTTTGGCCTCGGGGCGCTTTATGAGACGAGCGGGCGGAACGAAGAAGCCTTGCGTGAGTATGAGGCGGGCCTCCAAACCGACGCGCGAAATCCTGCGGCCCAAGCGGCCATACGGAGGCTGCGAACAGACTCCTCCCATGTTAACACGCCAAAGAATTGACAACGAGCTTGGCGCAAGAGGCTGTTTGGCGATTCTTATTCTGGTCAGCCTGCATAGCTTGGGACTTGCGCGAGAGAGAAGCGCGGCAAGCCGTTCCGTCTCTCTCGAAGAATATGTCCAGCAATTCGAGTCAAGTTATCAACGCGTGCGAACTCTGCGCGCGGAGTTCACGCAGACCTACGTCATGGGACGGAGATCTCGCGTCGAATATGGCACCGTGTATTTTGCCCGGGGCGGGCTGATGCGTTGGGAATACCAGCAGCCGAAGGAGAAACTCTTCCTTTCCGACGGCAAGAAACTGTACTTGTACATCCCCGAGGAGAAACAGCTCACGCGCTCATCGGTGAAAGCCAGTGAGGATTTCCGCGTGCCTTTTCGTCTTCTGCTTTCACGCCTCAACCTGCGCCGTGTTTTTTCCCGCATCGAATTTGCCGATGAGTCGCTAGAGCGCGACCCGGCCAACCGCGTCTTGCGTGCCTATCCGAAGCGAGGGTACGAAGAGGATTATAGTGAGGTGCTGATCGAATTGGATCCCGAGTTGGACATCCGCCGGCTGGTGGTCTTCTATCCCGACCGCAGCCGCATGGAATTCAGATTTGACCACGTCGCACGCAACGTCGTGCTTGCCCGATCCCTCTTTCAGTTTGTTGTCCCCGCCGGTGCCGAAGTGATCGAACAACCTTGAAGACCTCGTCTCTTGGGCCTGCTTCCCGAGCGCGCGTTCCCTATGACCTCAGGATATAAGCCTTGATGGCGGCGGCGACGCCGTCCTGGTCGTTTGAAAGCGTTATAGGCCAGCCCTGCCCTTCGAGCCCGGGGCAGCGATTGGCCATCAGGACCGGTTGCCCCGCGAACTGGAGCATTTCAAGGTCGTTGAAGTTGTCACCGATAGCCATCACCTCGCGCGGGGGAATTCCAGAGCGCGTTGCCCATAACTTGAGCGCCTCGCCCTTCGAGCAACCCCGGTTCATGACGTCGAGGATAGAGATGTCGCGGGTCAGGTACTTCGTCCAGGTCAGATGGATGCTGGCGCCGGCAGGCGAGTCACGTAGCAATGTCTCGGCGGGCTCGATGCAAGTGGGTGGCCCTCCAATCATCACCTGTATCGGATCGGTCGCGAGCGCCGCTTCGAGATCCGGCACCAGCTTCAAGCGGTCGGCACTGGTTCTCAGATACCAACCCAACGGACCTTCCGGAACCGCATTCTCTTGCATCGTGACTTGCCCGCGATCCGGCACATGAAAGATAGCAACAGAATAAGGGCGATAGTCTCGGGCAATCTCTAGGACCTGGCGCGCCACTTGCTTGGGAAGGAAGTTCTGGTACAGCACCTCGCCGGATGTACTCCCAATCAGCGCCCCATTGGACGTGATTAGTGTCATCGGGCAGGGAATTTGCCGAACGTAGGGCAGCGCCGAGTAATAGCGTCGTCCGGTGACGACGACCACCTCGACGCCACGCGCGCACGCAGCGGCGAGTGCCCGACGATTGGGATCCGAGACCTCCCAGCGGCTGTTCAGCAAGGTGCCATCAAGATCTATGGCCACAAGACGGATTGGCATGGGCGAACGATTCTAGCACGGAGGGCCTCCAGCGGATGAATGTCTTGCCATCTCGGCGTTGACCCTTTTTTCCGCGCTTTGCTAGACTGCTCGCTTCATGTCTGTGGTTTCCCACCTTGAGTGTGCGCGGTGTGGGAGGCATTTTCCGCCGTGCGAAGTCCGTCACCCGTGTCGGCGTGGGTCACTTCGCTGGGCGCGTTGCCCCTTGCGCCAGGCCATGGTCTACTTGCCGGACATGAAACCATCGTGTTGTTTCTTACTGCCAGCGGGTACAAGTACCTTAAGGTTCTCGAAACCTTGACCTCGAAGCGCGAGAATTGAGCTGCCATGCCCAAAACCGAACGCCTCTATTACACGGATTGCTATCTGCGGGAATTTGAGGCGCGCGTGCTCAGGATCGAACCCGCGCTGAAGGGCTTTCGGGTGTATCTCGACCGTACGGCCTTCTATCCGGAATCAGGCGGCCAACCGACCGATCGCGGGAGTGTGGAAGGTATTCCGCTCCTCGTGGCGCTGGATGAGGGAGAGGAGATCGCTCACGTACTTGAGAGTGCGCCGACAAAAGAGGAAGTCAAGGGAAGCATCGATTGGGCACACCGATTCGACCACATGCAGCAGCATACAGGTCAGCATGTCCTTTCCGCGGCCTTCGAGAGAACCGGCCAGTACAAAACAGTTTCCTTCCATCTGGGCGCCGAGGTCTCCATGATCGATCTGGATTCTGACCGCCTTGGCCGAAGACAGATCGAAGAAGCTGAGGAATTGGCAAATCAGGTTGTCTTCGAGGACCGACCGGTGCGAATCTTTTTTCAGCCAGCCGGCGAGGCCCAGCGGATGGATCTGCGGAAGCCGACGTTTCGCGAAGGTGACGTGCGCCTGCTGGAGGTTGAAGACTTCGACCTTTCGGCCTGCGGAGGAACGCACGTGAGCCGGACAGGCGCTATTGGCGTGATCATGACCCGCAAGTTCGAGCGAATGAAGGGGCTCACGCGTGTCGAGTTCATCTGCGGGCATAGGGCGCTCACGGCCGCTCGACACGATTACCAGACCCTGAGCGAGGCCGCGCGCTTGTTTTCGACCTCGTTTGACAAGGTTCCTGAGCTTATCACCAAGCAATCGGAGGAGCTACGCGCTGCCTCGCGGGCATGGGAGAAGACAATCGAGCGAATGGCGGAATTGCGAGCTCTGGAACTCTGGAGGGCAACTCCGGAGAAGAACGGGCGAAAGGTCATTCGCGCCATTTTCCCACTCGAGGAAGCAGGTGAAGCCAAGATGGTTGCCCATGGGATCGCCAAGCAACCTTCGGCGGTGGCCCTCATCGGGGTGAAGGGAAGGCCCGCCGCGCTATACTTTTCCCAATCCGCCGGCGGCGCTCTTGATATGGGGAGCGTCCTCAAACAAACCGCGGCGAAATTCGGAGGGAAGGGAGGCGGCGCTCGCGACTTTGCTCAGGGCGGGGGAATCGACGAAAGCCGGCTGGAGGAAGCACTAGCATATGCGGAGAGCCTCCTTCCGTAAGGATAGTGGAACTCGCTAGCCCCGGTGCGGCTCATCATTTTGTGATGAGGATGGGTGCGGCGGTTTCGCCTGTCATTGGGGGCGTCTCGCATGGTATCAAAGAGAGAGGGGCAGCCTGGACACGGAATCAGTAGAATTCCTGTCAAAGGTGTGGCAGGACTTATTCTCACTATCGGAATTGTGATCCTGTGCCTTCTCCACGTTCCGACCGCTCGCTGGTTCTTGCTCTTCAGCCTACCGGCTGGTGTCATTGTCGGAGGTATCCTGTATCTGTGGCACCATCGCGACCGTTAGGAGCGTTCAATCCATCTGCCCCCGCCTGCCTGTTTGTGCGATTTCCTGTTGAAAGTGGGGAGGAAGAAGGAGAGGGTGTCTCCGAGAAGGTCTGCCCGGGAAGGGGCAGAAAGGAGACACCCCGTGTTCCGCTATCCGGGGGCTGCCCACCAGCGCTGCGGAGCTCACTGGTCCCGCTCACTGGAGGATCTTATGCCAGCGCTG
>Ga0315280_10007875_pt1 | contig 14142 bp, 15 predicted proteins | sample YL17G06_40_MG_FD_203697 | JGI IMG/M metagenome (GOLD analysis project Ga0315280, IMG submission 203697) | Sediment microbial communities from Yellowstone Lake, YNP, Wyoming, USA - YL17G06_40 | ecosystem: Environmental > Aquatic > Freshwater > Lake > Sediment | place: USA: Wyoming | collected...
TCACTTACCCAAATTCTGTCAGGAAAACAATGTTAAACTCGTCATCGTGGACTCAATGATTGGACACTTTAGAGGCGAGTATATAGGGAGAGAAACCCTGTCTGAAAGACAGCAAGCTCTGAACAGTCAACTGCACCGGCTGTTGAGGCTGACCGAAGCCTTCAACTTGCCTGTGGTAGTTACAAATCAAGTTCAGGCGAATCCTACCCAATTTTTCGGAGACCCCAACAAACCAACTGGTGGCAATGTAATGGCTCACGCCTGCACTCATCGGGTCTATCTTAGAAAAGGAGGCAAAGGTACAAGGATCGCGACCATCATTGACTCGCCGTGTCTGCCAGAAAACAAGACAAGATTCAAAATCACAGAGAAAGGCATCGAAGATGTTCAAGAGGGAAACGAAGACATCCAAGAAGCTTAGTTCGCAAGCGCGCGCAACTTGAACCAGAGACAAATGGAGATATCGCCACTTCTCCTGCAAAATCCCTTTTTTCTCTAGCGCGTTTATCTGAGTTTTCCCATAATTTCCTCAGCGAATAGTTTAGCATCTTCTAAATTGAGAAATCTCATTGTGAAGAGGCTTACACCTTTGTCTATGTATCTTCTCATTTCTTGAACGCATTGTTTAGGCGTTCCACGAACAGGTCTCAGCCTCTTCTTGTATTCATTTAAAGCTATACCCTCACTTTGAGCAAGTTGTCTTATTTTGGCTTCGATTTCTTTCTCGGTGAAGCCAACGATGGGAGTCACGCTTATTCCCTTCTTAATCTCATCAAAATCTCTTTTCACAGCTTTACAATGTTTTCTTAGGACAATCAGTTTTTGATCCAAAACCTTTTCTGATGGATTAAAAGCGAAGTGGCTTATGTCAGCGTATCTAGCAGCAATGCGAAGGGTCCTTTTTTCACCTCCACCTCCAACCATTATTGGCGGTGGTCTCTGCACTGGAAGTGGAGAGTTCAAAACATTATCAACATGATATAATTTGCCTCTGAAACTCGTCCGCTCATTCTTAAACATACTCCTGCAGATCTGTATTGTTTCTTCAAGTCCTCTCATGCGCTCTCCCACGGTTGGGAACCTTCCGAAAAAACCCTCAAATTCTTTCTGATGCCAGCCTGCGCCTATGCCAAAAATCAACCTTCCATTTGAAATTATGTCAACAGTCGTAGCTATTTTCGCCAGAACTGTCGGGGACCTATAAAAGTAACATGATACCAAGGGTCCCAAACGGATTTTGCTGGTAACGGCAGCTAAACCTGCAAGTGTTGACCAACATTCTAAAGGATGCTTGCTTGGACCATCGGGTTGAGCCATGTTCATAAAGTGGTCGGTGGTTGTAAATAGGTCAAAGCCTAATCTCTCCGCTGAGAGACATATATTCTTCATTTCAAGGAAATCATGTCCTTCCGGAGGGACATCGATTCCGAAAACAACACCTTTTAAAGACAAACAAGAAACCCTCTGTATAATTTGTTAGCTAAATATTTGAACTTTTATAATATTGTATGCGCTAAGTGAGAAAAGTAGCATTGCGCACGCACATGCTATAGTTTGGCTTTTTTCTCATATTGTTTTTCATATATTTCTCTTACCTTTTGAATTGTGTCTGCTTCTTCAGATGTTTTATCATCTCTGATACGTGTTATTCGAGCGAAGCGCAGCGCCATTCCACATTCGTATTTTGGGCTCTTCTGAACTTCATTGTAGGCGACTTCCACTACGATTTTTGGAACAACCACGACTCTATGCGGCTCTTCACGTATCGTCAGTTCTTTGAGTCGCTGAGTCATCTCGATTATTTCTTTGTCAGTTAAGCCCTTGAACGTCTTGCCTACAATCATTAATTGTCCTGTTTTAATGTCTCGTGCGGCTAGGTAGTAGTCGCTGAGCCAGTTGTGTCGTCGTCCGTAACCCCACTCAGCCGCCACAATGACTAGGTCTAAGGGTTCTAAGGTGCGCTTAATTTTGAACCAACGTTTGCCTCTGATTCCAGGCGTGTAAGGGCTGTCAAGTTTCTTGGCAACCAAGCCTTCGTGACCCTTATTTAGTGCTTCTTTCAAAAACTGCTCGGCTTCGTTGGGGTCTTTAGTGATTATTTGATTGGTTAAAGGTATGTGTCCCACGATTTCTGTCAGTTTCTTTCGACGTTCAATATAGGGTAAGTTGATTAGGCTTTGACCGTTTAAATAAATGACATCGAAGAGTTGGAGTTCAACAGGAATCTGCTTGGTCATCTCCTCTATTTCGTGAACTCTTCGAAACCTCCGCATGACGTGTTGAAATAGAAGAGGGCTTTTCTTCTCTCCAACTGCAATGACTTCTCCGTCTAAAATGGCTTGCTGAGCCTTCACCTCATCCTTAACCAACTGCACAACCTCGGGCAAACTTTCTGTCACATCTGTCAATCGGCGACTGAAAATTCGCACGTGGCTGTTTGATTTGTGAATTTGGATGCGGACTCCGTCTAACTTGTATTCAAAAGCCATCTCACCGCCAGTTTCTTTCAAGGCTTCGTTCACGTCTTCAGCCATCTGAGCCATCATTGGTTTTATTGGTCGAAAAATTTTGAACTGAAGTTTAAGAATGCCTTCCCTGCCTTTTGTCTTGGCTATTGAAGCAACTTCGCCTATGTCACCAGCCAACATGCTTGCCGTTTGAACAGTTTCGACGGGTATGTCGAAGGCTTTAGAAACCGCCAATTCCATCAATCCCTCGTGGAAGCCAGTTCTCATTTCGCCTATCAGAATCTTCACAATATATTTTGCTTCCAAAGGCGTGGCTTCACCTAACAAGGTTTCAACTAAGCGTTCTTTTCGTTCCCTCGAACCGTAGCCTGCGGTTTCAGCGATGTTTTCAAACGTATGTCTCACTTCGAGAATGTTCAATGGTTTTTCGAAAAGCGTAACTTGCCTGCGGATTTTGCTGGCTTCAAACACAATTTTTGTGGCATCGCCTATGTCGCCTGTTTTACTAAGCGCTTCACGAAAGTTTTTCCAATCAACGTTAGTCAACCGTTTAATCAGAGCGCTCAGCGTAGCCCAACTCACTTCTAAAACACGTTGATCCCACTTTGGGAAGGGTCTGCCCAAAATCATAGACACTGCAGGTTCCACTTCTTCGGGCTGCAACTTTTTCAAAAAATCTGCCACGTAATTAACCATCAACGTGCGCTTAGTAGTTCCGCCTAGTTTCTCACAGAGTTCGGCTAGAGAACGAAACTTAGTCGGCATGCAACTAACCCTTACACTTTGACCTAAATTATGCAAGAGACATAAACATTTTCATAGACGAAGGGCAAAGTAACGAACATTTTCGAATATTTTAAATAAAGATTTCAAATAAGGATTTTCGCTGGTTTTTGATGTTCAAAGAAAGCAATCAGGCATAGTTTAACTCGATTAGAATGTCATTACAATGTCGTTTGAGATGTTTGAGGCGTGAGCTTTTTCAAGTTCTGTTTTTTTATAAGCGAATTATTCCGAATATACTCATTTTTAACCAAATAAAGCAAAAATTAAGTAAAAAAATAAAATTTCAAAATGTCTTTTGCCTCAAAAATGTCTTTGAATTGTTTTTAATCGTGAAAAAAGTGACCGTACTGCTTTCAAAGGTCTCGTGAACAATGGTTCAGTCTGTCCAGCGAAATAAGAAAAATAATCTATGGTGAAACAGTAGAAGCCTATGCTCAGGGACTACATTATAAGTGGCTATTTTTTCTAAGACAGGGGCTTCGTGAATTTTCTTTCTTTATATCTTCCAGATATTTCTCTTCGCCAAGCGTCTTTGCAAGATTTTGTTGGGCATTTACAAAGCTTAGAGTATGATACAGTGTTTCTTCTCCGGTTAGCTGTCCGTTAAAGTAGCATCCTTTCTTGACACCGTTGGGCTTTAGACTTTTTAAGTAATCTAAAGCATACATGCAGTGTCCAAGAATTTCGCATGAACTACATTTATCCCAATCTGCTGGGTACAGACAAGGACCACAGGTTATATGGCATGCTCTTTTGCCTGGATGTAGATTTACTTTAACATCTTCATCACAACGGCAGCACACGTTTTCCCATGATTCAGGTTGAGACAATTTTCGCTTTACCCCTACAAAAGCTACTATTAATATTGAATGTGAAAAATCATGTATAAACCTTTTCTTTTCATAAAGAAGATTCATTCGCCCATTACTTGTATTATCACTGTTCTTTGGCGTGGATGAACATCCGTTTCAACAAATACAAGAGATTGCCAAGTGCCTAAGATTATATGTCCATCAATCACAGGCAGAGTCTTGTCTGGACTGAGCAGCATTGACCTTAGGTGAGAATGTGCATTAGATGGGTGCTGATATCCAGCTCGCCTTGGAATCATCTTCTCAAGCATTGTCCTAATGTCTTCTAGGAGGCTAGGCTCATACTCTGTTAAAATTAGAATGCCAGTTGCATGAGGCGCGAAAACATGAGCCAAACCGTTCTTGACAGCTGCTTTTTCCACAACCTCTTGAACCCTGTCAGTGAGGTCTATGAAGTCAATCTCGCCTCTGGTGGAGAATCTTAAACTTTCGTTGTAAATCTTCATTCTGTAATCACTCCTCTTTTTATATTGCTTAATTGCGCCTTATTAAAAATAGAGGATATTTGAATTGTGGAGAACCTCATTGATGAGTGTAGAGATACGTGAAAGTGTTCTTGGAAAATCACTTTTGGTGACTTCGCTCCTCTCTTGCTGGGTCAGTTTCATCGTTTCTTTTTATAAGAGAATTTATGCGGTCTCTGATATTTTTGACCACAGAATCCTTCCGATAATTATTGCCAACACGAGGATTCCAAACAGAAATAGAGCCAAAGCAGCAACCTCATACCATGTCCCTTCGATAAAGGCATACCCTAAGAATGCCATTCCTAAAACAAACCCCAACAAGTTCCAATGAGTGCTGGTTCCCCATTCTCGGATTCTGCGTATCTTACTCATCTCGTAGCCCAATATTGCACCAACAAAGTTTGCGAATAGAAAGAGTGGGAAGGGAATAAAAGGGAAAAAGTCTCCCCATGACAATTCGGTGGTGTGAATTATATTTACTGTAAAGAAAGAGATTCCATAGTAATTGCGCAGTTCATAAGCGTAAAAGGGGAAGGAAAGAACTGGAGAAACGAATATTGGGAAGGGTATGAGCATGCCCAATGGAAGAGGAGAAATGGCTGGGAGAAATGAAACCAGAATTGTAAAAAACAGCCATCGTAAAAACGTAAGATTTCTTGCCCATTTTCGCCCAATGATACGACGCATACATAGAAAGTAACATAAGTCTTCAATCTTATTGTAAATAGGAAATGGTATAAGTTTTATCTCTCATGTTTCATTTCAAGTTGCATTAAAAATTGCGGTATCAGCGCGCCTACCCCCTCAAGACACAGACCAAAACTTCTGAACCAGCGGAAGATTTTATTACAAAGTGGCTAAAGAAAGATAAATGAGAGAAGTTGTCGATGCTTTTGTATCCAGTGTTTAGGTCCAGCGCAGTGTTTGGTTGATGCTGGTGATGAATAATTTATAAATAATACTAATACAACTAATGCAACCAAACATTTTATTTGTCATGTTGCGATTCTCTAAAAATAAGCGGTTTTGCCTACATTAACTGATAAACAAATGCCGTTTTACATCAACAAAGACCATTTTGGGCTCCTTTTGAAAGCATGAAAACTTTGATTTTCTGGATACAAAAGCATAGCCAGCCTTGATGATTAACTATATTAAGCTCCAACAAAGAATCTCTATGCTTTGGTGAACTTGAAATGTCGCTCAAGGTTGAGGACGTTATGGTTGAGGACGTAGTGACAGTGGAAGCGGACATCAGTGTGAAAAGAGCCGTGGAACTGATGAACAAGTTTGAGATAGGCTGCCTAATCGTGACCAAACGAGGAAAACCAATTGGGATAGTGACCGAACGTGACATGCTGACCCGCGTCTTGGCTGAGTCACAAAGCCCTGATAGAACCAAGATCGTCGACATAATGAGCAGGCCCCTCATAGTCGCCGATCCCAAGATGGATCTTGAAGAAGCAGCGCGACTGATGTTCAAGATGAAGGTGAAAAAGTTGCCAGTGGTTTCTAATGGCAAACTCATAGGACTAGTAACACTGACTGATCTAGCCCGTTTTCAGCCGCAAGTGATAAAGATACTCAAGAAGGTTCAGACCATGGAGGCAACCCCAAAGAGAATGAAGAAAGTCGCCGATTACTACGTGGTTTAACAGTTCCTTAACATTTATAAATAGAACTGTGTTATAGAACATTCTGGATGAAGCACTGCTTCTGCAGATTGACTCCTTTCTCTCTCTCTCGCAGTGCAGACGCCTCTACAAATTGAAAACTGAGGACATACGCTGTTGTGCGCCAAACATTGCAAAAGTGTCACATGTACGCGGTTGTGCGCTTTTGTGACGGTTAGAGGTGTTTTTTGCAATGTCCATAGATTTTCGTACACTCTATTTAATGAGGCCACCATAATCGAGGCATTTGCTGCACAGTTATATTTTTATATGTAATGTGTATAACAGTTATGCAAAATGTATAACATTGATAAAAAGTGATAGGCATGAGTGAACCTGAGCAACTTAAGCAAGAAGAAAAACACTACACCAGCATAAGGGTGAGCAAAGAGACCCTGGAATTGTTAAAGGAGCGCGGGCGCAAGGGCGAGTCATACGACGACATAATTAAGAAACTTCTAGAGAAAAGGCGAAGATGAAAAATGATTCTCTTATTTCTTTTTACCGCTTTCCATATCAAAATTGCTCTCATCTATTTTGATGATGCGTTGCTGTTCTAGCAGTGTGTCATTTTTCCAAATCTGCCAGTTGATTTCACGAAAGACCCATTTCTTGCCCATGTGTGCTGCTAAGATTGGGTGCTTATGCTCTTCTGAGATGGGCACCATTTGGTCGAGAAACTCGAACAATTTCTTAACCTGTTGTTTGGGAAAATATGCGTAGTAGCCGGCGTTTTTAACCTCAAAGGCGTAAACCTCGGATTCACGTCTTGCAATTATATCAGGTAAGGGATTGAGGCTTGGGTTGCTCACGGGAACCCGCACTGCCTTGTATCCATTTTTATGCAGCAGCTTGACTAGAGCATTTTCACTGTAGAAGCCGCGTCTGCGCCACCTGCGAAGCGCTTTTAGGTCGCTTTCTTTCATAACTTTCACTTTCTCTTGTGGCGGACAGACCTAAGTAGATAGTTACTAAAATAAAAGCGCTGAGGGATGCAGACAGGTCAAAAAATTGAAATAAGCGAGAAAGAGTGTATGCTTATTATGAAGACGAAGCTTCCGCCAGGACAGAAAGCTGTCAAAAGAATTATTCCACTTCACATAGGTTCTGTTCCCAAGTTTGACTCTCAAAACTGGAGCCTTACCATTGATGGTGAAGTGGAAAAGCCTTTGACATTGAAATGGCATGACGTGTTGTCTCTGCCAACTATCGTCAGCATCTCAGATTTTCACTGTGTTGAAGGCTGGAGCGTGCTCGACAACAAGTGGGAAGGAGTTGCCTTTAAAACAATAGTTAAAATGGTTGCGCCAAAAGACAATGTAAACTACGTGTTTTTCACATGCGAAGACGGTTACACAACTTCTCTGCCGCTGGCTGAATTGCTCGGCGATGATGCCTTGCTGGCTTACAAGCTCAATGATAAACTGCTTCAAGCAGAACATGGTGCACCTTTGCGTATTATCGTGCCAAAAAAGTATGCCTACAAAAGTGCAATGTGGCTGAGAAAAATAACTTTCACTTCTAAACAAGAATTTGGCTACTGGGAATCGCGGGGCTACAGCGACACAGCTGATCCATGGAAAAACGACAGATACTCCACATGAGAAACTGCTCCATCCATATATCGATTTTTGATATATTTCTTGCCTTGAAGTATCATACTTATAGAGAAAACGTCTTTTTACATGTTAGGTGAAGCTAAAACATGAAGAATGATTGGTTGGCTCTGCCCAAAATCAACTTCAACGACAAAAATACAGATGCGTGTAGTAAACTTTTGGATATTATGAACCAAATAGACGAAGGAAGAGGCTGGCGCTTCACAGAGGAACAGGCTGACACATTGACTAAGCTCGTGGACAGTTTGATTGAACAGATAAAGGCGTACAATAAAAAGAGAAACAAAGAACAAAAACGAACAACTTGCTTCTCCAAATAAACTCTTTAATTCAAACGTCTTTTCTCAGACTGCGCGCACATTATTCTATTAAATATTGCTTGTCTAAAAACTGGTTTATTTCATGAGCTTGGATTCCTCCTTGATTTAATGTCAACTTATGCTCATAAAGTTGCAATCCTTATTTGTTTAGAAGTTTGATTCTATTTCCTGTCACTCTCTGTGAGGTTGTTGGTTGTCTGGTAAGAACGCTGAAAAGCAGCAATATGTGAACATCTTCAATGACTTAGGTGAAGACTGGGAAACTATAGTAAACGCCCGTGATACACACAGGGAAACCAACTTCATCCAGAATGCATTGCCAAAAAAGGGAACGACCTTAGACTTGTGCTGCGGCACTGGACGCCACTCCATCATTCTACGCAGAAGAGGCTGGAACACAATTGGGCTGGACCTGTCCAAAAACCTTCTCACCATTGCCAAGCGAAACATGAAAAATGAAAGAATAGAGTTTCCACTTGTGCGAGCCGATATGCGCCATTTTCCCTTTAGAAACCAAGTTTTCGACGCTGTCATCTGCATGTTTACAAGTTTCGGCTACCTTCCCTCAAAGAGTGAAGACATGGAGAGTTTCAAAGAGGTTCAGCGAACCCTGCGAAAAAGTGGCAAATTCCTACTCGATGTGGCCAATAAAAACCATGTAATCAAAGTTTTTAAGGAGAGGGAATGGGCTGAATTTAAACCCTTCTACATGCTGGAAAAACGTTCCCTAAACCTGCAAACATCTAGGCTGATGAGTCAATGGACAATAATAAGAAAGGACACTAAAGAGGTCAAGTCGCTTCAACACAACGTGCGCCTCTACACCCTTCAAACACTCAAACAAATGTTAAACGAAGCTGGCTTGAAGGTTAAAGAGGTTTACGGCGGCTACGACAAAAAAGAATTAAGCCCAGAAAGTTCAAGAATGATAATGTTAGCGGCGAAAACTCACTAATCAGAGCCTCGTCCATAAAACTAATAATTCACTGTTTAACATCACTTGAAAATAATATGGGTGAGAACAATGGGAGAATTTTCCATAGGAATACAGCTATCAGCAGATGACATGTCTTCTAGCAGAGTTAAAGAAATTTTTTCTACGGTGTGGGAGTTGCTTCCTTTTACACACGCTGTGGTTTCTGCCCAAAACCCCGACTTACTTGACCTCTGTGTTAAGGAGGCACACAGTAAAGGGGCTAAAATATTTGTTTGGAAGCAAATGTTCCACAAAATTGTGGCAGAGCATGAAGGTCCTCAGCAACTTGTTGGGTTAGATTTGGAGCGGATTCACAAGTCTTGGATCTGCCCAAACAATGTGGAATCCAACGAGTCAATCGTTGAAGAGATGCGTTTCATTCTTGATAACCACGATGTGGACGGCTTATTCATTGATGTCTTTAGGTATCCTTCCCCATATGATGGTCTCACATCTATGCTTTCATGTTTCTGCGACTCATGTATGGCTAAGGCTGAGGACATGGGCATCGATTTGGAGAAAACTCGCAGTGGCATCAAAGATTTTGTGGAAAGAATTAATTTGCTTTCTAAAGAAAAGATTGCAGCCTTAAAGGAAGGATTCAGCAGGTCTAAGGTATTTGACTACGTGCTCCATGAGCCCGACATATTCAACTTTCTCAAGTTTCGAAGCCATTCTATAAACTATTTCGTGAAGGATGTTGAACGATTAGTGAAGGAGAGCGGTCGAGAACTAGGTTTAGACGTTTTTTCTCCTTCCCTATCTTGGTTAGTGGGGCAGGATTACTTCCTTCTAAAAGATAATTGCAGTTGGATGAAGCCGATGGTCTACTGCACTGGTCAAGGACCAGCCTGCCTGCCAACTGAAATCGCATGCTTAGCCAGAGACCTTCAAAAACTGAACACAAGGTTGAGTGACAACGACTTAATTTACATGATTAGTCATTTCCTAGAGTCGCCGTTGCCGTGTAGAAATTTGAATGAAATAGAGGTCAGAGGACTTCCAGAGGAGCTTGTGTGCATTGAGACGGCGAGAGCCAAGGAAGCAGTTGAAAAAAGGATTCCCATCTACACAGGGATAGAGACGGTGGTTACGGATATTTGCTCAATAAGTCCAGAAAGGGCTGAAAGCTATGTGAAAAATGCCATAGAAGGGGGCGCAGATGGAATCATGCTCTCTTGGGATATTGCACTGGTTCCCATCGAAAATCTTAAGGCAATCCAAAAAACTCTAACCGCAATTAATCAATAGGATGTAATGTCACGTTGACCTCTAAAACAACTGCTTTCTTTCCAACTTCAAGGATGTCAACTCCAGCGTATAAGAGACCCAGCGCCTTAGCCGCCTCTACCGCGAGTTTTTCAAGTTTAGGTAACAGTTGAATTGGTTTGGCTTGGGCTCCCTGCGCCACATTTGTTTTCCATTCCGTAGGTTCTGCAACTCTATAAATTGATGCGATAACCCTTTCGCCAACAACAAACGCCCGTATGTCACGTCCAGGCTTTTCCAAATACTCCTGAACATATAGTGGCTGACCCAGTCTCTCCAATGTTGTATAGGCGTTAAACGCCAAATCGGCGTTGTCAAATTTCATAGAGCCGAAGCCCAACGACCCCACAATAGGTTTGTAAACCACACGTTCGAAGCCTTTGCTGGCTCTGTAAGCCCAGTGCGCCATTTCAGTAATGTAAGTAGGCGGAATGGGCAGTCCCGCCCTAGCCAAACCATACATCGTCGAGTATTTGTCCCTCGCCCTTCGACAGGCTTGGGTGGAATTGACCATGAAGGTGCCTAAGAGTTCCAAGTGCTCCATCATACTCACTCGTTTGGTCACTTGCTCAAATGAGCCGGAGCCAAAAAAGCGGAGAAAACAAAGGTCAATGTGTCCTAATTCTTTGTCGCCGTGCCAGAAGCGGCTTCCGTCTGGTCCAATGTAAGCAGAAATGTCCATTATACGTGCTAAAATAGGTTTGCCTATCAATCTTTTACAAGTCTGATACAACTGCTTGTTATTGGCGTCGAGACCCTTTTCATAAACAATCATGGCTCGCAATTTACTATGCACTTCCTCATTATTCTATTTTGGAAATTAAACAGCAAGTATATCTACTTGTCCCTGTGCAATTCTACGAAAGAGGGTTTGACAAAAATGTCGAAGGCTGTTATCGAAGGCGTTATTGTAAACTATCGCACAGGTCCCAAGACTCAACGCTCAAAGGAATGCATAATTCAGTTCTCAGAAGTCAAATCTGCCAACGACGCAGCCCGACTCATTGGTAGAAAAGTAGCTTGGCCAGTTGGAAAACGCACATTGCGAGGGAAAATAATCGCGTTGCATGGCAAGAACGGCTTGGTTAGAGCACGTTTCAGAAAAGGTTTGCCAGGCTTGATAGAAACACGAGTTGAAATAATTGGTTAAAAAAGAATTACTTAAATATCTTTCAAAAAATTGCGTTTAATCAGTCAAAATCAATTGGACAAAAGAATCACATTTTTTGAGATTTTTAAATTTATTTGTCAAATCTAAACTTTTTATTTCATTTTTTCCAGATTATTTAGAGTAATCTGTTAAATTTCTATCTATTTTCACAAGTTTTTTCTTAAAATAAGTCAATGAATTGATTTCAAGTGGCAGTTCGTTTATAAAGTCTTGCAGTTGCAGAGCAGGCACTATTGGCACGTTGTTGTAGAATTTGAAGGGTCCGTGAACCAGTGACAAGATTAGTGGGACTAATGTGGCGCTCTTCCACTCTGTCAGTCGTGCTTTTTGATAATAGTTGGGGAGGGCGTCGGCGAAGGCTCGGGTTCTCTCCACCTGCGCCTCAACAGCATTAATGGTTGCTGCTTGACTCCATCCGCGCTGCCAGTGCTTGCAGTCAACGCAGACAATCAATGGTTCTCTGCAACTGAGAACGTCGATTTCCCAGCGTTTTCCAGCGTGTTTGAAACGAAAATTTTTCAATACTCTGAACCCGTTGGCTTGAAAAGCCTGAGCGGCAATGCTCTCGAATTCAGTCCACTCTAGAAACTTGCAGATTCGCTCGAAGTCTGCGCCGAGTTTGATGGCTTGAACAGCCATACTTACGCGTTGGCTAGACGAAACCTCAACCAAATCGCGCTGTTGCCGAATGAATCCATCTTCGAAGAGTTTTCTAAGGACTCTATCTAGGACTTGGACAGAGACACGGGCGTCCTTTCTAAGGAGTTCTTTTTGAATTGGTCCTGTCTTCGTCAGTCGTAGAAGAGATGCAATGATGTCTTTTTCTGAAGTCATTTTGCTCAGCACAGACTCGGTGGAATCTCTTTTTAATTATTACTCATTCAATTTAAGAAGGTTTAAAAGTTGCACACGCAAATAGCGATTTTTTATTTACACAAATATTGCAATCTTTTGCGTTAGGCTGGACAAAAGATGAAGATATAATGACATTTATTGTAAAAAAACGTGCATTGCATAATTTGCTGGGATACGTCTAGATATTATGAACGTTTTAAAACTCGAGGCGCTCATTCATGAGAGTTAGGAAACATTGCTGAGGAGAAGAAGACATGACAGAAATTGGAAGATCTATACACAGCACATTACTTGGTTCCCCTACTAAAGTGCACACTGGAAAATGCCAAAACTGCGGCTACGCCTTGGAACTGTATGAAATGGACGTCAAAAAAAGCATGAAAGTCATGAGATGCGAGAGATGCGGCTTGCTGCATTACTATAAAAAAGACATAGTAGGCAAATGGCGTCTTCAAAGGGCTGCTAAAGCCGAATTAACGAGATAAAGCGCACCGTTCCATAAGAGTAAATAGAGTAAGTCTTCAGTGCCTTCTGTGACCTGCTTTTGCTAGAAGGTAGAATGAAAAATTATTCTTCTAGCCAACATGCTTAAACATTTAATGCTATTCAATTATAAAGGGAGAGTTTCGTCTTTGACGAAATCATACTTGTCCAAAACAAAGAAGTCTAAGAAGTTGTATGAAAGAGCCAAGCATGTTCTTCCTGCAGGTGTTTCATATATTATACGTTTCATGGAACCTTACCCCTTCTACACGGCTTGGGCTAGAGGAAGCAAACTCGTTGATGTCGATGGAAATGAATACGTCGACTTCTGGATGGGGCACCACGCCCTAATTTTCGGTCACAGCCCACCCAAAGTAATGAAAGAAGTCAAGCGACAACTCGACAGAGGAACACATTACGGCACGAGTCACGAGTTAGAAATAGCCCTAGCCGAACAGGTTGTAAAAATGGTTCCCAGCGTAGATATGATTCGCTTCACCAACTCAGGAACAGAAGCCAACATGTACGCCACCAGACTGGCTCGAACGTACACGGGTCGAGACAGAATCGCCAAGTTTGAAGGCGGATGGCACGGCGGCTACGATGCACTTCACAAAGCGGTCAAGCCTCCGTTTGATGTTCCCGAATCAGGCGGACTGCTTCCGGCAACACTAAAAGACACAGTTGTGCTCCCATTGAACAACATTGAAGACGTGAGAAAAACCATTAAAAAAGAAAAGTTGGCTGGAGTTATCATAGAACCAGTGCTAGGAGCAGCTGGCTGCATTCCGGCTACAGAAGATTTTTTGAAAGAGCTGAGAGAACTTTGCTCCGACAATGGGACGCTCCTAATATTCGACGAGGTCATCACGGGTTTCAGACTGGCACCTGGCGGAGCTCAGCAATTATTCGGTGTTAAGGCTGACATTACGGTTTTGGGCAAAATCTTAGGCGGAGGCTTCCCAATAGGCGCTGTAGCAGGACCACAGGAAATTATGGAGCGCATGGATGCGCTTCGTTATGAACGTCCCACGTTTTCTTTTCACGGCGGAACCTTCTGCGCCAATCCCATAACAATGACTGCAGGTTTGACAACTCTGAAGATGTTAGAAGACGGAAAGCTACTCAATCAATTGAATAGGCAAGGTGAACGTCTTAGACGACAGCTGAGTGAAATCTTTGA
>Ga0315280_10007876_pt1 | contig 14141 bp, 5 predicted proteins | sample YL17G06_40_MG_FD_203697 | JGI IMG/M metagenome (GOLD analysis project Ga0315280, IMG submission 203697) | Sediment microbial communities from Yellowstone Lake, YNP, Wyoming, USA - YL17G06_40 | ecosystem: Environmental > Aquatic > Freshwater > Lake > Sediment | place: USA: Wyoming | collected...
GCGGCGCTGCGCCGCGAGTTGGGGCTCGACCCAAGACCAGCGGAGACTACTCATCATCACCAGAAAATCGTCGCCTGAGGATCTAACCATGCCCAACCACTTTTACAGCAGATTGAGGACTTGACCCCACGGTCGCGAGCTCGTACGCTTCCGAATACTGATCGGCGACGACATCCCACGAGACTTCCTCGAGCAGGTAGCGGCGCAGGTTGATCGCCAGGTCTTGGCGCAGCCTCTCATCGCACGCCAGCCGCAGCACCTGCTCGCGCAGCATCTTCTTATTGGTGAACAGCAGCCCGCCGCCGCTCTCCAGAGTCTGCGCGGTGAGGCCCTCCATGGGCGCGGTGGTGATGAATGGTTTGTTGAGGGCGATGATGCGCGCCAGGGTGCCCGACTGGGTCTCGTCGACCGAGGGCAGAACCACGAAGTCGCACACCGCCATGACCTTGTAATAGAGCCCGCCGCGCGGGACGAACTCGTAGAAGTGCGCCAGGCCCTTGCCCTCCAACAGCTCCAGCTCGTGGGCGTACTTCTCGAAATCGGCGAGGTGCGCGGGATCGCGCCACTCGCCGGCGGCGAGCAGGTCCCATTTCTCGCCCGTGCGGTTGCGGATCTCGCCGGCGATCTCCTCCCACATCTCGGTCAGGATGTCCCAGCGCTTGTTGCTTTGAATCCAACCCACCAGGCCAACCAGGTGGTCGCCCAGGTTGGGGTACTTATCGAGGCCGAGCTCGACCTTCAGGCGCGGGATGTCGCCTGGGCGCAGCATGCGGTCGGCGCGCGCGCCGTGAGGTATGACCATGATGTTGCGCGGGGTCTGCCAGCCGTAGCAGTGAAAGGTCCAGTCGAGCCGCCACTTCTGATAATGGCACTTGAAGATCACAATGTCGGCGCGCTGCGTTAGTTGAAAGACGAAGTCAGCCTCGGCATCGCGCAGGCGGCCGTGGATGGTATGCGGCTCGACCACCACCGGCCATCGCTGGAGCGCGTCGAGCAGCTCCAGAAAGCCCTTGTTGCCATCGCCGCAGCCGCGCGCGTCGCAGTGCTCGTAGAGGCCATACTCGTGCTCGATGTGAATCGCGGCAGGGTCGAGCTCGGCGATCTTGTGGGCGACCGGCCGCCACCAGTCGTGGCGAGTCGTGTCAATGACCGGGAACACCCCGTAGCCGTGGCCATCGGTGTGCGAGATCACCAGGACATCGCGCTCGGGATGGTGGCCCTGGATGAACTCGCGCGCCTCCTCGCAGAAAGTGGCGATGCCGCACAGGCGCGGCGCGTAGCTGCTAATCATGACGATGGGGCCGGGTCTCACGCGGTTATCTCCTAGGCGGGCGAGCAAGCGACCGCTCGCCGTGTAGGGTTTATACCACAAATCGGTGCGATTGTCGCCACGCTTGGGCGCGCGAGGGCGTGTGACCGCCCCGTGCTGTCATTCCGAGGGAGTAAAGCGACCGAGGAATCCGCCTTCGCGGGCGACGAAGTTCCGCTTGGGCGGACGAAAGCGTCCCCTGCCTCCTGCTGCAACCCCGATAGGGGATTCCCGCCGCAGGCGGGCAGGCCTCGCTGCGCGGCTAGTACATCGTGACAGAGATAGGCGCATGCGATGCTGAGCTTGGTCGGACACTTGCCACGCTCAATAACGCGCAATGGTTCTTATGTCACGAGGTACTAGCCCGCATTATTCATGTCATTCCGAACGGAGCAAGGCGGAGTGAGGAATCCCCTACCAGGAAGCGCCAACGATAGGGGATTCCTCGCTGCGCTCGGAATGACAGTGTGCACCCGCCACACGCTGGTGGTGAATGATCCAGGCTAGCGCCACTGCTGGCGCACTTCGCACCGCGGTTCCCAGGTTTGTTTGCGCTGCGATTCGTTGTCGCAGCGCGGCCCATCGGGCGCAGCGACGATCGCTGACAAGGCAAGCCGATTCTGGTATAATTGGCCTGTCAATAGGAGCCCGTCATTCGGAGGCGGCGGATCCCTACAAGGCCGCCGTCTTTGCTTTGAGGGCACATCGGTTCATAGGGCGGGCGCGGGCGCAGGTGACCGGTTCAGCCGAGCGCGGCGCGAACCCGGCCTGCGCGGCCGCCAGCGGTTAAGCTAAGGTCGGAAAAACGGCTGCACCCGGTAGGGACACGGCATGCCGTGCCCCTACGAAGCAGGCTGTTGCGCGCTGCCCAGTGGCACGCAGCGCTGGCGTTGGGCCGCTCCGGCGTTGCACGAGACTCGGTAAGCCGATGCTATCGGTAGTCACCAGGCTGTTCGATATAACGCGGCGCGACCTGCGGCGGATGTGGCCCATGGCGCGGCGCATTACCGCGCTGGAGCCACAGATGCAGCGGCTCAGCGATGTCGAGCTGCGCGCCAAGACCAATGAATTCCGCCAGCGGCTGGAGCAAGGCGAGACCCTCGACGACCTGCTGACGGAGGCGTTCGCGGTGGTGCGCGAGGCGGCGGTGCGAACCGTCGGCATGCGCCATTTCGACGTCCAACTCATCGGCGGCATGGTGCTGCACGAGGGCAAGATCGCCGAGATGAAGACCGGCGAAGGCAAGACCCTGGTCGCCACGCTGCCCATCTACCTCAACGCGCTGACGGGCAAGGGCACCCACCTGGCGACCCACAACGACTACCTGGCGAAGCGCGACCGGGAGTGGATGGGGCCGGTCTATGAGTTCCTGGGCCTGACCGTCGGACTGGTCCAGCACGACATGGACGAGGCGGGCCGCATCGAGGCCTATGGCGCCGATATCACCTACGGCACTAACACCGAGTTCGGCTTCGACTACCTGCGCGACAACATGCGTACCGCGCTCGACCTCATCGTTCAGCGCGGCCTGAACTATGCCATCGTGGACGAGGTGGACAGCCTGCTGATCGACGAGGCGCGCACGCCGCTGATAATCTCCGGCCCGGGTCAACGCGCCACGGGCCTGTACAAGCGCGTTGACGGCATGCTTCGTCGCCTGACGCGCGAAACCGACTACGTGGTGGACGAGAAAGCCAAGATCGCGACCCTCACCGACCAGGGGGTGCGCAAGGTCGAGGGGCTGCTCAACATTCAGGACCTGTCCGACCCGGAGAACGTGCAGATCTTCTCCCATGTCAACGCCGCGCTGCGCGCCCACGCCTGCTACAAGCTCGACGTCGACTACGTGGTGCGCGAGGGGCAGGTGATCCTGGTTGATGAATTCACCGGTCGCCTGATGTTTGGGCGCCGCTATGCCGAGGGCCTGCACCAGGCGATCGAGGCCAAAGAGGGCGTCAAGGTCGAGCGCGAGAGCCAGACCCTGGCCACCGTCAGCATTCAGAACTACTTCCGCATGTACGAGAAACTGGCCGGCATGACCGGCACCGCCAAGACCGAGGAGCAGGAGTTCACGAAGATCTACGGCCTGCCGGTGGTGGTGATCCCGACCAACAAGCCGATGATCCGCGGCGACAATGCCGACTCCGTCTATAAGACGGAGGAGGGCAAGTTCCGCGGCATCACCGGCGAGATCCTACGCCTGCACAGCCGCAAGCAGCCGGTGCTGGTGGGCACGCGCTCGATCGAGGTCTCCGAGCACCTGAGCGGGCGGTTGAGCGCCGAGAACCTTCAGCTCTTCGCGCGCCTCATGCTGCTCCATGATAAGCTGTTGGCCACGCAGAAGCTCGACGAGACCCAGAACCGCGAGCTGCACGCGGTGCTCGCGGAGCGCCTTCATGGTACCGAGCGCGAGCGCAAGCGGCTGCAAGAAGCGGTGGACATGTTCGAGCTCAACCCGACGCGGCCCGCGCCGCCGGAGGAGATGAAGCAGATCGAGCACCGCCTCAAGCGCGTGGCCAGCGTCGAGCAAGCCCTGACCAGCGCCATCAACAAGCTCGAGCAAGGGCAAGACCTGGGCGGCGAGGTGCGGCGCATCGCCGACCTCATCGGCTACCAGAAGCTGGACGAGGTGCGCGTGGCGCGGCTGCCGGCGCTGTGCCAGGCGTTCGGCATCGCCGCCGATCCGTGCGACGAGGGCAATGTCGTTGCGCTGGCGGACATCATCGGGCTCGACGGGCACACGTATGACCTGCGCGCGACCCTTCAGCAGGGCATTCCGCACCAGGTGCTCAACGCGAAATACCACGAGATGGAGGCCGAGATCATCGCCGAGGCCGGGCGGTCGGGCACGGTGACAATCGCCACCAACATGGCCGGCCGCGGCGTGGACATCCTGCTCGGCGGCAACCCCGAGCGCCTGGCGCGCCACCTGCTGCGCGAGCGCGGGATAGACCCCGATGGCGAGGAGCCGGTGCCGCCGGAGGAGTGGCAGCGCGCCCTTGCAGAGGCGAAGCAGCAATGCGAGGACGATCGCGCGCGCGTGCTGGAGCTGGGGGGGGTGCACATCCTGGGCACCGAGCGCCACGAGAGCCGCCGCATAGACAACCAGCTTCGCGGTCGTTCGGGCCGCCAGGGAGATCCCGGGTCGTCGCGGTTCTACGTCTCGCTGGAGGACGAGCTGATGCGGCTGTTCGCGCCGGAGCGACTGGACTTCCTGCTCGGCGGATGGGAGGAGTGCATACCGCTCGAATATGGCATCGTCAGCCGCACCATCGAGAACGCGCAGCACAAGGTGGAGATTCACAACTTCTCCATGCGCCAGCACCTGCTGCAATATGACGACGTCAAGAACCTTCAGCGCGAGGTCATCTACGCGCAGCGGCGCAAGGTGCTCGAGGGCGCCGATGTGCGCGAGAGCATCCTGACCTCGCTGCACGCCCTGGTCGAGAGCCGCGTGCGCGAATATGCCAGCCCTGATATTCATCCCGACGAATGGGATTGGGAGAAGCTCTACCAGGCGCTATATGACATCTTCCCGATCCACCTCTACCTGCGGCCCGAGGAGCTGCGCGAGATACCGCCGCGCGAGCTGCCGGCGCGCATCGAGGCGCTCGTAGCCCAGGCCTATGAAGACCGCGAGCGCGAGCTGACGCTCGAGGTCATGCGCGACCTCGAGCGCCTGATCACCCTGCGCGTGATCGACACCAAGTGGATCGATCACCTGGATGCGATGGATTTCCTGGAGGAGGGCATCGGCCTGCGCGGTTACGCGGGGGTGGACCCGCTGGTCGCGTTCAAGAACGAGGCGTATCAGCAGTGGCAGACGCTGCTCGCCTCGATGCAGGAGGAGATCGCCAAGCTGCTGTTCCGGGTGCAGGTGGTGCGCGAGCGTACGCGCCCGCAGCCGTCGCCCTTTCAGGAGATGCACGCCGGCCACGGCGGCGACGAGGAGCCGGAGCCCCAGCGCCCCGAGCGGGTCCGCAAGAAAGTGGGCCGCAATGACCCCTGCCCATGCGGCAGCGGCAAGAAGTACAAGAAGTGCTGCCTCAACAAAGTCTGAGCTGGAAATAGTAAGTGGCAAGTAGGCGGTAGGAAGCAGAGAGCAAGAAAGCAGACGGCAGAGACATGACCACGCAGGAGATAGTTGACGCCGCCACCGAGCTGCGACAGCGGCTAGAGGAACTGCGAGACCGCCTTTGACCTCGATCGTCGGCGCGCCGCGCTGCAAGAGCTGGAGGCCAAGAGCGCATCGCCCGACCTGTGGCAAAACCCTGAGGCGGCGCAGCAATTGCTGTCCGAGATCGCGCGCCGTAAGCAGGACCTCGAGCCCTGGGACGAGCTGGCGCATCGCGCGGAGGACGTGCAGGTCTTGGCCGAGCTCGCGCGCGAGGCGAACGACGCCGCGGCGGCGCGCGAAGCCGAGCAGACGCTTGGCGAGTTGGGCGCGCGGCTGCGCGAGATGGAGACCGCGGCGCTGCTCGGCGGCGAGTACGACCGCGGCAATGCCATTATCTCCATCAACGCTGGCGCTGGCGGCACGGAGTCCTGCGATTGGGTGGACATGCTCGCGCGCATGTACTTCCGCTGGGCGCAGAACCGCGGGTATTCGGTCGAAGTCATCGATCGCACCCCGGGCGATCAGGCCGGCAGCCGCAGCATCACCGCGATCATCAGCGGCCCCTTCGCATACGGATATCTCAAGGCTGAGCGCGGCGTGCACCGCCTGGTGCGACTGTCGCCCTTCGACGCGGCGCACCGGCGGCACACCTCCTTCGCCTCGGTCGATGTCATCCCCGAAGTCGAGCGCGAGCAGGAGATAGAGCTCAAGCCCGAGGAGATGCGCATAGACACCTATCGCGCCACCGGCGCCGGGGGCCAGCATGTCAACAAGACCGACTCTGCGGTTCGCATAACTCACCTCCCGACAGGAATCGTGGCGCAGAGCCAGAATCAACGCTCGCAGCACCAGAACCGCGCCACGGCGCTGAAGGTGCTGAAGGCGCGGCTGCTGGAGCGCAAGCTCCAGGAGCAAGAGCGCAAGCTAGCCGAGATGCGCGGCGAGCCAACCGAGATCGCCTGGGGCAACCAGATCCGCTCCTACGTCCTTCAACCGTATGTCATGGTGAAGGATCACAGAACTGGGCATCAAACGGGTAATGCCGAAGCGGTGCTAGAGGGCGAGATTGACGAGTTTATCCGGGCCTACCTGGAGCAGAAGGCGGGAGGCAAGCGCGATGAGAAGACGCCTGATTAGCCTGGCGGCCGCGGTGACCTTGCTTGGCGCGGGGGCGAGCGCTTTCGCTCAGGAGATAGGGCGGCTTGCCGCGCCATTGGACGGCGCCAAGAATGCCGTGGCGGAGACGAGCCTGGGCAATCTCGTGGCCGACGCCGTTCGCGCCGCAGGGGCAGCAACCGATCAGGTCGCCCCGGCCCCCCTTCTCCCGCCGTCTGATTTCGCCTTCGTCCAGGCGAGCGCGCTTCAGCCGGGGACCGTGCCCGCCGGCGCCGTCGCTGCCGACCTGGCGCGTCGCATCTTCGTCTTGCCCGACGAGGCGATCGTCGTGCTCCAGCTTGATAGCGCACATATCACGGACGCTCTCGAGCGATCGCTGGCGCTCCTGCCCTACCCCAACAAGGGCTTCCTGCAAGTCTCCGGCCTCAAGCTTCGCTTCGATCCAGCCCGCCCCGCTGGCGAGCGCGTGCTTTCGATTGCCACCATGCCGGGCAATACGCCGCTGGCCAGCGGGCGCCTCTACCGGGTGGCGATGCCGGAGTCGCTGGCGGCGGGCGGACTCGGCTACTTCCGGGTCTTCAATTCCGCGCCGCGTCAGCGCATCGACGCCACGCTGAGCCAGGCGCTAAGCCGGTTCATCGCCGCCAATAGCCCGCTCTTGGCGCGCATCGAGGAGCGCATCCAGGCCGCAGAGGGGTCGCGCGCGGGCGCGACTCCGGAGTGAGGCCGGAGCCTCACCGATTGCGCCCGTCGAAGCCGCACTCTCCGTTGCGTCGCCACCGGTTCCCATGCCGTCTCTCCCGTGGACTCGCGACGCCGTTCCTTCGGGCTTAACGACGACGGGGCGATTGCGCGCCACACCCAGCGGATAGTTGAAGGAGTTATCTGGTCGCAGCAGAACACTTGATGGGGCTCGTGACCAGGAAATCGCGGCCGCGAAGCCCATTCCGGAACGCGCCTTCGCCGCGTCGGGCACTTGGCTGGCCGTGACAGCCCTGGCGGCGCTGCGCGCGCGGGACGCGCGCTCCGGAAGTGCGGCGCAGCCGCACTCAGGCGCCGCTGCGGAACGCGGCTTCGCCGCGTCAGATCTCTACGCGGAGGATGATGGCATGAAGGTCTTGGCAATGATCGCAGCAGTGTTCCTCGCGGTGCTCCTCATCGGGTCTCTCGCTCCACCGGCGGGCGCGGTGACGTGGCTCACGGTCAATGGTGTCACCAGCGGCACTGTCAACACCCCGGGCGCGATTGCCTTGCGCTGCAATACGAGCGCCCCAAACGCAACGGTGCGCTTCGTCATCGGCTGCGACCTCAACGGCAACGGGCAACTCGATGCCAGCGAGCCCGTCATGGGCATCATGGGAACCGTCACCGACCAGGGCTGGACGGACGAAGACGCGGGGGTCGGCACAGTGCAACTGACGTCGCCGATACCAGTCTACGTCGGCGGCTCGCTGGTGGTTCAGGCGGTGGACGAGAACGGCACCACCGTCGGGCATGTCTACTCCATGAACTACGTGCATCCCGGGCAATACATCGCCGGCACGGTGCTCAACAGCGACGGCACGCCGGGCGCGGGGCTGATGGTCGCCACCACCAGTTTCTCGGAAGGCGCCGGCACCGTCTATTTCACGGACGCCGGCGGCAATTTCGTGCTCTACCTGCCGGCTGGCCGGCAGGCTGTAACCGTGGCGGCAAACACCGAGGGTGGAGGCTTTTCCTCGACGAGCCGCAGCGTGCCCGCGGCGACGTGGCTCGATCTCGCTGCGGGCGAGGCGAAGACCGGCGTTCACTTGACGTTCTGGCGCGCCGCCGGGCACGACATAACGGGCACGGTCACCGAGCAGGACAGCGGCCATCCCGCGCCGGGCGCGCTGGTGGTGGCGGGCAACGCTTCGACCTATGACGAGGCGTACACCTTGACCAATATCAACGGCCAGTACTCCTTACGCGCCACGCCAGGAACGTGGATGGTCTCGACCTGGGTGCGCGGCGACGCCGGCCCCTACGGCGATGCCGCTCCGCAGCAAACGACGGTTGACGCCAACGACGTGACGGTCAACCTTTCGCTGCCGCGCTTTGCCAATCGCATATACGGCATTGTCACCCGGTCGGGTGGAATTGTGCTCTCCGGACTTGGGGTCGAGGCGGAGAACACGACAACTTGGGACTACTACGAGAGCACCACCAACGGGTTGGGGCGTTACGAGATATGGGCGCCGGCCGGGGATTATGATGTCTTTCCGTATGACGACACCGACAACTACACCCTCCTCGCTTCGGGCGTGCGCTCCATGACCATCCCCGCAGACCAGCGGGTTGACTTCACGATGCTCCAGTGCACCTACACTATCAGCGGGCGCTCTCTCTTCGCCGGCACCAGCACGGGCATGCCTTACACCGAGATCAGCGCCGATGACACGGTGTTCCAGTACTGGGCGTGGTTCGGCGCCACGACCGACGGGCAGGGCAACTACACGATCAAGGTGCCAACGAGCAATTTCGATGTCAGCGCCTACAACCGGATGTACGACGCGTTCGCCGGCCCCACCAACATCAACGTGCCGCCCAGCCAGAGCGGTATCAACTTCTCGCTCACCCCGGTGCATGTAGCGCCGACCCTGAGTGAGGGCGCAGTCAGCCCCGCCAGCGGCGGCGTGGGCGGGCAGGTCTTCACTTTCAGCGTCAAGTACGCCTCGACCGACGGCACTGTGCCGGCGGACGTTTATGTCGTCATTGACACCTGGCCCCACCCCATGCAAATCACCGACCCGGTCGATTTCACCGCCGGGACGGTGTTCACTTACCAGACGACGCTGACTGCGGGCACGCACTATTTCTGGTTCGGGGCGCTAGATTCGCAGATGCTGGATGCCCGGCTTCCGGCGGCGGGGTCGCTCAGCGTCACCGCCGTCGCCGGCGGCACCCTGAGCGGTACCGTGCTCAAGAATATCTCGGGCGGTGTGCCCGTAGCCAACGCGAGCGTGCAACTCAAGTTCGGCGCGACGGTGGTCGGATCGGACCAAACCGACGCCTCTGGCCACTATAGCATCATCGCCCCCCCCGGCACCTACACCGCGGTTGTCAGCTCCGCCCTCTGTATGACCCTCGAGGTCGCAGGCGTGACCATCACCGCCAATCAGACCACCGCGCGCGACTTCCTGCTGGAGGCCTCCGGCATCGTCGCCGGCAAAGTGACTGCGGCCGCCGGCGGCGCGCCGATAGAGGGTGCGCACGTGCAGCTTACTCTGAGCGGCGACTCGGTCACACGCGCGGTTGACACGGATTCCAACGGCGATTATCGGATTGACCAGGACCTGCCCGGCGGCACCTATACCATGGTCGTCACCAAGCCCTACTTCGACACGATCACCCGCCCCGGCGTGGCTCTGACGCCCGGTCTCTTGGTGACACAGAACTTCGCGCTTACGGCAACTGGCGTCCTCATGGGCCAGGTGCGCATCGCCGGCACATCAACCGTTATCGCCAACGCGACGGTCCAGGCCTATCTGGGCGGCGTCATGAAGGGCTCCGCTACAAGCGACGCCAGTGGGGTCTATCAGATTGGAAGTCTCGCCGCGGGCAGCTACACGGTGCTCGCAGCCCAGGCCGGCTACGTGCGCCAGACCAAGCCGGGCATTGCCGTGACCACGGGAGTGACCACCTATGTCAACTTCGCGCTCGCGGTCTCGGGCAAGCTCAGGGGGCAGGTCTTGGACAAGGCCGACGGGACGCCCATCGTGGGGGCGGTTGTCAGTGCGAGGACCGGCGGCGTGGTGCAGGCGACGGGCGTGACGACGGCGCCCTATGGCATCTACGAGATTGCGAGCGACCTGCCGGCTGGGACTTACACTATGCTGGCGTCGAAGACGGGATACGTAGATCAAGGCAAGATCGGCATCGTCGTCAATGCGGGCGGGACGACCTATGTCAATTTCAGCCTCGGCAAGATCTGTCTCAGCGGGCAGGTGCGGCAGATGGGCACGACCACCGCGCTGAAGGGGGCGACGGTTGGAGCATATCTGGGCAGCGCGACAACGCCGAGCGCCACCGCGACGACCGATGTCAACGGGATATATCAGATCGGCGGGTTGACGACGGGCGCCTACACCGTCATCGCCTCCAAGAGCGGCTACGTCAAGCAGACCAAGCCGGGGATCTCGGTGACCGCGGGAGGCATGACCTATGTCAACTTCGCGCTCTCGCTTTCCGGAAAACTGATGGGGCAGGTGTGGGACAAGGTGAGCGGCCAGCCGATCCTCGGCGCGACGGTCAGCGCGCGCAGCGGCGGCGTGGTGCAGGCGACGGGAACCACCGTGGGGCCATACGGCATATACCAGATCAGCTCCGACCTGCCCGCTGGCACCTACACCATGCTCTGCACCAAGAGCGGCTATAACGATTTCGGGCGGCTCGGGATCGTCGTGACCGCGGGCGCGACGACCTACGTCAACTTTCCCATGCAGTCGAACGTTGAGTGAACCGCAGAACGCGCACAAGCCGGAGAGAGAACTAGGCGCGCGGTCCGGCCCCGACAAGTCGCAGCGCCCCAGCGCGAACCAGACAACCCCTGGCGCGGCTGCCTGTGTGGGCACACCAGACCGTCTAGGGAATAGATTGGGCCGAAATCACAGACCGCCGATGGCCGCAACAGGAAGTGCGGCGATACAGACAGAAGGCGAACCCTGAGGACCAGCGCCTCAAGCGAAGGAGGGAACCCATGACTCGCTTCTCTACAGTGTCGCGCGCGTCGCTCGTCCTGGCTGCCTTCTGCATCATCGGCCTGATTGCGGCCCCGTCGGCATGGGCCGAGGGCAGCACCTGGCCGGTGATCGGGCAGCTTGGCGGCGGAGAGCCGCAGGACGTGGCGGTTCAGGGCAACCTCGCCTACGTCGCTGGCGGCGTCGCCCTGAGCATCCTCGACGTGTCGTCTCTGTCTTCGCCTGTCCCCCTCGGCACCCTTATGGTGCCTTGTACCACCGTCGCCATGGCTGGAACCCTGGCTTTCGCGGTCGGGGGGACTACCTTGACGGTGGTAGACATCTCGAATGCGAGCGCGCCGGCGGCCTTGGGCTCCTTGACTCTGTCGCACAATGCAAGCAACATCGCCGCGCAGGGCAACTACGCCTATGTCGCCCTCGCTGATGAGGCAACACCGGTCGTAGATGTGTCAGATCCCGCCCATCCCACCGTAGTCGCCAGCACAGTACCCGCGACTAGCCTGACAATCGCCGGCGATCGTCTGTACGCCGTAAGCGTAGGCGTCTGCTTCACCGTGGTGGACATAACCGATCCCACTGCTCCGACAACGCAGGGGTCCTACTCGCTCGCGGGTCAGGGCCTTGGCGTCGCCGTGTCTGGACACTACGCGTACGTAGCTAACGGCTACGAAGGCCTGCAGGTCTTCGACGTTCAGGACCCCCAGCGTCCGCTTCCTGCCGGCCACTGGGACCCGACGTTGGCCTATGCCGCCGCGCAGTGCGTGGCTGTTTCCGATACTTACGCGTATGTGGGGTTCAACTACGATTACGGAGTGCAAGTCGTAGATATATCCGATCCTACCCGGCCTACGCCGGTCGGATTATTCGCTCCCAGTTACGGCTTCGTGTCAGTTGCGGTTGATGCCGCGCGCGGGTTCTTCGTCGCTGGCTACGCTCGCGGCCTGCATCTCGTGGACCTGGCTATGCCGCCAGCTCCGGTACGTGTCGGCATATGGCATCCGCCGGGAGAGGCGGTGCAAGTTGCCGTCGAGGGCGACTACGCCTACATCGCCGACGGTCGGGGTGGCCCAATTATCGCCGATGTGTCCAACCCGGCGCAGCCTCGAGTCACTGGCATGCCCGACCCCACGGACTCCGCCTTCTGCATCGCGGTTGAGAATGGCTATGCCTACTTCGGGAACCACGCGTTCGGCACCGCATTACTGCATGTGGTTCACGCAAGCGACCCTTCGGCTCCGAGCATAACCGGAACGTGTGATGCGGCCGACTACGCCGTAGCCGTCTCTGGCGACTATGCTTATGGTGGTGACATGACGGGGCCTTTCACGGTCGTTGACGTCTCTGACCCAACCGCGCCGACGCCAGTGAACAGCCTCCTTACGGCTGGGGTAGTCGGGATTGCCCTTCAGGGCAGTTACGCCTACGTTGTCGACTTTCCGTGGGACCTCCCGGAGAGCTATGGGGGCCTCACGGTCATTAACATCGCGGACCCCGTGAACCCCTACCGCACGAGCGGGTGCGGCGTCCCAGGCCAGGCTTCGGGTGTGGCAGTGTCTGGCGCTTATGCCTATGTCGCCGACGGCACCGCGGGCCTGAGCGTCATTGACATATCGGACCCCTGGCAGCCGATCGAAGTCGGCCACTGCGATATCCCGGGCTTTGCTTACGGCGTCGCGGTGTCGGGCAACTACGCCTACGTCGCTGCCGGCGACTTGCGCGTGATAGACGTGTCGGATCCGGCTCATCCCCACGAGGTCGCATACCGGGAAACCATCGGCAGCGCCCGGGGAGTTACCGTAGCGGGCGGTTATGTGTACGTGGCCGACTGGGGCTGGGGACTGCTGATCTTCCCTGAGTTCATCCCGCTCGGACAGATCACCGGCCAGGTGTGCGTGCGCGGGACAACAACAGTCATCGCCGGCGCAACCGTCACCGCTTATCTTGGCGGCGGGGTCAAGGCGTCAGCAGTCACCGGCGCAGACGGCATCTACACGATCTCGCAATTGTGGCCTGGCCAGTACTTCGTGATCGCGTCCAAGCAAGGCTATCTCGAGCAGGCCAAGGATGCCTCCGTCGCCTCCGGCGCCACCACTTACCTCAACTTCGGCCTGGAGGCGTGTGGTCGCCTCAGGGGCCAGGTGACCGACGGCGAGAAACTCACGAGCGGTCAGCCCCACGCGGAGCTCGTAGGCGCACACGTCAAGGCGTACCTCAACGGCAACCTGGTGGGCGAGGGCGTGGCGCCGGCGCCTTGGGCAGTCTACGAGATCAACGACCTGCCTCCGGGGACGTACACGGTAGTAGCCTCCTATCCCGGCTATCCGCAGCAGGCGCGGACGGTAAACGTCACGAGCGGCAACACGAGCTATGTCAACTTCCCGCTGGGGATGCTGATGGGACAAGTGGCCGGGCAAGCAGGCGCCGATCCGTACAAGGGAGCGATGGTCAGCGCATACTCCAAAGCCGGATTGGCCCACAGTACCACGATGACGACGGCGCCGACCTTGAACCCGTGGGCTATCTACTCGTTCAGCCCGTCATGGCTGCCAGTCGGCACCTACGTGGTGGTGGCGTCGTACAACAACCTGTGCCAGATCAAGTCCGTAGATGTCCCCGGGGATTGGACCAAGAACCTGAACTTCTACGCCCTGACGCCGGCGGCTGCGCTGAGCGGACAGGTAGTGGATGCCGTTACCGGAGACGAGCTCGTAGGGGCCACTGTCAAAGCTTACATGAGCGAGTATCTTCTCGCGCAGGCAAACCCCGTGGGCGGACCATGGGCCGTGTATCAGTTCGGCGGCCTGCCGGCCGGAGCATACGTCGTTACCGCGTCCTGCCCCGGATACCGCGATCAGTCGCGATGGAAGACCCTGAGCTCGGG
>Ga0315280_10007877_pt1 | contig 14140 bp, 14 predicted proteins | sample YL17G06_40_MG_FD_203697 | JGI IMG/M metagenome (GOLD analysis project Ga0315280, IMG submission 203697) | Sediment microbial communities from Yellowstone Lake, YNP, Wyoming, USA - YL17G06_40 | ecosystem: Environmental > Aquatic > Freshwater > Lake > Sediment | place: USA: Wyoming | collected...
TCTCCCCCACCCACTTTGACAACATCTCGGGTCCCTTGACTGCGATGAAGTTCGCCTCGCTCTCCGTCGCCACCGCTCGAGCCAGTAGCGTCTTACCAGTGCCTGGCGGGCCGTATAAGAGGATGCCCCGGGGCGGCTCTATCCCCATGCGCTTAAACAAGTCGGGTTGCTTTATGGGCCACTCGACCGCCTCTTGTAGTTCCTGCTTGACGTCCTCCAAACCACCTATGTCACTCCAACGCACATTGGGCACCTCGACCAGCACCTCCCTCATGGCGGATGGCTCGACCATCTTAAGGGCATTATCGAAATCCTCCTTAGTGACCTGAAGCTTCTCGAGCACCTCGGAAGGGATGACTTTTTCCTCGAGCTTGATCTCGGGCAGAATTCTTCGGAGCGTGCTCATGGCGGCCTCCTTGCATATCGCCTCCAAGTCAGCTCCCACGAATCCATGCGTGACATTCGCGAGCGCGTCCAGATCGACTTCCTTCGCCAAAGGCATGCCCCGCGTGTGGATCTGAAGAACCTCCTTGCGGCCATCCCGATCTGGTACACCTATGACTATCTCGCGGTCAAATCGGCCGGGGCGGCGGAGGGCGGGGTCGAGCGCCTGGGGCCTATTGGTGGCACCAATGACGACCACCTTGCCCCTGGCCTTGAGTCCGTCCATCAACGAGAGCAGCTGCGCCACTACCCGGCGCTCCACTTCGCCTGTGACCTCTTCCCGCTTGGGCGCGATCGAATCCAACTCATCGATGAACACTATTGCGGGGGCATTCTTCTCAGCATCCTCGAATACTTCTCGGAGGCGGGCCTCGCTTTCACCGTAGAACTTCGACATGATTTCTGGCCCCGCGATTGGTATGAAATAAGCATCCGCCTCATTTGCAACTGCTTTGGCGATCAACGTCTTCCCTGTGCCAGGAGGTCCATGGAGCAATACCCCCTTGGGCGGCTCTATACCCAAGCGGTCGAAGATCTCAGGATGCTTAAGCGGGAGCTCTATCATCTCCCGAACGCGCTGGAGTTCGCCCTTCAATCCGCCGATGTCCTCATATGTCACGGCTGGAACCTTGACTTCCTTGATCTCAACTGCCTCGGGCAGCACTTCAACGTCGGTCAGCTCGGTCACAAGCACTATCCCTGAGGGGGAGGTGTTGGTCACGATGAACTTCATCTCGCCTAACCCAACAAAACCTCCGAAAAATTCCTCGAAGATATCAGTACTCAATGGAGCGGAGGTGGTTATCAGGTCACCCTTGAGCAAAGGTCTGCCAAGAAGGTTACGCTTGATGACCCCCCCAGATGCGATGAATCTAACCCCCGACTCGGCGGGTGCGATAACAACCTTCTTCGCCTCCTTGACTTCGACTTTTCTGATGGTGACCTTTTCACCTATCGATGTGCCTGCGTTTCGGCGCATGAATCCGTCGATGCGAGCGATGTGGAGCCCTCGATCTTCGGGATAACCCTCGAGTGCTATCGCTCCAGTGGGCTTTGAGCCGATCACTTCGACCACATCACCCTCCTCGATGACGAGCTTTTTCATCACATCATCGTCCAGCCGCACGAGGCCCCGGCCAACATCAACCTGCCTCTTGGCCTCGGCGACCGCGAGCTTCAACTCCTTCTCCGCCATCCAAACCATCTCCTAGATCTCCACCTCAAACATGCGCCAGACCAAGTGTTTGTTGAACTCTTTGAATATTTCTTTGACCATCTTTGCGTACTCCTCTTCAATCAGCAGGGTGCTACGAGTTATGAACTTCTAAACATCGCCGAAGTTATTAACCGCCGTTAAGAATTTAAAGATATCTATAATTTTTCAAGAGGAAATTGTTGAAAATACTTCTTCAGCGCAAACATTGAGCAGAATTTAAACAGATTTTTTGCCTAAAAGGAGTCTAAATATTGCTCATTTTATGAAAGTTGAGTGGTGAGCCCGCCGAGCTTCAAATTTTCGTTCGCACTAATGTGCTTGATTTGGGCATAAATTGAGCAGATTATGCGCCATTTTGAGGCAAAAATATTGCAGGCTTGATAGACAAAAATTTGGCAAGAATCGAGCAGTTCAAGAGCCGTTTTTAGACAAGGAGCAAGCCTGTTAATTGACGAGCGAAAAGCCCTTTGCGCGCCGCCTGGGAGGCTGGACTACGGCCAGCCGCGGATTGCCGTAGAGATTTAAGCGTTAAAGGTTAAATCATTTCTTGGACTAGCGAGGTAAAAAAACGAATGTGAGGGGGTGAGTTGAATGGCTCAAAAAATGGCGGAGCTGAGAGTGGACGTTCCAAGCACGCTGGAACCTACCTTCGCAAACAGCATCATCATAAACCACAAGGACGATGAGTTCTGCCTTACATTTATGCAGACAATACCCCATGCGAATGTAGCCAAGGCAAAAGCAATTATTGCCGTCACGCCTCAGCACGCGAAGAGACTATTAAATGCTCTTCAGGATAACATCAAGAAGTACGAGGGTAAGTTTGGGGAGATTAAGCTACCAGAGGTGCCAAAAGAAGGAGCACCAACCACTTATATAGGATAGAGAATTATCGAACGCAAAGATCGTATATCGTGAGAGAATGGAAGTCGTCCTTGGAGAAATTATTTTGATAGGGTGCTCTGTCAGATTTTTATCATTTTCTATTGGTAAGGCTTTGTTTAACAAGTAGCCTCTGTTTAAAAAGTCGAAAGCGTGTTTAAAAAGTACTTTGATCTTGATTGTTGATCCCCCAAGACAAAGCCCTTTGCGCGCCGCCCTAGAAATAGTGTAACCGAAATGGGCAAATACCACGCGCCAATAATCTATGGGGTAAGGAAATGAGGCGATGACCGGAGTAAAAACTAAAATCCAAAATATCGTGCTCTCGGTCACATACGAGGGCACAGAGTTTAACCTTGAGAAGTTGGATAGGTCGTTGGACGGCGCACGCTACGATCCGGAAAGTTTTCCCGGCGTAGTCTATAAATCAGAGGATCCTCGAGCATCGTTTCTCATCTTCGCCTCGGGTAAGATGAACTGCGTGGGCGCAAGCAGCATGAACGACGCCAAACTGGCGATAAAGAAGCTGACCCGAAAAATCAGGGAAGCGCACATAAAGGTTAAATCTGAGCCAAAAGTCAAAGTTCAGAATATCGTGGCATCCATTAATTTCGGCAGGAAGTTCGATCTCGAGCATATAGCTAGCAGATTCGAGAACGCCGAATACGAGCCAGAGACCTTTCCTGGCCTCGTGTTCAGGCTCGACGATCCTAAGGTGGTAATATTGCTCTTTGTATCTGGCAAGGGAGTATGCGCCGGGGCGAAGAGCATGAGAGATGTAAACAGAGCAGCACAAAATATAAACAAAATCCTCTCTAGACATTAGCGGCATTTTTTAATTACGTAAAGTCCTTTGCGCGCCGCCACCGGTCTACACCTGATTGATAGCCCACGCAGTTGCACGTATGATGACTGTTGCAGTAACCCCATACGCCACGATCTCGCGTTCGACCAGTTGGAGCGCCTCAATGCAAATCCTCCTCGTACATGTAGTGCCTTCTCCGCCTCAAGTGCTTTGACAGCAACCGCTTGAGCTTGTTCATTATCGAGATTTTCAGGACATCGCCTCTTTAGTCATCAGCTTCCCTGGCGAGTTCGGTTCTTCATTTTTGCTCACCGGCCTTCGTCTTCTCACCTAAAATCAAGAGCAATCCTCTTTGTTGCTGGCAAAACTTTATTGCAACATCGATTAGAGAATCAACTGTTGCGGAGTTTACCTTTGGGTTCTTTTTTATTTTCTGCTTAAGCTTTAAACAGTGTCTTTCAATCCCCGCAAGGTTTGATCTTATCTGATTGATTGCGTCCTCCTGTGCTCTCGACCGCATCAAACCGCCTTCTCCTTCACCTTGCTCACGATTGGACTCTTTACGATGTATCTGCGGCACATGGGGTCTGTACAAATCCACACCGGATCGATCCTCGTTTTCATCCTCCACTCCTGCTTGATTAGTTCCCCGCCGCATTCAGGGCATTTATTCTTTGCCATTCAAACCCGTCCTTTATCCCCAGGAGTCTCTCGTCGATAGGCTGTTTTGCTCTTCTTTTTAGCCGCCTCTTCTTCCGGTTTTGGCTTCTCACCTTCAGGCTTGGTGTAGGTCGTGTGCTCTAGCTTCTCGACAGCATAGGGTTCCCGTGTCGGTAGCCCCTCCGAAACAAAATGTCGAGAGGAACAGGCCGATCGTAGCAAATGGGCTCATCTTCCCCTGATCCCCCTCATGCGCGCCTCTAGCTTACGCAGCCGCCCAAGTGTTTCCTTTCTTACTGACTTAACTAGGTCGCTTGCTCGAAGTACGAAATATCGATAAGCGAGCCTACCTTCTCTTGTAATCATCATATCTTTTCTGATGAGCTTCAGTTCGGTGAGGGCCTTCAAGTGTGTCCTTATAGACCTCTCCGATCTCTTGGTGCGCGCGATTATCTCCGGCACAGAGAGCCCCTTCTTAGTTCTCACCAAAAGGTTCAAGATCTTTCTACCCGTAGTACTTATATCCAAAATGTCAGAAATCTCGGCAATCAAGCTGAGTTCTCTCCCCTTCATTCTCATTGCATTCACTTTTTCCGTGTAGATGAAAGACTTACGTAACTTAATATGCATACGTATGTTTATAAATGCATATGTATGCAAAATAATTTGCACCCCAAATCTTGGAGGCGGCAACGTGCAGGGATACAAAGTGGTACTTACCGCGGATAGGACGTTAATGAGCGAATATGGTGGCCATATATTCCTAGGGTTCAGCGCTTGCGTGCCTAGGGGTTTGATACCTGATTGGCTCTACTTCTCGATATTTTGCCCCTCCATAGAGGTGAATGAAGATGGCTCAGTTGTGCGCGCGCCAAACGGGACGAGAAAGATTGAAGCGGCTTTGCTAGATTACGGCTTTCAAAGAGAGGATGTGATCGTCGCCCACCCCGAACACTTAGATAAAGTGGTTGGTTCAGAGACGAAAGTTATTGGGGTCACCGAAAATGATCCTTTGGGGATCGGACCAGCCACCTCCACTTTCACGCAACTATTCGGCGGGGAAGCATACATGGCACTGAAACTCAAAGAGCTGTTGAACCATCCTTCGATCAAAAGATTTAGACCAAAAATCATCGCCGGAGGGGCTGGGGCATGGCAGCTTGAGGGTAAAAAGGTTCGGGAAGAGCTGGGGATAGACTGCGTGGTTATCGGGGAGGGCGAGAAAGTTGTTGGTCCTCTTTTTGAAAATACCACGAACGGTGGAAAATTGCCGGGAGTCGTATACGGAGAGGTGGTTCCCGATGATGAAATACCTGTGATTAGAGGGCCGACCGTGGACGGGATCGTCGAGATTGCCAGAGGTTGCGGCAGGGGCTGTAGGTTTTGTGTCCCGACACTTTTACAATATCGGTGCCTCCCACTCGACCACATCTTGAAGGAGGTGGAAGTCAACCTGAGGGCCGGCAGACAGCCAACACTGCACGCGGAGGATGTACTGAGGTACAAGGCTAAAGGCTTCGAGGTAAACAGGGAAGCCACGATAGGTCTTTTCAAGGCAGTAAAAAATTATCCTGGCGTCCGTGGATTTGCTATGAGTCACTTTGCGCTCTCTTCGGTTGCGAGCGCGCCAGACCTTATCGAAGAAATATCTAATATAGCAGGCGCGGGTGAGGGCCCATCGGAGCTTAGCGGTCAAACCGGTATTGAAACGGGCAGTCCAAGGTTGATTAAAAACTACATGGCGGGAAAATGTAAACCTTTCAAACCAGAAGATTGGTCGCAGGTTGTCGTGAATTCCTTCGAAATACTATCTGAGAACCATTGGGTTCCTTGCGCTACCTTAATCCTAGGTTTTCCCGGCGAGACCGAGGAAGATATCGACCTTACGATTGAACTGATTGAGAAGCTGAAGGAATTCAAAAGTCTGATCGTTCCTCTTTTCCTGGTTTCAATGGGGACACTAAAAGGCAAGGCCGATTCTTTCACGATAGATAAAATGACACCCAAACATTCGGAGCTTTTCTTCAAATGTTGGGAACATAACTTCAACTGGATCCCAATTCTGCTCAGAAAACACGCAAACGCAAGTATAAAGAGCAGAAGCACCAGGTTCGGGCTGAAATTAGTCGCGTCCTACGCGATTCGCCAGAGCAGAAAACTAATTTGCAGGTGTCGACGGGATTATGATTACGACATACAGAGTATGATCAGAGATATAAAAGAAGGCAAAATAAAGATAGGATCTCCACTAACCCGTTTCGCAAATCGCTTGCTGCACGTCGGAGAAAAGACTAGTTCATGATCGCCCAAAAGTGACGGATGTTTTGATAAATCGTGCGGTTGAACCATGTGATGGCGTGCTCATAGTACTGACCAGCTCGCTAAAGATCACTTTAGGGCAAACAGATTTCAAGGATTTATTATCAAAAATTTATAGTCAGAATGATGAAGAGCAAGCTGGAGCCATACCTGAAATTGATGGAACAAGGCGTGAAACCTTTAACGGGCGGGATAGGATCTTAGCCGATGCGTGGGATAAAATGCTCGGAACGAATAATTTGGGCCATTTGGGAATAATCCTAGACGGTAACAGAAGGTGGGCCAAGACAAACGGATTAAACCCTTGGCAAGGTTATTGGGCCGGGGCAAACAAGGCTGAAGAATTTTTAGATTGGTGCCTCGAGTTGGGAATTCCTGAGGTTTCCATGTATGTTCTTTCCTCGGAGAACTTTGAGAAAAGATCAAAGAAGGAACTTCGGGAAATTTTCAAGGTTCTTTTGGAAAAGACCCAGAAGCTGATGAACGATGAAAAGATCCCCAAATATGAAGTAAAGGTGAAGTTTTGCGGGAGTTTTCACGAGCTACCAAGCGGTCTCGTAAGAGCTTTTCAAAAGCTGATGAGGAGAGCACGCAACTATCAAAAGATGGTCCTCAACGTTCTCGTTAATTACGGTTCTCAGGGGGAATTGAGAAAGGCAATAGCAAAAGCGATAAGATCAGCTATTGGAAAAAAGATTCGAATAACGCCGAAAGTTATTCAGAAAAATTTGATGGTGGGGAAACCGCTGGACTTGATAATTAGAACTGGGGGAGATCACAGACTTTCTAACTTCCTCCTGTGGCAGGCGGCGTATGCGGAAATATATTTCACCGACACCTTATGGCCCGATTTCTCAAAAAGGGAATTTTTGAACATCATCGAATGGTTCAACCACAGGCAGAGGAGGTTTGGAGAGTAGCGGGTTACCTTTTGGTACCTTGATGATGATGGCGTCAAGCACCACGTCACCTTATTGGGGAGGAAAGGGGCAATTGGGTCAATTATTTATTAAAACATGAATACTTGATGGAATCGAAAAGTCTAAATCGCGACTAAAAAGATCCAGTAAACTATCAAGTTGACGATAGTCAGTGGTATTCCGACTTCCGCAAACTCCAAGAACGTTAAAGTTTCGCCCGATTTTTTCTCGGCGTTTTGGATTATTATCACGTTGCTTGCAGCCCCCAAGATGAACAGGTTCCCGGCGATGGTACTTCCTGCCGCCAAGGTTACCAGTTCCTTCGTCGAGGCGCCTGCATGAATCAGCATTGGAAGATACAAAGCAACCAGTGGGACGTTTGATATCAGCTGGCTGAGAAGAACGCTGACCATCAAAATCATGAAAATAGAGAGTATATTCAAGTTCATTCCGGTAATCACGGACTGGAAAAATCCGGTTAACCAAACGCTTTCCATCAGGATGAACATCGCGGCGAAGAAAATCAGGACCTCCCAGTCTATCCTCTTGGCCATCTTGATCCTTTTGGGGCTCAGTGCTAGTATCGGAAGTGCGGCTACTAGAGCGATGTATGTCAGTCTGAAGTCTATCTGCGGCATCAGCGACACGATCACGATTTTAGCTATCACCAATGCAATTATCAGGATTAATGATATCTTGGAAAGTACTGCCAGTTTGTGGTCCTTTATGGGCTCTTGTGAGTCCGTCAGCGGCTCCTTGTAGAAGTGCCCCCTAAAGAAGAGTTTGAGCAGGAGATAAGCCAAAAAGAGGTTCACGACCGTCGGAAGCAGGAGAAATCTGAAAAAACGTGACGAACGGATTTGGAACGTTCCCGTTTATTGCGATTAAGATATTCTGTGGGTTTCCTATTGGACTCATGACGCTACCCGTGGTGACAGCAAAGGCCAAGGCGAGCAGCAAAAGCTTCGGCGGGATGCCGTGTCTTTTGGCCAGTAGCAATACGACGGGCGTCCCAATGATAGCTATCATGTCGTTCATCAAAAACGCGGATGCTATGCCCATTCCGAACAAGATTAAGAGTATTAGTGAATCGGCCGACTTTGCCCGCTTGAATAGATTGTGGGAGATGTGTAAAAGATAACCGCTCTCCTCAAGCGCCTGCCCCACGACAAACATTCCAAACAAGAACAGCATAACATCGATATTTATCGACTTTAAGGCGTCCATAGGCGAAATCTGTCCCGTCAATAGGACAGCGATTGCACCCAAGAGCATTATCTGCCATATTTGCAGCCTTAAATTTCCAACTTGCCTTATTGCGATCAGCACGAAAACCGCTATCAAGACGATTATGGATATCATACAAACTAACTGATAGGCGGACGATACTAAAATCAGAAGCGAAACTCTTTTTCTCACCTTGTCAGCAGTTGAACCCTAGCCTAAATTCGGTAAAAAAATGATGGTAGCCTTTGCGCGCCGCTTGTGGTGGCTGGCAGCGAGTTGAGAGCTGAAAGGGTAAGCTAACGGCACCAGAAAAGTGCTCCGGGCGGAATTCGAACCCGCGCACTAGAAATCCTTTGCGCGCAGCCAAAAAGTAGCTAAGGGTAGGAGGGACTCACTTAATTTTTTAAGTGCATACCGGCGGGCCCACTATATCACGATGCAAGACTCAGTTCATTAAATTTATTTACGTAGGAGATATCACCTTAATAAACAGTTGGAATTGGGTGACGGTCAGGTGTTGGAACTTCTTACACCTATTGCTGCGCTCGCGGCGCTTGCTGTTGCAGGATTAGCCGCGCATTTGGTCCTAAAAGAAAATCCCGGCTCCCCGCGTATAAAGGAGATAGCTGATGCTATTCATGAGGGTGCAACTGCTTTCCTCAGGCGGCAGTACACGACCATATGGGCGGTAATGATTGTTATCTCAATCGTACTTTTCGTCGCTCCTGGGTGGGGCTGGCGAGCGTCTGTGGTCTACATAGGAGGTGCCTTGTCATCGACCGCGGCTGGGTTCTTGGGCATGCACATTGCATTAAGAGCTAACTCCCGGACGGCCAACGCAGCTCTGTCCGGGATAAACCGCGCCCTAAAGATCGCCTTCCGCGGCGGACTAGTCATGGGAATGTCGGTCGTGGGCATCGGATTGCTCGGAATTTTCCTTTGTTACACTTGGCTCAACAACCCGACATTTATTCTTCCCTACAGCTTTGGAGCTAGCTCCGTGGCACTTTTTGCTCGGGTTGGAGGAGGAATTTTCACAAAGACCGCAGACGTAGGCGCTGACTTGTCTGGGAAAATAGAGGCAGGTATACCTGAGGACGATCCCAGAAACCCCGCGGTCATCGCTGACAACGTCGGGGATAATGTTGGAGATGTCGCTGGGATGGGGGCCGACCTCTTCGAGTCCTATGTTGCTAGCACAGTTGCAGCGATGATAGTAGGTCTCACTGCGTACAGCACGAAAGGTGTCACCTTGCCGCTTTTCATATCGGCCATAGGAATCCTAGCATCAATAGTCAGCGTGGGGTTCGTTCGCGTTCGCAAGGGCAAGGATCCAAGCTATGCGTTAAATACAGCGACCATAGTTTCGGTCGTGGCCACGGCAGTTGGTTCTATCATTATCTCTGCATACGTGTTTGGATGGGGAGTTGGTCGGAACTTGTTTATTGCAATTTTGGCAGGCCTCTTATCTGGACTCGTCATCGGACTTACATCGGATTATTTCACCAACAACATCCACCGCCCAGCACAGTTCATAGCCTACGAAGCACAGTCCGGCGCAGCCATCAGCATCCTCGGAGGATTTTCAATAGGATTGCTGAGCACCGTACTACCGATAATATCGATAGCTGCAGCGACCATCGTTGCTTTTATGGCCGCTGGGTTCTACGGCATTTGCCTAGCTGGCGTAGGTATGTTGGCGGTAACTGGGATAATAGTATCGGCCGATGCATACGGCCCAGTGGTGGACAACGCAGGTGGCATCGTCGAACAGTCAGGAATGCCAAAAAAAGTGAGGAAAGTTACAGACTCATTAGACTCCGTGGGCAACACTACAAAGGCAATATGCAAGGGGTTCGCTATAGGCTCGGCCGCCCTGACAGCGGTGGCGCTCTTCGCGGCTTACAGGGAGGTGGCTAAGATATCAACAATGGACCTTCTTGAGCCTAAGGTCATGGCCGGCGTCTTCCTGGGCAGCGGTGTGGTGGCGCTCTTCTGCGCGCTGGTCATCCTAGCTGTAGGTAGAAACGCTTACAAGATGGTCGCGGAGGTAAGGAGACAGTTCAAAGAAATCCCCGGATTGCTGAAAGGAAAAGCCAAGCCTGATTACGCAAGATGCGTGGACATCGCGACAAAGGGCGCTCTGCGGGAATTGATAGCACCTGGAGTGTTAGCCCTATCGATGCCTATTTTAATCGGGCTACTTTTGGGTAAAGCAGCTCTTGGCGGGTATCTTGCGGGAAGCATCGTGACTGGTCTTGTATTTGCGCTACTCATGGCGAACGCGGGGGGCGCATGGGATAACGCCAAAAAATACGTGGAGATGGGTCACTTCGGTGGTAAGGGAACCCCAACGCATGCTGCGGCAGTGGTTGGCGATACCGTTGGGGACCCGTTCAAGGACACGGCCGGGCCGTCGCTCAACATATTGATAAAACTAATGTCAATGGTAGCCTTAATCCTTGCACCGTTCTTGTAGGCAATAGCTTCTATTCTCTCTCTTTCAAAGATTCCAGTTTTGCCCTGACCTCGCCATCGTAGACTCTACCTATATCCTCGCGGGTAATCATGCCTATTAGCTTTCAGCCGCATTAATGGAAGGGCCACGGCACTATTCTCTCCTTTTCCTTACGGATATGCCTGAGGAAAATTGCAACGAAAATAGCCACTATCATAAGGACGACACTGAACGTTACGAGCGGTAAACTTGGTGACCTACTCAATTCTTGACCGACTGCTACTACAGTAAAGTTATCCGCACGAATATCGAGGTCGCCGCCTTGCTCGGGATCTGCCATGCGGAAAGTTCCAATTGCCTCTACTGTGTCACCCCCGTGTCTATAATCGCCGATAACGGTAACTTTTCTAGCATCCTCTGCGCTACACCAAACTCCTATTGCTACTTCGTTGTCGAGAATGTTGACCCAGGCGTAATTATCCCTCATCAGCACCCCAATGACTTCCCCCGTAAAGGTCACGGTCTTGCCATCGAAGCTTGCGGAGTTTTCGATCAGAGCCTGGCCGGATTCGGCCCTCGCCAGTGGCACTATTAGCAGGAGTAAAATGGCCACCAAAAAGCAAACTCTCCAGCTCATTTTTTAATCCCCTTCCTGAGCCCTAAGATGATGAACCCCATCAGCACTAACACGGCAATTATCTCAAGCTTCCCCGCCCACATCAAGAACATGTATGTAACTTCGACCACAAAGGGCATGGAGGGCGAAGTGATCCCGGAGCTCAACCCAACATTACCCAGTGCCGAAGAGGTCTCGAACATGGAACTCTCCACGCTGTAGCCATGTGCCACGGTAATCATTGTCCCAAAGGTAAAGAGGACGATATAACCCATGGCTATCACCGCCGCGCCCTTGATCATTGTATCTGTGATGGGGGTGTCCTCTATATTATGAAATGTTCCCCTGACAACCGCGCTCCTTGGCAACAGCGTCTGCCTGACTTCCCTTACGATCGACTTGAAAAGTATACCTATTCGCACCATCTTTATACCTCCCGATGTGGAGTTTGCACAACCGCCGAGTATCATCGCTATTGAAATCACAATCATGGAAAATACGGGCCACAAAAGCATGAAATGTTGAGGCGGTGCCGTCTGAAAACCCGTGGTGGTCTGTCCCGAGATGACGTGAAAGATGCCTTTCCTGAATAAGCTATCTGGAGAAGTGTATAAGTTGGAGAAAATCAAGTTAGCCGAAACCAGAAAACCTAGCGCCAATAGCGAGAAAAATAGGATTCTAACCTCGATATTTTTTAAAATCTCCTTCCTTTTTCCGCCAAGGATGGCATAGTGGAGGTTGAAGTTAAGTGCCCCTATGATCATGGTTACGATGGCCGCCACCTCGACCCAAACGCTGTGGTAGAAAAGCAAGTTCTGGGAACGGGTGCTGAACCCTCCAGTCGCATAACCGGTCATCGAATGGTTGAGCCCATCGAAGATTGCGGTGCCGGGATTGAGGCCCTCTTTGATTCCAGCCGCTGCAAAAAGTATGGTGCCGACTATGAGGAAGGTTATCGCTATGCCGATGATTATCCTCGACGTGCGCACGATGCTGGGCCTAATCCCCAGTTCTTTGGCCTCCCCCTTGAAGGCCAGGACCGAACTTATTTTCGTCTTGCCCAAGATGGAAAGGGAAACCACTATTATGCCTATTCCGTCGCCCACGAACTGAAGAAAGTGCCTAAGGAAGTTGATGCTATGCGACAGGTGATCTATATCCGTTGCGACGGTGAGGCCGGTCCCGGTAAAGCCACTGAGGCTTTCAAAGCTCGCATGCAGGTACGAGGCCGTGGCATTCGACAACCAAATCGGTATGCTGGCCAAAACGGGCGCCAAGAGCCAGCCAACGGCGACCATGACCACCGCATGCTTCAACTCCATTTCCTTTTTTGTCTCGAGGAAGTGGTTCAAAAGGCTGCCCAAAATAAAGGCCAAGGAGGCGCCAATGAGAAAAAATGGGATGGTGTCGATCTCCCTGTAGATGACCGCTACGATGATGGGCAGGAGCAAAATTCCTCCCATCAAGTAGCTTATCCTACTCAGGTTATACCCGATGATTTTCAGGTCTTCTCTCGTCAGCGCCGGTATCACAGTCGCACCTTAGATTACTGACTTGACGAACACGAGCAGCAAGCAGATTGCCAGAGCTGCTCCCATTATCAATACGGTTAGACCAATCTCACCGAGAACGCCTGTTATGAAATCAAAATTTTTCTTTAAAAATGCTAGAATGCTAAATTTCCTTAGCGCCATCTTATCCCTTCAAAATATCCACAACTTTTCTGATGGCACCTTCCTTTCCTATTAGTCCAATAATATCTCCAGATTTTATCACAGTATCACCATGTGGTATGATGAGCTTGCCACCGCGAAATATGGCGGCAATTACGCATTCATGGGGTAGCGAGAGGTCTCTGATCTTCTTGCCTATAGCTTTAGAATTCTCTGACACAGTGACTTCTACCGCCCTCGTGATGGTTTCGGAAATCAATATAGAAGTCGTACCTGGCAAGGCTATCGCATTTTCAAATACCATAGAGGCAACATGCGCTGGACTGACGATCAAATCTATGCCCATACTGCAACACATCTGCGCTCGATCTATGTCTTCAACGCGTGCGAGGACTAAAGGTACTCCGTACGAATTTTTTGCGAGCTGACACGCAACAATATTTTCGCTGTCATTTCCGGTGACGGCAACAAATACATCCGCCGTCTTTATTTTTGCGTCCTCCAATGTTTTTTTGTCGCTGGAATCTCCACAGATTACAAGCGCATGTAATTCTGACGCAAGCTTCTCACAAACTTCTGGATCCTTTTCGATCAGGACTATGTCCCTGCCAGAAGGCTCCAATAATTTAGCTAGGGATAAGCCGACCCTACCGCCTCCGGCGATGATTACGTAATTAGCTTTTTTCATTATTACCCCGATTCAATCCTGCAGTGAAACCTATAAAAACTTGATATTTTTTGCCTTTGCGCGCCGCCAAAAAGTAGCTAAGGGTAAAAAACAAATGCAATACGTACCTCCGAGCTAACGAGATTTTAGGAAGTTTTACTAGTAAATCGAGGCACAAATAGAGAGGACTCACTTAATTTCTTAATCGCATACCGGCGGGCCAACTAACTAAGTCAAAAGTTAAGAGAGAGAT
>Ga0315280_10007878_pt1 | contig 14138 bp, 8 predicted proteins | sample YL17G06_40_MG_FD_203697 | JGI IMG/M metagenome (GOLD analysis project Ga0315280, IMG submission 203697) | Sediment microbial communities from Yellowstone Lake, YNP, Wyoming, USA - YL17G06_40 | ecosystem: Environmental > Aquatic > Freshwater > Lake > Sediment | place: USA: Wyoming | collected...
TCCCGCACGGGAACTGCTGGGACCGGATCAGTATCGTATCAGGGGAAAGCAATCCACCATGATCATCACCAGCAGAGGTTGTCCCCATGGATGTGCCTACTGTTCATCACATCTGGTGATGGGAAGCTCATTTAGGAAAAGGTCTCCGGAAGCCGTTCTTGAAGAGATGGTTGACTGCTATAAACGCCATGGCATTACAGCCTTTGATGTGGAAGACGATAATTTCACCTTTGACCAGGCCCGGACAAAACGGTTGATGGAGCTCATCATTGATACCTTTGGAGAAGGGTTCCTTAAGCTCTATGCCATGAACGGCATATCTTTTGCGTCGCTTAACAGTGAGATTTTAAAACTGATGAAGCGTGCAGGTTTCCATTCGATCGGACTCTCGTACGTGAGCACCAACATCTCTTTTAAAGAGAGGATGGGAAGACCCTCGTCTGCTTTTGATTTTGACCTGCTCTTCAGGGAAGCGGAAGAGATCGGTTTTCAGGTGACTGCCTATGCCATTTTCGGGATTCCTGGCCAGACCATCAACGAGATGGCGGACACCCTGGTTTACCTCACGGGGAAAAGGGTGCTCATAGGCCCGAGTATCTATTATCCGGTACCGGGTACCCCTCTCTTTCAGAAATGCAAGATGGATAATATCCTGCCGTCCCATGTATCCCAATGGCGTTCAAGTGCCATCCCCATTGAGACAGATGAATTCAAACGGCCCGACCTTGTCACTCTCCTCCGTCTGGCCAGATTGATAAATTTTATAAAAGGTAAGATGGACAGCGAAGAATTGGAAGAAGGGGTGTCCTGGAAGGGACTCCGACAGATAGTGAAAGAGAAGAAATATTCCTCAGATTCCTCTGCATGGATGGAGTTAGTTTTGCACGTCTTGGAAGAAAGGTCGTTCTTTAGCCTAAGAAAAAATTCTGATGGAGAACCGTCTCTTGTCAAAGAAGTCACTTCACCAACTGTCATGGAGGATTTCTTTAACAAGGCCTGGGAAAAGCCCCTTCTGAAAAGCTACCCTTTCTCAACGTGATTTTCCATCGTATTTTCCCTTGAAGGATGTAAGGGGAAAAAGAATGGACTTGACCTGGAAAGGCGATAACGTATATTCTGCGCCTGTAAAATCATTTGAATTTATTTCTATGAAAGAGAGGATTTGAAATACGATGAGCAGCGAAGCACATAAGGTCATTTACTCCATGATCGGGGTGAGCAAATATTATGACAAAAGGCCGGTCCTGAAGGATATCTATCTCTCCTATTTCTACGGAGCAAAGATCGGTGTCATCGGCCTCAACGGGTCGGGGAAAAGCTCCCTTCTCCGCATCCTTGCTGGAAGAGATAAAGAGTTCAACGGGGAGACAGTCCTCGCTCCCGGCCACACCGTTGGGTTTCTTGAGCAGGAGCCAGAACTGGATAACAGCAAGACTGTGCGGGAGATTGTGGAAGAAGGGGTGCAGGAGGTTGTCAATGCCCTGAATGAATATAACCGTATCAATGAAAAATTCGCTGAACCGATGTCGGATGATGAGATGAGCAAGCTTATCGAGCGCCAGGGAAGCGTGCAGGAGAAGCTGGATGCGCTGGGAGCATGGGACCTGGATTCACGTCTGGAGATGGCCATGGATGCCCTGCGCTGTCCCCCAGGAGATACACCGGTCAAGGTTCTTTCAGTAGGGGAAAGGCGCCGGGTAGCTCTTTGCAGGCTCCTCCTGCAGAAGCCGGACATCCTGCTCCTGGACGAGCCCACCAACCACCTCGACGCTGAAACTGTGGCGTGGTTGGAGCACCATCTGCAAACCTATCCCGGCACCGTCATCGCAGTTACCCATGACCGCTATTTCCTCGATAATGTCGCTGGGTGGATCCTGGAGCTTGACAGGGGACAGGGTATCCCCTGGAAAGGGAATTACTCCTCCTGGCTGGAGCAGAAAAAAAACCGTCTCCAGCAAGAAGAAAAGTCCGAAAGCGAAAGGCAGAAGACCCTCCAGCGCGAGCTTGAGTGGATACGGATGTCTCCCAAGGGACGCCATGCAAAAGCGAAGGCGCGTATCAATTCCTATGAGGCCCTCCTCAGCCAGGATAGCGAGAAAAGGTCAAAAGATCTGGAAATCTATATTCCGCCCGGACCCCGTCTGGGCACTGTTGTCATCGAAGCAAATAACGTGAGCAAGTCATACGGCGGCAACATTCTTATGGAGGGGCTTGCCTTCTCCCTTCCTCCGGGCGGAATCGTCGGGATCATCGGACCGAACGGGGCAGGAAAAACCACCCTTTTTCGGATGATCACCGGCCAGGACATGCCTAATACAGGTACCTTCAGGACAGGAGAAACTGTAAAACTCGCATACGTTGATCAGAGCCGAGATGACCTCAATCCGGACAAATCCATCTGGGAGATCATTACCGGAGGGAATGACACCATTCAGCTCGGCAAGAGGGAGGTCAACTCACGCGCCTATGTTGCGCGCTTCAATTTCTCCGGGAGCGATCAGCAGAAAAAGGTTTCCATGCTCTCCGGAGGCGAAAGAAACCGCGTCCATCTGGCCCGGATGCTGAAGGAAGAGGCTAATGTCCTCCTGCTTGACGAACCCACCAATGATCTGGACGTAAACACCTTGCGTGCCCTTGAAGAGGCATTGGAGAATTTTGCAGGCTGTGCCGTGGTCATCAGCCACGACCGGTGGTTCCTCGACCGTATTGCCACGCATATGCTTGCCTTTGAGGGCGACAGCAAAGTGGTCTGGTTCGACGGGAACTATTCAGAATATGAGGCGGACAGAAAAGCACGTCTCGGCTCTGCCGCAGACCAGCCCCACCGCATCAAATACCGGCATCTGACCAGAGGGTAAGAAACCGGATAGATGTACAAGCTGAGAAAAGCAAAAAAAGGCATGGGGAAAAGCAGGATTCTGGTTACCTGTGCCAAAGGGATAGTGCCTTTTTTACGGGAAGAGCTCCTTCAGATCGGATTCCCCGTGCTGTCTGAAAGCACGGCAGGCATAACGACTGAGGGAACTATTGACGATACCCTCCGGCTTAATCTCCTGCTCCGCACGGGACATCGCGTGCTCTTTCTCCTCAAGGAGTTCGCTGCGCGTGACGCCGATGCTCTCTATCGCTCAATGTTGGAGATAGCATGGGAGGAGTACATAGCCGCGGATGGATATGTCTGCGTAACGTCCAGCGTGGATAATCCGAGCATCAGGGACTCACGCTATGCAAATGTAAAGTGCAAGGATGCCATTGTAGACAGGATTAATGCACAGTGCGGGCGGCGTCCTGATTCAGGTCCCGATAAAGACAGGGCCGTAGTAAACCTCTACTGGAAGGACGAGCACTGTTCCGTGTATTTTGATACCTCGGGAGAATCCCTTTCCCGGCGCGGGTACCGAAAAATCCCCCTGACAGCGCCCATGCAGGAGACCCTTGCGGCTGCCGTCATCCTCGCATCCGGGTGGAACGGCAACAGCCATTTCATCAATCCCATGTGCGGCAGCGGAACCCTCGCCATTGAGGCGGCATTTATTGCACTGAACAGGGCGCCTGGCCTCTTACGGAATAATTATGGTTTCAAGCACCTCAGGGGATTTAGGGGATCGCTCTGGGAAGAACTGCGCGCAGAAGCAGAAAAAAAAGCCAGGGAGACGCTGACTTACAGGATTATTGCCACCGATAAAAGGAAAGAGGCGGTTGAGGCAGCAAAGAGAAATGCCACTGCTGCTAGGGTGGGGCATCTGATTGAATTTGTTCGCTGTGATTATTCTGAAACCCTGGTTCCTGACGGAAGAGGGATCGTGATACTCAACCCAGAGTATGGAGAGAGAATGGGGAAGATCACGGAACTTGAGAGTGTGTACAAGGGGATCGGCGATTACTTCAAGCAGAAGTGCAGCGGATATACAGGATATATCTTCACTGGAAATCCTGACCTGTCAAAGAAGGTGGGATTGAGAGCAAAACGGAAAATGCAATTTTTCAACGGCGGGATAGAGTGCAGGCTTCTTGAGTATGAGTTGTACCAGGGCAGCCGGAAGAATGGCAATGCAAGAATACCCTAAAAGCTTTTTTTTGTGGCACTTCCGGGCTTCTGCGCCAGGTAAGGGTAGTTATTGTTTCCATCATGTGATAGGTTCTTCTAAGAACCGCATTCCTGAATTCAAGTGTTTATCTCTATTCACTATTCCACGTGAATCCCTATTTACCCTGCATCTTGCACACCGCATTCACCTTTGCCTGGAGGTTCAGGATGAAAGGGGTTCTGTTGATGATGTGGTCGGGTGTTGAATCATACTCTTCTGCCGTGATGCTGTTGACTACTTTATCCTTGTCCCCGTCAGACTTCTTCAGATACCTAGCGTCCTTTGCTACCAGCTCATTGCTCCATGCTCTTTGCTACTTCACCAGCTCCAGCCTTTCCATCTCTCCAACAACGAATCCCAGCTTGAGCTCTTCGAGTTTTTTCCTTGTCTGCAGGCCGGTTGCTACATCCCATCCCCGCAAGGCATAGTATTCATCTTTCATCCTCTCGAACTCGGCGCGGTCTACGGTCTTGCCCTTCCTTGCCACCATCTGGTCGCCAGGCCCCGGCAGTTCGAGATCGGGGTTGAACATGCCGAAGACGCCATCCGAGGTTTCCACACCCTCGGTAAAATTAAACTCGTTTAAGATATCATCCTTCCTTCCTGCTCTCCCTTCCCGTCCGAGGATTGCCCTCTGGAGGTTGAAGGAACGCTCGCCGACGCGATAGTAATCCTCTTCGCTCATCGTTCTGCCTGTTACTGCTTGGAAGAGCTGGGCTTCAAAAGTTGGATCGCCCATGTGGTCTTCCTTCTGGTCGGTATCCATGATCGGAAAGTAGCGGTCGCACGCCACCAGGGTCTCTTTTGCGTGCTGGCGGTTCTGGATTAAGTAGGCGGCCATCGCCTTTCCGTCGTAGGTGGAGAAATCAACCGCCTTTTCGCTTCCCCAGACCCGTTTGGCAACCTTGCGCAGATCGTCAGTGGTAAACGGGGACATTGCACCCGAGGTGGTGTACCAGAGTGCCCACTTGAGGAGGAGGAAGTTCACCTCATGAAGCTGGATAATAGGGTTCCTCGGCTCAGTAGCATAGAAAAGGGCCGTGATGAGAAAGACCCTCGCACCGTAGGAGTCATTGACATATCCGGAAGGGGTGACCCGTTCGAGGCCCGCTTCCTCAGAGGCTTTGCCTTTCTCGATTGATGCCCTGCGGGCGCCCAGGGCGAGGAATTCGCCGAAGCCCTGTCTCTTTACGGTCATGTTAACCATGGATTCGAGAAATTCAAGGCTTCCGATTTTTGAGAGGGGTAATCCTGTTTCCTCTTCGCTCAAGATTTTCCTCTGGAAGCACTTGTAAAGCCAGTTAATGAGGTTGGACATCTCTCCAGTGTCAAGGCCGAAGCGGTCGCAAAGCGAAGTTCCGATAAAGGCATCCTCGGTCCCTTTCCCGTGGTACATCATATCCCAGGGCATGTAGAAGAAGGCAGCAGCACAGGTCTTTCTTATCTCTGTGATTCCTGATACATGTTTGTAACTTGCCCGTGCACATCCGGCCGGGCATGCATAGCAGGGAGTTGGTTTGCACTTTTCGATGCCCTCGAGCATGGGTTCAGTCATATAGACGCTCTCGTTCAACCCCTTCCGCAGGGTTCGGATGTTTTTATTAATCTCATGGAGTTTTTCGGGATGAGCAACCGGCACCTTGTTGTTCCCTTTTACCACAATCGCCTTGATATTCTTCGACCCCATGACAGCGCCAGTCCCGCTGGAGATGGCGCCGCCCTGGTCGGTGAGTGCCACAGCAAACCGAACCAGGTTTTCACCGGCAGGCCCGATGCAGACGAGACGGGCATCATTCCCGTGACGCTCTTTCAGCTTTTGCATTGTCTCATCAGAGTTGAGTCCCCAGAGTCCACGTGCATCTTTGAGTTCTACCTTTTCATTCTCTATGAGAAGGTAGGAAGGGGCGTTTGCCTTTCCCTGAATATGGATCCCGTCGTATCCGGCAAACTTGATGGTTGCCCCGATGAAGCCGCCGGCATTCCCGAAGCCGTACTGGTCTGGATACAGCTGCGGTGCTTTGGTGGTGATGACCCAGCGGGAACAGGCAGTTGCCTGGGTACCTCCGAGTGGTCCTGACATGATCATCAGGATGTTTTCCGGATCTAAGGCGCCAATGTTCTGAGGGATCTCATCCCAGTAGATGCGTGATGCGAGCGCCCTGCCTCCGACGAAGTCTTCAGCGTAGTCCAGCGTCTTTGTCACCCTCGTTTTTCCAGAAGGAAGTTCTATCCTCAGTAATTGCCCTGTCCAGCCATAGGTCTTTTCCATAGCAAATCTCCCTAAATTTAGTGAATAGTGAATGGTGAATAGTAAATGGTGAATAGTAAAAACTGACGACCAATCACTGACGACTATTCACTGCCTATAATCTCGATCCTCCGGAAACCTCAATAAGCTGACCGGTGATGAAGGATGCCTCATCGGAAGCCAGGAAGAGGGCGCAATACGCCACGTCGATCGGCTGTCCCACCCTGCCCAGGGGGTACCGGGAGGCTGTATCCTCTTTTAAGGCTTCCCACATCTCAGGACCAAGGGTATTCTTGATGATGTCCACCTCGATGAGCGCCGGGCCGATGGAATTGACATTAATATTAAACATGCCGAGTGCCATGGCCAGGGAGCGAGTGATAGCGAAGACACCCCCCTTTGCCGCTGAGTAGGTGAATTGCATGGGGCTTCCGCGGTGTACGAGAGAAGCCATGTTGACGATCTTTCCATACTGCTGTTCCGTCATGATTTTTGCTGCCTCCCGGCAGCAGAGGATGGTGGATTTCAGATTTGCATCAATATTGTAGCTCATCCTCTCATAGGTAATATCAGTTACTCCCACATTGTTTTCGAAATCTCCTCCGGCAATGTTGGCAAGGATATCAAGGCGTTTATATTTTTTTTCCACGAGGTTAAACATGTTGATGATGTCCTGTTCCTTTGTTACGTCTGCCGGGATCATATCGGCTTTGCTGCCTGTATCAAGGATTTCCTTGAGGACCTTCTTGCATCCCTCTTCGCTGATATCGCTCAAAATAACCATGGCCCCTTCCCGGGCGAAGAGTTTTGCCGTGGCGCTCCCTATGCCACCTCCGGCACCAGTCACAAGAGCAATCTTATCTTTCAATCTCATACAAACCTCCATAAAACCTTGTGGTCCGCCGCAGGCGGATAATCCTTTGGGCGAGGCACCGCCTCGTCCCTACACCCCTCGACCCCTCGACCCTTTGCCCCTTGCCCCTTGAACCATGTACCTCGCTATTCTATCGTTACATTAGCGCTGCCGGTGAAATACTGTGACGTGTCCCTTGCCGGGACAATGGTGATCTCAAAGGGATACTTTTTATGCATCAGCCCGAACGGTGGGCGGACCTGAAGGGTATACGTAATGATCTGGTGCGGCGGGATCTCTATGAAGAGTTCTTTCGGAGATATCCAGCTCGAGAGGGATGTGAAACCTCCAATCCTTACCTTTTCTTCAGTGAACCCCTGGTTCTGAATGGTTATCTTGTACTCTGCCGCTTCCCCTTCCCGTATGGTTATATTGTCCGGGTCAACCCAGACTTTGAACCGGATTCTGGGGAAGGATGTCTTCTGGATGGGGCGGGCTGAAGATATGGCACTATACGTTTCCAGATTGGTGAAGAGGTTTTTTTCCCGATAGATTGGTTCCCAGTTGAAGTTGTAGATATCAAAGAAACCGGGGGCGACCTCGCCCTCAGCCTTATCGTCCAGGAGATTCAAAACCTGGTTCAGCTTTTCCTTGTATTCCCCCATACCGGTGAATCGGTAGAAGCTGTTCAAGCCATTGATAGCAGCAGCGTGGGTGAGCATCTCCTTGTTGGTATCCACAGGATCCCACTCCTGGGAACAGATGTTGTAGAAGCCACCCTTTTTATCGTCCCAGGCCTTCTTGATGAGGAGGTTTGCAACGTCGCCCGCAAGCTTTATGAAGTGATAGGCATCCATGCCCAGCAGGTCAGGATTGGGTGCAGGACCCCGGTAGGCATAACTCGACGGAAAAGCTTTTCCATAGTAAGAGATGCTTCCTTTCCGCGGGCCAAAGATCATCGGGCCAAGCTGGTTATAGTGGATGGAAAAAGCGGCAATAGCCCTGAAGAGAGCCTCGGTATCCTTACGTGAGTCTTTCACGCTCCAGTCGGAGTTGCAGGAGGTGAAAAAACCGCCGTACTTGGTATCATACATCTTCTCTTCGATCAGGTCGGCAAGTTCCCTGGCCCTCTGCCGGTAGTATTCCGCCTTCCCTGCATACTTGGAATCAAGGCCGTTCTTCCAGCCAGCCTCCAGCGCCAGGAGTATCTGGATGTGTGCAGGAAGCGTTTTGAGAGCTGATTTCACTGCCCAGTCGGCACTAAATGAGCTGAAGAATCCCCCGTCTTTTTCATCCCAGCACTGGCTGAGCAGGAGGTCAAGGGTGTCAAATCCCTTCAGGAGATACTTTTCGTTCATCGTGCATTCATAGAGCAGGAACAGAACCTGGGTAACCTTTGCCATGATGGCAGTATCCTTGCTGTCGTCAGTAGTCACCCAGTTTTTGGAAGCTGCTGTGAAAAACCCCTTTCTCCCTTTATCTTCAAACTTGTCGAGGGCAAAGGATGTGAGTTTCTCAGCCTGTTCCAGTTCTTTCGCATCCCCCCTGAGCAGGAAGTTCACAAGGTGGTTTTCTACAACCGCAAAGTGATCAAGGGAATACTTGTTCGGATTGATCACCTTAGTTAAATCCTCGGAGAACGTGTGGTATACCCCTCCTCGTTCCCTGTCTTCAAATACCTGCAGAATCTTATGAATGGTAAGGATAGGAGGCGCCTCTTCTCCTCTGAGGTCGAAGGGATTGAGCAACAGGAGGCACATGACTATGAGAAAAAAGGAAAAGAAGATCCTGGTACTGTTCTGTTTCATTTTGGATATCCTCACTATACAGCCAAGCCTTTCAATGGGCTTCACTCCAGTTTTTGCCACTACTTATATCTATCTTAAGGGGGACTGAAATGTCAATCACTCCCTCCATTTCGTGTCTCACGAGATCCTCTGCTTCTTTGAGTTCTTCTTCCGGGACTTCAAACACCAGCTCATCGTGAATCTGGATGACCATTTTCGTTTCCATCCCCTGTTCTTCAATCCTTTTCTGGATGTTAATCATGGCGATCTTGATCAGGTCAGCGGCTGTGCCCTGAATGGGTGCATTGATCGCCATCCGTTCTGCAAACTGCCTCATTGTCTGATTGGAGCTGGTAATTTCCGGGAGGTAGCGCCTGCGGTTTTTCAGGGTGGTTACATATCCCTTTTCCCGCGCCTTCTCCAGCACGGAATCGATGTACTCTCGTACCCCCCGGTACTTCTTAAAATAGTCGGTGATATAAGCCTTGGCAATCTTCTGGTCTATGCCGAGCTCTTTCGCCAGCCCGTACGCGCTCATCCCGTAGATGATTCCGAAGTTGATAACCTTGGCTTCTCTCCGCATCTGAGGAGTGACCAGGAAAGGGCTGACACCGAAGATTTCTGCAGCAGTCCTGGTATGAATGTCTTCCCCCTCGCGGAAACTTTTCATGAGGGTCTCATCCTGAGAGAGGTGGGCAAGGATGCGGAGTTCAATCTGGGAATAATCAGCAGAGAAGATTTTCCTCCCCCTGTCGGCGATGAAGGCCTCCCTGATCCTCCTTCCTTCCGGAGAACGGATAGGGATATTCTGCAGGTTGGGGTCACTGCTGCTCAGCCTGCCGGTAGCGGTTACCGTTTGATTATAGGAGGTATGGAGTCTTCCCGTTTGAGGATTAATCATCCTCGGGAATGCATCAATGTAGGTTGATTTCAGCTTGGAAAGGCTCCGAAAGGCAAGGATCTCGGCAGGGAGAGGGTGATGCGGGGCAAGTTTTTGCAGGGTCTCTACGTCTGTGGAATAGCCGATCTTGGTCCTCCGTGCACCGGGAAGCTTCAGTTTTTCGAAGAGAATGTTCCCCAGTTGCTGAGGTGAGTTGATATTGAACTCCTCACCGGCAACTCCGTAGATCTTCTCCATCGAAGAGTTCAGGAGTGATTCGAATTCTTGAGACATCTCCTGGAGAAGTGTTACATCTATCTTTACCCCGTTCATCTCCATTTTTGCCAAGACTTCAACCAGGGGCATCTCCACCTGGTAAAAGAGTTCGCTCAACCCCTCTTCTTCCAGTTTCGGGAGGAGTAATTTTGCCAGGAGAAAGGTGACGTCAGCATCCTCGCAGGAATATACTTTTGCCTCCTCGATTCCCACCCGGTCAAACGAGAGGGCCTTCTTTCCGATGCCGGTCAGGTCCTTGTAGGTAATCATCTGGTGGTCGAGGTATTCCAGCGCGATCTCTTCCAGGTTGTGATTGTGTTTTGTCGGGTTGAGGAGATAGGAGGCGATCATGGTATCACCGGCTATCCCCCGGATGATTATCCCGTAACGCTGAAGGATGATGTAGTCATACTTGATGTTCTGTCCGTATATCCTGATCTTTTCGTCCTCGAGGAGAGGCTGCAGCAGAGACAGGACGTAGGCACGTTCAAGCTGGGGCATGGTGGTATCCTGATGGGCAACGGGGATGTAACATGCCTGATGCTCTCTCCATGAGAAAGAAATGCCCACAATCTCCGCCTCCATGGGGGAGAGGGAGGTGGTTTCCAGATCGAGGGAGAATTCCCCTGCCGCCTTAAGCGCTCTGATGAGCTTTTCTACATCTTCCATCCGGTTGATCACCTGATAGTCGTCATACGAGATGGTCTTCTTGGAGGTGAGTTCCCTGACGAATTTGTTGAACTCAAGTTCCTTGAAGAGCTCCTTGAGCCGCTCGTTGTCAGCCGGTATCAGGCGGAAATCCGGAAGGTTTATGAAGAGCGGAACATCAGTGCGGATCCTCACCAGCTCCTTGCTCAGCAAGGCCTGCTGCTGGTACTTCTTGAGATTTTCGCGAAGTTTTTCACCGGCTACCTTATCCACGTTTTTGAAAAGGGCATCGATGCTTCCAAACTCCTTGATTAATTTGACTGCCGTTTTTTCACCGATTCCAGGGACTCCAGGCACATTGTCAGACGTGTCGCCGGACAGGCCGAATACGTCAATGAGCTGGGAAGGATTTACTTCAAACCTGCGCCCCACTTCAGTCCGATCGTAGACCTTGTCTTTCATGGTATCCAGGGCAGTCACTCCCTCCGAGACCAGCTGCATCATATCCTTGTCGCCGCTCACGATGATAATGTCTGCTTCGTTTTTGAATTTTTCCACCATGGTCCCGATGATGTCGTCAGCCTCATAGCCCTGTTTCTCAAGGATGGGGATCCTGAACCCTTTGGTAATCTCTTTTATGTAGGGGATCTGGGGGATCAGCTCTTCCGGCATGCTCGGCCGGTTGGCCTTGTATGGTTCGTATACTTCATGGCGGAAGGTAGGACCGGGGGCATCGAGCACCATCGCTAGGTAGGCTGGTTTATGATCTTTCACCACTCGGATCAGCATCTGGGTGAACCCGTAGATGGCATTGGTCGGCATACCGGCAGAGTTGGAGAGGTAGGGAAGGGCAAAGTATGCCCGGTAGATATAGGAACTGCCGTCAATAAGGAAGAGTTTAGGTTTTTGACTCATACTGTGATTAATCAATGTTCCATATGAGGCTTTTGTACGACTGAAAAGAGGGTTCTGAGTGCGTGCAAGATTTTTTCGGTAATCCGCCGACGGCGGACCGCAGGTGGCGAGTTTCGAATTTGCAATGTAGCGAGATTTAGAATTGTCGAAAAAATGTTGAGCAACGAAGAACTCTATTTTCAGGACTGTCAATCCAGTTTTTCCACTTCTTCAAATCTGCGAAGCAGATGATTGATATTAACATACCTTTCAGCTAAATCCCTAAGATATTCTCTGTTATTTTTTTTCCAATCTTCGACAAAAGGAAAAACGCCGAGAATGGGTACACGGGTGAACTTCTTGATACTGCTGACGCCGGTTTCTTCGGCAAGCCCTTGGTCAGGAGTTGCATGATTGATAATCACTCCCAACACCTCTATGCCCGATACCTCTGCCGTTCTCAGCGTGAGGAGGGTATGGTTGATCGTACCGAGGCTGGAGCGGGCGATCACCAGGACGGGGAGATTTAAGATCTTGATCAGGTCAGCGATGAGGAGTGAATCCCCCAGAGGGACAAGCAGGCCGCCTGCCCCTTCCACAATCACGAGATCGTGCATGCTCTTAAGCCGGGTGTAGGCATCCTCTATCTTTGCAGATTTAATCTTTACCCCTTCCATCTCCGCAGCCGTAGCCGGAGCGAAGGGATGTTCCAGGCGATAAGGATTGATCAGGTCGATGTCATCATTGGATTCGGAAAGCTCTTTTAAGAAAAGGGCATCAGCAGCAACCAGACTGCCTTTTACCCTATTGCAACCGCTCTCTACGGGTTTCATTACACCAATATTCATTCCCCGTCCGCGTAAGGCCGAAGCGAGGGCACCGCTCAATAAGGTCTTCCCGACGCCTGTGTCAGTTCCGGTAATAAAGATCCCTTTTCTCAATCCCGGGTTACCTCCTGAATGGATTCATAGACAACCTCTATGAGCGTATTCAGCTCCTTAAAAGAAATGCTTAAGGGGGGCATGAGGACAATGACGTTCCCGAGAGGCCTGATCACCACCCCCCTTTTCCTTGCCTCGCCGGTGACCCTGATCCCAATCTTTTCCTCCAGGGGATAGGGTTCTTTCGTCTTCTTGTCCTTCACCAGTTCAATGCCTGTCATGAACCCTTTTTGTCTCACTTCTCCCACGTGTGACAGAGGAGTAAAAGGCCTTAATTTATTTCCCAAATAGGAAATTTTCGCCTGGAGTTTTTGCAGGGTCTTCTCTTTTTCAAAAATCTCAAGGTTAGTTAGGGCAGCAGCACAGGCAAGCTGGTTTCCGGTGTAGGTATGGCCGTGGAAGAAGGTCTTGAATTCCCGGTACTCGCCTAAGAAGGCCTGGTAAACCTCCTCCGTAGTGAGGGTGGCAGCGAGGGGGAGATAGCCGCCGGTTATCCCTTTGGCAACGGCCATGATATCGGGACGTACCCCTTCATGTTCGCAGGCAAACATCCTGCCGGTCCTTCCGAAGCCGACTGCCACCTCATCGGCGATGAGGAGGATAGAATATCGGCTGCAGAGGCGCCTTACCCCTTTCAGGTATCCGGGTGGTGACATGAGCATTCCCCCTGCGCCCTGGACTTCAGGCTCGATAATCATTGCCGCAATCTTTTTATGGTATCTCTCCATCATACTTTCTAATTGAGCAAGGCAGGCAAGGCGACATCCCGGATACCGCTTTTTCAGGCTGCACCGGTAGCAGTATGATGAAGGAGCCTTGTACGTTTTGAAGAGGAGGGGACGGTAGGTTTCGTGAAAGAGATCGATTCCTCCCACACTCACAGCGCCAAGGGTATCGCCGTGGTAAGCGTTCTTAAGCGAGATGAACCGGGTCTTTTCTTTTTGGGGATGCGGTCTCTGCTGCCAGTACTGATAGGCGATTTTGAGGGCAACCTCCACGGCAGTTGAACCGTTATCTGAAAAGAAGACCCTGGTCAAGCCTCGGGGAGCGATCTTCACTAATTTCTTAGCCAGCCTGATTGCCGGGACATTTGAGATGCCGAGCAGCGTAGAGTGTGATACTTTTCTGACCTGTTCTATGATCGCCTGGTCGATCTCTTTTTTTCGGTGGCCGTGGATGTTTACCCAGAGAGATGAAACACCATCAATATATTTCCTACCCTCAGTATCAATGAGGCAGGAACCCTTGGCTCTCTTAACAATCAGAGGCGTTTCTTCCGTGTAATCCTTCATCTGGGTAAAGGGGTGCCAGATGTATTTCCTGTCATCCCGTTCGAGTTGTTTTGCTCTCTTTTTTATCATCCAGTATTCCTTATTCTCCCGTTTCTATTTATCCAGCGGACTCCTCACACCCAAAATTATAGAACCCTTTCGAAGAAGATACTTTTTGAACGCTTCAATCATAACAAGTTTTTAGATTATAACGATTCTGTATAACAATAAATTTAGCTGTATTATATTGAT
>Ga0315280_10007880_pt1 | contig 14136 bp, 15 predicted proteins | sample YL17G06_40_MG_FD_203697 | JGI IMG/M metagenome (GOLD analysis project Ga0315280, IMG submission 203697) | Sediment microbial communities from Yellowstone Lake, YNP, Wyoming, USA - YL17G06_40 | ecosystem: Environmental > Aquatic > Freshwater > Lake > Sediment | place: USA: Wyoming | collected...
ACTTCATCCATAAACAGATGGAGCATGTGCTAGAACAGTTTGATAAATGGCTGGAAGAGAAACGAGACGTGACTCATAGGTTGAGGAATACAAGCTTAAGCCATGGAATGTAACTCAGCGCATACGCCGCATGAACAAGAAGCTAGACCGCCTAATAGGTCAAAAAGCAGCAGAGAAATGGGGCAAAGGCTGGGCACTAACAACATTCCTACGAGAAGCTTGAGGTTCAACAAAAGAAGAGATGCTGACAAATGTCTGAATTTAGCGCACGCGTCCTGCTTAGGCAATTAGTTATATGTGATCAGTTATTTAATTGATATATAATAGCTTGGGGGGTAAACAAGATCATGGCCAGAGAAAGGACCTCACTATTACAACCCTCTTCAGTAGATATGGTTCCTCCATCTGATATTCTTCCAAATCCTGAAAACCCGAGAATGTTCTTTCCAGAAGAAACTTTGGCAATTTTGAGAGAATCAATACGCAGTGTGGGCATACTTGTTCCTCTCACAGTATATAAATCAAAAACTGATAGGAAACTTCACTTGCTTGATGGTCAACGCAGATGGATGTGCGCTAAAGATCTTGGTCTCAAAAAGATCCCTGTCAATGTAGTCCCTGAACCGACGACTTTCCAAAACATCGTAACGATGTTCAATATTCATGCTCTTAGAGAACCATGGGAACTCATGCCTACTGCTCTAAAACTTGAAGTATTAATAAGAATGATCCAAGAACAAACTGGTAAGAAACGAGTTGGAATAGCACATCTTTCCCAAATCACTGGAATGACGAAGCCAACAATCCAACGATGCCTGATCTTACTCTCTTTTCCCAAACCATACCAAGATCTTATCCTGGCAAGGGGCGATCAACATCTGAAGACCGATTTCTTCATAGAGCTCTATCCAGTTCTAAATAAAATCGAAAAAATCTTCCCAGAATTCATCGAAAAGTACACGCGTAATGGCATCTTGGATAGATTCATTCAGAAATATCGGGATAAGATCATAACTGATGTTGTTGATTTTAGAAAAATCAAAAATTTGATAAACTCGATAAGAAAAGGTGTCCCGGAGGATACTGTAGGAAAAGCACTCCATGAATTGATTTCTGATCCGCGAGCGTCAATTGAAGATGCGTATCCTGTTTCTGCGCAAAAAGTTCTTGAACTCAACAACTTAAGAAAAATGGCTGAAAGCATCATTGAGCAGATCGAACATTTTGAAACTCAAGATCCCAACGAACGCAGGGCTTTCATGGAAGTTCTGAAGCGATTAAATGACGTCATAACTCGGATATTAAGGCAGGAGTAGCCATTCTAGATGCCTCAAAATAATGCCTTTTTCAGAAGAAATCACCTTGCTATTCAAGCTCTTGCCAACAAGTTTTCCTCGTTTAGAGATCTCACATATGATTCAATAGCTCATTGGATTGATCTTTTTGACTTCGGGCATGGGAGTCTTGCTCTTAAAATTCTTGAAAATGTGTTCTATGTCGACCAATCGAAGATCTTAGCTGCATATAAATCCACTCATCAGCAATTGGTCAATCTTCATAGCGATCTATCAAACGTTCACTTTGCTGGGTACGGTCATGCTGGAAGTAGCGCCCAAATTATGTTGTATAGATACAAGATTGCAAATCAGCTTAGGAATACCCCTCTTGAATCGCACTTCATAAACATGAGCGAAATACCAGAACTTATTCGCAAGACCAACCCGGTAATCGTGTTCGTGGATGATTTCATCGGAACAGGGGATGAAGCTACCACGCTTTGGACAGGAAAGAAAGGCGATATTACGTTGGAACGTCCAGCGTTACAAGATATAGTGCCAGCAAATGCAAAGTGTTATCTCGCAGTGGCAGTGGGATATGAAATGGGGATCAATAAAATTCAGCAATATACGCCTGTCACCGTCCTACCCTGGCAGATTTTCACGGAGCGGGATAGAGTCTTCTCAGCAGCGAATACTCAATTTAGTAGGAATGAAAAACAATTGATAATGGATTACTGTCGTCGCACCCATTGCCAATTTGTCACTGGATACGGTGACACACAAAGTTTAGTAGTTTTTGAACACAACTGTCCTAATGATTCTTTACCCATATTATGGTTTGAAGGCCCTCATTGGAAAGGGCTTTTCTCGAGGCGATGAAATGAAACCCGCGACAGCACCCTCTAACTCTAAGTATGAAAAGAAAGCCTTTCATGATGACTCATTTCCCATACTTCGGACCATAAAGTATAGCGGGAACAAGCTTCGCATACTTCCAACTATCGTTTGGATAGCAAGACAAGTTATGAAGAATGGTAGCACAATTTTAGATCTGATGGCTGGGACTCATTGTGTTGGATACGCGCTGAAGCAACAATACCGAATATGCGCAAACGACATACAAGAATATAGTTTTGTAATAGGAAAGGCCTTCATAGAGAATGGGGGGTATGCGGTGAATAAAGATTTGGCCGAAAAAGAACTATTGAGAAATATTCGAAAGAACGAAAGAAATGCGGAATTCAATCTTTTTCAGAAGACATATGCGAACACCTATTTTACCACTTCTCAATGCATGGAAATCGATAACATAAGGGCAGCTATTGAGGCAGTGCCAACTCCACGAAGAGAGTTATATTTGACTGCGTTGATGTCAACAATGTGTTATACGAGCAATACCACCGGGCACTTTGCTGAATATCTAAACAAGCCAGCATCAAGCCCAAAAAGTGTGCAAGAACTCTTCTTTCAGAAATGTGAAAATCTCTCCGTTGCTTCGAATAGCTATGCTAATACTGTTTTTAATCTTGATTATAAAGAATTTCTTTCAGGGACTGAGCAAGAACTTGTTGAAATTGTTGGAGGCAGCGACCTAATTTACATAGATCCTCCATATTCTTCGGCGCAATATTCAAGGTTTTACCATATTCTTGAAACTCTCGTAAAGTATGACTATCCATCAGTCGAATTCAAAGGGCGCTACAGGTGTGATAGACATTTTTCTGATTTCTGTAGAAAGTCCATGGCGCAATCAGAGTTAGACAATGTACTAAGAAGATGCGGTGAAATCAACAAAGGTTTCGTTCTTTTGAGTTATGTAGATTCAAGTTCGTCTCTCATCCCAAAGGAGAATTTCGAAGAGATTGTGCATAATCACTTTAGTCATGCAACCAACGCATTGACGTGGCAAGTTTCTCATTCAAAATTGGGGAATGGTTCCTCAAAAAGAGTAACAGAATACTTGATGCTGGCTACAAACTCAAAGCAAGGTAAGATTATTGTGGATAAACTCAACAACCATTATTCCGCGCCCGCTTAGCCTTTTTGCAGAGTGCTTTAATCATGCACCAGCACTATTTTTTCTTCAAGTTAAAACAGTAATCATGAAGGCGTGATGCGCGAGTTTTCAGAAGCGCCTATGCATTGTTTCCTAAGCACAGATTTAAACAAGTATCTGTTAATAGGAGTGTGGGAGCACATAAATTCCGTGGTTGTGTAGGGTGAGCATATGAATCAGTCAGAGTTTAGTACCAGATTGCGAACGGAAGTTGAAATGTACAGAGAAGGCTTCAGAGATCCGAGTGCGGCTTTTTTGATGTGGTATTTAGTCAATTTCTTCAGGCTAAGTCCTGATGAAGTAAAAGATTCTATATGTGATAATACAGGAGATAAAGGAATAGACGGTGTTTGGGTAGACGAAACGTCTGATGAGGAGGAGATATATCTATTTCAATCGAAGTTTTCGCCAACAGACGGTGCAAACCAAGGAGACAACGATTTGCGAAATTTCGTTGGTGCAAAATCTTGGTTTGATAGCCCAGAACAGGTTCAGAAGCTTTTAGAAAGCACTGCAAACAAAGAGTTAAAGTCACTTATTGAAAGCTTCAAAATTGCAGATAAAGTTTCCAAGGGATGTAGAGTCAATGCGATTTTTATCACGAACAAAGTTTTTGACTACAACGCTAATGAGTTCCTTGGAGCCCAATCAGATGAGCTGGAAGGCTATGATTTCCCAAAAATCTTCAGTAGTTATAGCTATGTGGCTGAAGAGGAACCAGTAAAGGCGGAGACATCATTGAATCTTGTGAACAACACCGTCATCAGCTATGATCTTCCAAGTAACGTGAAGGTAATTGTTCTACCCTTACAAGCGAGAGAACTTCTGAAATTGGAAGGAATCCAAAACAATAGCTTATTTTCAAAGAACGTTCGGTACGGATTGGGGAAGACCAGGGTAAACAAAGACATCGCGAATACTCTCAAGAACCCAGCAGAACACACGAAGTTCTTTCTTTATCACAATGGTATAACCATAGTTTGCGAAGGTTTAACACACCAAGCGAATTCAGTAAAGATTTCAAACTACTCTGTTGTAAACGGTTGTCAATCTATGCTTACTTTCTACGAGAACGCTAGTTCCATAACTGATAACATATATGTTCCAACAAAAATTATACAAATACCCAAGAATGCACCTGTAAGCATCGCAGATATTACATATTGGGCCAACAACCAAAATTCCATAAGCGTAAGAGATCTGAAAGCTAACGACGTAATCCAGCGGGCTCTCCAAAGAGAATTTGAGGAATTATTTGAGAAGAAGGTTCTGTACAGAAGACAAAGAGGAGCTTCTGCGGAAGGTTATGACGAGGTTATAGAGCGCGATTTTGCAGCACAGTTGATTGCTGCTTTCTATCTTAAAGAGCCAGAGATTACTCATCTCAGGACGAAACTGTTCACTGACGGATACTACGATATCTTTTCGATTCATATGAATGCCGCGAAAATATACCTTGCAAATATTATTTACAATGTAATAGCAAGCAACGTAAATGGAATAGAATTCGAGCCCATTAGAAACTACGGGTTGGCACGTTTTCTTTTCTTGACCATTGTCGGCGAGTTATTAGAAAGTGATTCGAAAGGCAGAGAAATCCTGGAAAATCCCGAGAACCATGTAAATGAGCCAAATCTCGGGAGATTCAAGCAAGCCATTGAAAAATTGTTCAAGTTGACGGTTTTCGATGTTAACAACTTTGTCGCTGATTGGATGAAAGCGCATGACAACTTCTTTGACTACAAAAATTTCTTCAAGAGCAAACATCAAACTGGAGAAATGATTCAAGGAGTGACGACTTCATATAAAAAGAATCTGATTCATCATCCTGAAGATGCTTTCAGTGAAATTTACAGTAGCTCGTCTCCATGATTCTCCCGCGATCTACAATTTAGAAATAATGCGCGCGCGCTGAGCTCATAAGAGCATGCCTGGACCGGGATGAACAGCGGGTGACCCACAGAAACGATCGTAATAGTCTATGGGTTCAAGCGGGCCGTTCCCAGAAAAGGTAAACCTTCGTCTGCAGAAGAAAGCCACAGACTTTAATTAAACGTGCAAGCCTTTCAACGCCGGCTTTCATTACTTCTTTGGCGTAAACTTCCTTCCTTCCGAAGGGAACATGAGCGAAAAAGTATTTCATAAAACGTGCATGACAATGTTTAATGAATGCTTCTCTCACCTTTTCTAGACCTTCATCGCTTAAGGTTTGGAGCTTATTCAAAACGTATTTCTCGCTCCCCAAAAGTTGAATGTTAAAGCTAAGCTGCTGCAGGATTTCTGCAATGGCTAAAAGAACAGCAAGGATTTGGGAAAAGACGAAGGAGGTAAATCTGAGAAAGGCATTGAAGATGTGACAAGCGCGGATTAGTTTTCAAGAATGTGGCACATATCTTTTGGAAAAGTGTTCGATAAGTTTTAAATACTTACAAATTAATACTTGTATGCATGAGTAAGAATAAATTGGATCCTAAAAGTAGACAAACAGTAACGGTGGATAAGGACGTTTTAAATAAAGCAAAGAAGGTGTGTGAGGATAAGCATATCCCTCTCTCAGGAGCCATTGAGAATTTTCTGGATTTCTTCTCGAACCCCTGGGTTTATTGCTTCAAATGTAGTGAGAAGTTCAACGTGGGGAAAGCGGAGTTATGCCCCAAATGTGGGTGGCTTAAATGCCCCAAATGCGGCATTTGCAGGTGTGGTTTAGATGAAACCACGGCAATTGCTGTTTACCATATGAGGAAGGTTTACGAGGACCTTTTATCTGGGAGAGTGAAGTAATGGTTGATGTTCAGAACGAAAAACCTGAGAATGAGATTGCGTTAGAAAGAGTTGGTATTGAGGGACTGAAGAAGTTCATTCTAATAAAAAGACCAAACAAGACCTACCACATTATAGCCACCATCAATAGTTACATAACGCTTCCTTCTCACTTGAGAGGTGCGCATATGAGTAGGTTCATAGAATCAGTAAATGACATTCCTGCTGAAGCAACTTCAATAGAGGAAGTGGCAGAAAAGATTTCTAAGAATGCGTTTAAAAGGCATAAACTTGATTGCTACACGGAAGTCTCCGGTGATCTTCCCTTCGAGAGGGTTAAGCCTAATGGAGAAAAAGAGAGCGCTATTGCTAGTATGTTTGCAAGGTTCTCTACAAAGGATAAGAGAAAATCCGTTGGTGTTAGCGTAACTGGAGTGTTAGCTTGTCCTTGTGCAAAAGAAATGTGCGGAGGACTCACTCACAATCAGAGGGGTATACTAAAAATAGAGATTGACACATCCGAAAACTCGATAGAACTATTGGACATTGTGGATATAGGACAGAAAAGTTTCAGCGCTCCAACATTCTCGTTGCTCAAACGACCCGAGGAAAAAGAAATTGTTGAGAAAATCCACAAGAATGCCAAGTTTGTTGAGGACGTTGTTAGAAAATGTGTTCAGTTATTAAGGGAAAAATATCACGGACAATTTTGCAGGGTAAAATGCGTTAGCTTTGAATCGATTCATGATCATAACGTTTGTTCAGAATGGCGGGGAATTTTATAGTTGGAGGCAGAGAAATGTATAGACTAAGAGTTGAATCACAATTTGACGCTGCCCACAAATTGGTTGGTTATAAGGGAAAATGCTCAAGAATTCATGGACACACATGGAAAGTTGAAGTTTTTGTTGTAGGAGAAAAACTAGATGATATTGGAATTCTAGTGGATTTCGAAACTTTGAAAGAAAAGTTGGAAGAAATAACCGAGAGACTTGATCACAGTTTTTTAAACGACCTGAAGGAAATTGGTAATCCAACTTCTGAAAACATTTCGAGATACGTCTTTCAGAATTTGAAGAGTCTGCCTAAGACTGTCAAACTAGAGAAGGTGAGAGTCTGGGAGAGTCCAAGAAGTTGGTGTGAGTATTTTGAATAAGGTGAGATTATGAAGATAGGTGTGGTTTTGCTGAGTGGTGGGTTAGATTCGACGACTACCGCAGCTTATGCAAAAAGTTTAGGTTATGATGTGCATGCAATCACAGTTCATTATGGGCAAAGTCTGAGTAAAGAAGTTAGATGTGCTCAGGAAATTGCGAAGAGGTTGGGAATTAAGCACAAGATTATCGATATTTCTCCTTACAAAGAAGTGGCTTGGTACTCCGCCTTAACCCATCCTGAATTGTTTGAGGTTCCGAAAGAAAGAAACACTGAAGAAATGGCAAAAACCATACCAATAACATATGTTCCTCTGAGGAACACATTTCTCTTGGTTTTAGCTGCTGCATACTTAGAGTCTGAGATTTTACATAAGATCGAAAAAGAAGGTGTCAATCCAGAGGACATAAAGGCTAGAATTTTCATAGCTGCGAATGTTTTGGATTATTCTGGATATCCAGATTGCAGACCAGAATTCTATGAAAAAATCAATGAGTTGATGAAATTAGCTAGCAAAGTAGGTACGCAGTATAAAGTTGAGATGAAAATTGAGACACCGTTGCTTTTCAAGAACAAGAAGGAAATAGTTGAACTGGGGACAAAGTTGAATGCGCCTTTAGAGTGGACTTGGAGTTGTTATGTTGGTGGAGAGGTTCCTTGTGGTAAATGTGATTCTTGTTTGCTGAGAGCCAAAGGATTTCAAGAAGCTGGAATTGAAGACCCACTCATTTTGAGGTTAAAGAAAGAGGGTAAAATGTGAAGGTTTCAGAGATTTTCTATTCCATAGAAGGCGAAGGAATAGAGATTGGTAGACCAGAGATTTTCATTAGATTAGCGGGATGTAACCTTAGGTGTACTTGGTGTGATACAAAATATGCATTGGAAAATGGTAAAGAGATGAGTGTCAAAGAGATAGTCAAGGAAGTTCAGAAATATCCTTGTAAAGGTGTTTCAATAACTGGTGGTGAACCGCTTCTTCAGAAAGAGGAGTTATTAGAGTTAATCAGGCAATTAAAATCGCTGGGTTATTGGATACAGATAAACACGAATGGAACAATTTTTGACGAAGAAATCTTTAGGTCAGTAAACCTAATTAGCATGGATTGTAAATGTCCTTCTTCTGGAATGAAAAGCGATTTTGATGTTTTACAAAAGACTAAAGAGTTGTTCAATTCCAAAACTCAGTTCAAGCTTGTTATTTCAGATATGAAAGATTACGAATACGCTAAAGAATTTGTTTTCTTTCTTAAAGCATCAAACATAGTTTTCCAACCAGAATGGAATAGTAGGAGATTTTCTCAGGAATTGGTGGAATCTGTCAAAAGAGATAATCTCTCTGTAAGAGTGATACTTCAACAACAAAAAATAATCTGGGGTAGTAAAAGAGGAGTGTGAGACAGGTTCTTCGGGATGTTACCTTAGATGCTACTAAATTTAAGTATCCTCTGAGAATTATGGAAATGGTGGTTCCTTGCGGAAAATTAAACTACAAAAACTTTCCAAAAGTTCGTCAATCTTTTTAGAAGACGAGTATAGAAAACGCTTAATCGAAAGCGCTATTAAAAAAGCAGGAAGTATGAACCAATTAGGAAAAATTATGGGGTATACAGGTTCAGCTCCTAATTGGAATATTAAACAAATATTAGCCGGGAATCAAGGAATACCCCTGTTTCGACTCAAAAGGTTATGTGATTTTATGGAGTTATCACTAAGCGCGCGCGCGCTACTGATGTGGAAGTCTACGTTGAAAGAGTAGGGAAAATGCCATGGATTTAGCGAAGGTTTTCTGAATTGAAGATACTTACATAGGCGCGCCGTATCCTTCGCCATAAATTTTATATCTAGTTTTTTCCACGCCTTCTTTTACTTCTTTTAATGAAAGAATGCAATAACACCAATTGTTTGGATCGAATTTCTGTTCTTCGTAATCATCATGCAAGTTCGGATTGTAGGCGAATACTATCACAACATCTTCAAGAGTTACTCCATATTTATTGCAAAATGATATCATCTGGTCATGAACATATTGATCAAAATACCATGCTTCCTCCTTTATGTGTGGTTGTCCCTTTATCTTTATCTCTGCAAACTTTGTCAATTTTTTCCCATTCAATTGGAAAACAAGTTTAAAATCCGGTCTCCCCCTCTCGCTCTCATCAATGATTAAAGGCTTATCCGTGACTTTATCTATGCCAAACGGTTCGTAATTAACTATTAATTTGCTTTCTGAACTCTTTATTCGCTCAATGATGTCCTTTATCACAGGTTCCTCGAACAATTCTGCAATTCCATGACGTTTCTTTCTTTTAGGTAAGCCATCTGTCTTTCTTCAGGAGTTGCATATTTCGCTATTCTTTTAGGCAACTCCCTGACAATTTCATCACATTTTTTCTCTTCTTGAAAAGTAGGTATGCCAAATATACCTAACGCAGTCTCTAATACACGTGTTTCTTTTACCGGTATAAGGTAAGAGACAGCTGGCATTATTACACCATCATCTAATGCTTTAATCATTTTGCTTATCAAATATTCGATTTTTTCTACGGGAAGTTCTATACATAAAATTAAATCCTCCTGTTTCAAAGTTGAAGTAGAACCCTTATTTTTAAGAGAAGAAATTAGCATTTGCTTTAGATTTTCCAAGAAATCAAAGGGCATATGGAACTCACACCACGTTCTCCACTCTTCAGGTTTTCTTCTATAATAAGATGGAGTTTCTATATGATAATCGCCTCTTACATAAAAAGCGGGAAACTTCCTTTGTTCTTCTTGATCTAAAAACATTCCCACTCCAAGGTATATTTCTTCATCATTGTCCTTATCAGCATATACTATATCACGGAGAACTCTTGTTGGAAAGACCTTTACCGTATGTATCTTTATTTCACCGTACTGCTCTAAAAGTGATAACCTTGTAGTAGAAGCTCTAGAATAATTAACTCCCTTCATAAAGAAAACAATCTGTGGCGGTCGAACTTTCATCCCAGCCGACTTTGATGTCCACATAAGTTTCATGCATATGGAACTCCCAGTTTTCGCAATAATTTTTTCCGGTTTAAATGCGTATACGTTTCCAACTACAAGGGTCGTGTAGATTTTGCCAGGAGGAATTCGCATTTTAGGCATTAATAACGTTTTGTCCTAAATTTCCTATGAGGATTTCTACCACTTAATTACCATTTGCTCCAAGGAACTAAATGTCTCCTCTCGGTAATTACTTGGTAATTAGGTTTATCACATACATCGCTTTATTCTTCGCAAGGTGTTTTGATGCGAAAGATACCAAAAGGAAAAGTTTATTGTGAAGTCAGAGCAGATGCTGCAAAGGCGTATCCAACGAGAATATTTGATCGCGTTCAAGACATTAGGTTTGCTTATGCTGACATAAGTAAAGACGAAAAAATTTTTGTAGGTATTAAATTGGCGCCGGAAGGATGCATAACTGCAAGACATCCTCAGGTCGTTTTCTTTGTAAGGGGAGACTATCATATGGAAACGCCAGGATATGCGAAGAGTGATTTAATGGCTTGGACGACTTGGATGGAGTTTCATATTCCTGCTTCCAAAATAGATGAACTGATTGATGCTCTTCAAAAGATAAAAGTAGATTTAACCTCTGAATAGATTTTTTGCATTTTGAATCAGCAAAGTATCAGAGACAGGTATAAGATAGGAAAACACGTTTTTGTCTTTAACATATCCTGCTGCATATTTTTCGTATTTCCCAGTCCTAATATCTTCATCAATTTTGTCAAATGAAATCACGTAGTACTGCCAACTTTTAGGGTTGAATTCTCGTTCTAGTTCATAATAGAGTTTTTCGTTGTAAGCAAAAACCAATATGACGTCCTTAAAATCATAATTATAATGGTCACAATGCGCTTTAATTTGTTCATATATATAGTTATCAAAGTACCAAGCGTTCTTTTTTCTGTACACGTAACGTTTGATTTTGATCTCCATAAGTTTTGATCTACTATTAATCTCTAACTCATAATCGGGAGCGCCTTTTTCATAATCCGGAGCGTTGCGACCCACTTTTTGGGCATGCCTCATCGGTTTACCTACTGAGAAACCAAGGGAACGTAAAATCTTTTGAATATCCTCTATTACCAAAGGTTCAAAATAACTTGCAATCTTGCGTCTTTTCCCCGCTTCCTTATAATAACCCGCTTTTCGTCCTTCATCAGATTTAAATCGAGGTGGAATTCTTGGCATGAACAAGAATAAGATGACTTTTAATATTCAGTTTATCTACCACTTAAATACCAATCATCACGATTAAGAGATGAGGACTTAGAACACCGTACTAAGTTTTTAAGATAATCTTTGCAATTTGTTTGCCCTTTTCGGTTAATCTGTATATTCTACCCTTTTTGTCTTGAGGGTTAATGCAGATAACTATCTTTCTATTCTCTAACTCCTTCAGTGCTCTACTTATATGAGACATAGGTTTACTTGTAGCTTGCGCAATTTCTTTTGGCATTGCAGGCCTTGAATAAAGTCTTTCAACGATTAATTTTCGATACTCACTTCTAACAACATAACCATAAAGTTTCCAAATTTCATCCTCGGAAGTCACGTTCATATCCATCACTAATATTTTTATTACCTAATAGGAAAAGCTTATGTACCGCTTACATACCATATATCTACCATGAATTCGCGATTCTCTCTTAAAAATGGAAAAGATGTAAACTTCCCGACACTCTGGTTTACAATATGGTTTGAAGATGAGATACGTAAGCGTTATAAAAAATACATAAAAGAAGAGTTTAGAGAAAATTTTCTCATCAATACTTTTCATGTTGCCAAGATCTTCAGTAAACCCAACCATCCTACTAAGACCTTTTCGGAACTACTTCAGTTCCGAGGTAACATCATGTTGGATTCTGGTGGTTTCGTGTATCAAATAAGTGGAAAATCCCCACCCTCTGTCGATGAATACCTCAATATAGTAGAAACGTATAAACCAGATATAGTGGTTGCCTTAGATTTTCCTCTAGACCCTTTATCAAAACACAAAAACGAGATGCGTATAAGGAGAACGTTAGAGAATATAGAAGAGATTCAAGAAAAATTTTCCTCACTCTATGTGAATGTTATGCCCGTGATTCATGGTTTCAGTAAAAAAACTATAGAATCTATGTTGCAATTCATGGAAAGACATGACGTTGATCTATCTTATGTCGGTATAGGTAGTCTCGTTCCCTTAATAAGACATAGAGTAAAAAGTGGGCGAAAGATAATAGTTGATCTAATAGCTTATGTAAGGCAACGACTTCCATCTTCAATACTGCATGTATTCGGAATAGGCGGGACAACAACTATGCACACCATGTTTTTCCTAGGAGTAAATTCAATAGATACTGCCGCTTGGGAAAGGAAAGCCGCTAATGGGGTCATACAGTTGCCAGGAATAGGAGATAGATTCCTATCGAAAAAACCTCACAATAGAACTATACTAAAATCCAGCGAGATAAATGTATTAAAGGAATGCGAATGCCCTATTTGCTCTAATTATGGAAATATTGGCCAAAGAATAAGAATATTAGACGTTAAACGTGATTGCAGAGTTGTCCACAATGCTTGGGTTTATCAAAGAGAAGTTGATATCGCTAGAGAAATGATAAACCAAGGGAATTATGAAAAATATATTGAAAAAGTTCTGAAAAGCGCCTCTTTCCTTAGTTTATTCCGTTACGCTAAAAGCGTCGCTAAACAAAACAAATTAAATCATATACTTTAAGTTTGATATACATAATATTGTTGCGAGGAGTTGATAATTCAAATGAAATATTTCATTCCAGAATGGGATGATCGCGTAGATCCAAAATACGATTTTATTACTGATGAGCATTCAAAAGAACATATAGAAAATCCGATAAAAAATGATGTGTACACGTGGAGTATTTTTGGCATAGAGAATGTCCCTATAGACGGCGTCCTAGTTTCTAGGGTCACAATAATGGGAAATAAGAAGAAATATGAATTAGCCCTTGCTGAAGGTATTCATAAAATTTTGCGCCTTCCACAAAATTTTGAAATCATGGGGGACTGTGGAGCCTTCGGCTACGTTGAAGAAAAAATTCCACCGTATGATCCTCTTGAAACTTTAAGATACTATCGAGATTTGGGTTTTAATTATGGAGTGACAGTAGACCATCTTGTTGTACCACAATTCGAAAAAGACAAAGATTTCAGGATGAAACTCACGTATGAAAATGGTATTAAATCTTATTATGAATGGTTAAGGAACTTCAAAAAAGATTTTCAACTTGTTGTAGCTGTTCAGGGATGGGATATTAACGACTACTTGAAAATGTACGATGACTATCTTAAGCATGGTATTAGACATTTTGGTTTTGGCGGTTTAGTACGCTCACCTACTTCTTTCATCTCGAGTTTGCTTGATGAATTGATTAGGAAAATAAAGGAGTCAAAGATAATCCCTGAATATTTACACTTCTTCGGTTTGGCTAGATTTTCTCTTTTTCCTAAATTTCAAGAATTTGAAGAGTTAGGGGTTCAAATTGGTTTTGACTCTGCCTCATACCTTCGCAAAGCTTGGTTATCCTCGCCCAGTACGCAACTAAATTACTTAAGTCTAGAAGGAAAAGGATACGCTGCGATTAGAATACCGTTCATAGGCAAAAAACCTTCTGAAGATGAAGTGATACTTGGCGAAAACACTAAGATTGCGAGTTTAAAGGGTTTAGAGCAAGATTGCCTCACGAAATTAAGGATGTATGATAAAAGCGAAATTGACCTAGAAAGTGTTCTCCAAACCTTATCGAAATTTAACAAAGCTATAGGCGGAAAACCAGAACTGATAGATTTCTACAAAAGAACCCTAGAAGAAAAACCTTGGAAAAAATGCAATTG
>Ga0315280_10007881_pt1 | contig 14136 bp, 6 predicted proteins | sample YL17G06_40_MG_FD_203697 | JGI IMG/M metagenome (GOLD analysis project Ga0315280, IMG submission 203697) | Sediment microbial communities from Yellowstone Lake, YNP, Wyoming, USA - YL17G06_40 | ecosystem: Environmental > Aquatic > Freshwater > Lake > Sediment | place: USA: Wyoming | collected...
TCACGCGCGATCTCCGCCTCCCGGCCTTCCAGCTTGAGGCTGCGGAACCGCCTCTCCGCCTCGGCCACGGACAGGGCGGTGAGCTCAGCGATGCTGCGGCCGCGGAACCATACCGCCAGGGCCTCCGGGCGCAGCCGCCGCCCGCCGCAGGCGGGGCAGACCGTCTCCGCTCCCTCCCACCATTCGTTCCACCAGATTTCCTCGCCGCTCTGGTCCTCGTCGAAGCCGGAGAGAAGCAGGCCTGTGCCGTAGCATTTGGGGCACCAGCCGTGCTTGGAGTTGAAGGAAAACAGGCGCGGATCCGGCTCCTCGAAGCTGCGGCCGCAGCTGGGGCAGGCCCTGCGGGTGGAGAAAATGGCCTGCGAGGGCGAGTGGAGCTTGGATCTGTCTTCCCTCCGCCCGGCGGCTGCATATACTATCCCCCCGCCCAGCTCAAGAGACAGTTCGAGCAGGCGCCTCAGCTCCGGCTCTGCCGCGGATTTGATTTCCAGCTCGCCCGTGGGCAACTCGATCGAATGCTCCCGGAAGCGATCCAGCCTCGGCCAGGGCCGGGTCGGGACGAACTGGCCGTCCACGCGCAGCCGGGCGTAGCCCTTGCCTGCGGCCCATTTGGCCAGGTCGGTGTAGTACCCCTTGCGGGCCGTCACCAGAGGAGCCAGGATTTGAACGCGCCGGCCGCGGTACTCGCGCAGGAGCTTGGCCAGGATCGCTTCCGGGGACTGGGGCTGGATGGGCACCCCGCAGTCCGGGCAGTGCTGGATGCCGAGCTTGACGAAAAGCAGGCGCAGGAAGTGGTAGATCTCGGTCATGGTCGCCACGGTGCTCTTGCGGCCGCCCCTGCTGGCGCGCTGCTCGATGGCCACGGTAGGAGGAACGCCGAAGACTCCGTCCACATCGGCTCTGGAGGCCGGCTGCACGAAGGTCCGGGCGTAGGCGTTCAGCGACTCCAGGTAGCGGCGTTGGCCCTCGGCGAACAGGATGTCGAAGGCCACCGTGCTCTTGCCGCTGCCGCTGACTCCGGTAATCACGGTGAAGGTGTCCCTGGGGATGCGGAGGTCGAGGTTGCGGAGGTTGTGCTCCCGGGCCCGGCGTATGAGGATGGCGTCTTTCCCCTGCGGGGACATGGCCCCCTGCGGGGACACGGCCCCCTGCGGGGACATGGCCCCCTGCGGGGACACGGCCCCCTGCGAATCCCCGCTCCGTTTACGGAGCAGGTCCCGTGGGCGGGTTCCGTGAGCGGTTCGGCCCGCGGTAAGGTCCTGCCTTAATGCCCTTCCTGTGTAGCTGCGCGCGCACTTCGCCACCTCCGCGGGTGTCCCGCTGCAGACCACTTCCCCCCCTTCCGCCCCGCCTTCAGGCCCGAGATCGATGATCCAGTCCGCACCGGCAATGACCGCCAGGTTGTGCTCGATAACCACCACGGAGTTGCCGGCCGTCAGCAGCTTCCTGAGGGCCCCCAGGAGGGTGGCGATGTCGTGGAAGTGCAGCCCCGTGGTGGGCTCATCCAGCAGGAAGAGGATGCGGCCGCCCCTGCCTCCCGAGCGGGCCAGGTATCCGGCCAGCTTGAGCCTCTGGGCCTCCCCCCCGCTCAAGGTGGGAACGGGCTGGCCCAGCTTCAGGTACTCCAGGCCCAAGGCCCTCAGAGGTTCGAGAGCGCGAAGAACCCTGGGGCGACCGGCGAAGAAGGCGCAGGCCTCGGCCACGGTCATGGCCAGGACGTCGGCTATGGACCTGGCTCGGCCCAGAGGAGGCTGGACTGGGCCCGGCTCAGGCTGGACAGGGCCTGCCCCCTGCCCACAGGACCCCCCTTCCCTGCCGCTCGTTCCTCCGGGGGGCAGGAGCTTCACCTCCAGGACCTCGGAACGGTAGCGCCGCCCGTCGCAGTCCGGACAGCGCAGGTACACGTCGCTCAGGAACTGCATCTCGATATGCTCGTAGCCGCTCCCGCCGCAGGTGGGGCAGCGGCCCCTGCCGGCATTGAAGCTGAAGTCGCCGGCGCCGAAACCGCGCTGCCTGGCCAGGGGTTCGGAGCCGAAGAGCTTGCGGATCTCGCCGAAAGCGCCCACGTAGCTGGCTGGATTGGAGCGCGCCGTCCTGCCTATGGGGGACTGGTCCACCAACACGACCTCCTGGATCTGCTCGCTCCCCAGCACGGCCCTGTGCCGGCCTGGAGTTTCCGCGGGCTTGCGCTTCAGCTTGCGCAGGGCGTTGTAGAGCACATCCTGGACCAGGGTCGATTTTCCCGAGCCACTGACGCCGGTGATACAGACCAAACTGTCGAGAGGCAGGCGCACGTCGATCCCTTTGAGATTGTGCTCCTCCGCCCCCAGGATCTCCAGGGCCCGCTCGGCCTCGGGCGGGCTCTTCCCGGCTGTGCTCGCCTGCGCCGCGGACACGGTCCTGACTCCATTGAGGTATTGGGCCGTCAGGGAGGCCTCGCAGCGCAGCAGTTCCTCCAGCGGGCCGAAGAACACCACCTCTCCTCCCCGCTCCCCCGGCCCCGGGCCCAGGTCCAGGACCAGGTCAGCCGCCCGGATCACCTCCGGGTCGTGCTCCACCACGAGCAGGGTGTTCCCCGCGTCGCGCAGGCGGCGCAGCACCCGGATGAGCCGGCCGATATCCCGGGAATGCAGCCCGATGCTGGGCTCATCGAGAACGAAGAGGGTGTTGACCAGCGAGGTGCCGAGGGCGGTGGTGAGGCCGATGCGCTGCACCTCCCCCCCGCTCAAGGTGCGCGATTGCCGGTCCAGGGTGAGATAGTCGAGACCCACCTCCACCAGATAGCTGAGGCGAGTGCGGATCTCGGCCAGGAGCTGGGAGGCGGCCTCGCCCAGGCCCGGGGACAGCCTGAGGCCCAGGAAGAACTCGTAGCAGCGCCCTATGGGCAGCAGCATTAGCTGATGGATGTTCAGTCCCCCGTCTTCCCCAAGCCGCCAGAGCAGGGCCTCCTCTTTGAGCCTGGCGCCGCCGCAGTCCGGGCAAAGCCGGTAGGCGCGGTACTTGGACAGCAGGACCCGGATGTGCATGCGGTAGCTCTTGGTTTCCAGCCAACGGAAGAAACCCTTTACCCCGTACCACTGATCCTGCTCCCACTCTCCCTCTCCCTCCAGCACCCAGCGCCTGTGGCTTTCGGAGAGCTCCCCCCAGGGGACGTTGGTAGGCACGCCGCGCAGAGGGGCGAAACGCAATAGATCCCTTTGACAGCCCCGGTAGCTGTCAGTCTGCCAGGGCTTTACGGCTCCCTGGGCCAGGGTTTTGCTCTCATCCGGAATCACCAGCTCGAAGTCTACACCGATGGTGCGGCCGAAGCCGCGGCAGTTCTGGCAGGCCCCGATGGGTGAGTTGAAGGAAAAGAGGTTGGGCACCGGCTCGCGGTAATGGATGTCGCAGTCGGCGCAGTGCAGGCCGGTGGAGAAGCGGCGGGGCTGCAGGGCTTCCAGCATCTCGTTCAAGGGATAGACGGCCACCCGGCCCTGGCCGACCTTCAAAGCCGCCTCCAGGTCTTCCACGATACGGCTGCGGTTCTTCTTGGCCAGCCGCACCCGGTCCTGGATCACTTCGAGCTTGTCGCCTTCCCGGCGATGGAGGCGGCGGTAGCCCTGTCCGGCCAGCAGCCCGATCACTTCCTCGGCAGAGAAGCCGCGGGGAATAGTGACCGGGAAGGTGATGAGCAGCCAGGGCTCGACCGCAGCTCGGCCCGGAACACCACCGCCGGGGGAACGCCCGCTCCACTCCTGCTCCAGCTGCTCCCAGATGCTCTCCGGAGTCTCCCGCCGCACCGGGCGGCCGCAGCTGCGGCAGTACAGGCCCGCACAGCGGGCGAAGAGCAGCTTGAGGTGGTCGTTCAGCTCGGTCATGGTTCCCACGGTGGAGCGGGAGGTGCGGACAGGATTGGTCTGGTCGATGGCGATGGCGGGAGGAATCCCCTCGATGCGCTCGACCTTCGGCTTGTCCATGCGCTCGAGGAACTGCCGCGTGTACGCTGAAAAGGTCTCCACGTAGCGGCGCTGGCCCTCGCAGTAGATAGTGTCGAAGGCCAGGGAGGATTTCCCCGAACCGCTCACCCCCGTGACCACTATCAGCTTGCCCAGGGGAAGCTGCAGGTCGAGGCCCTTCAGGTTGTTCTGCCGGGCACCCCGGATCAGGATGCTCCCGGCCGGCGCCCGGATGCTTGGATTCTCTTTCACTTACGCCCCCTAAGGTACTTGAGAACCGCTGCCCTCGGCAAGCGCCGGGAAGGGACGGCTGCAGTCTGCGGATGGAATTAAGTTCCCCGTTTGGTTATATTGATCCGTAGTGATGCTGAGGATCTGGTTGGTAACCTCGGCGCTGGCTTCGCTAGCTTTCACGGCGGGCTGCGCGCTTGCTCCGAGCTCCGTGGCGAATGACTCCGAGCTCCAGGATCAGGCTCTGCCGGAGAGCTCAGGGGAGGCCGCGGCTACCCTTACCGCCCCGAGCGGCCATCCTGGCGCGAAGGTCTCCCCTTCGCTTGAACCGCCCCTGCCCGAGCTCGGCGCCGAGGAGGCGAAGCGGCAGATCGGGGAGATCTTTCCCTCTCATCTGCAGGCCCTATCCATCCAGGGGCGCTTTCCCCTGCTGCTGCACGACCTGAACGGAGACGGGGCACCGGAGGCTTTTTGTCTGGGCGTGCTCCGCCGGGTGAAGATGGGACTGCTGGGGGACTTCTCCCAGCTGTTCCAGGAAGACAAGCAGGCGGTCGAGTTCTATCTGCTGATGTTTCTCAACGAACGGGGGTACCTTTCCCTCCAGCGCATCATCTACCTGGGGCAGTGGCACGTGTTCCAGTCGCTGGAAAGAATGCCCCTGCACAGGGACAGGCCCAGCCCTCTGCTCCTGCTCGTCTCCTTTGCCACCCACGAAGGGACGGATCGGGTGCTTCTGGTTTTCGGCGATTCCACCGGGGTGCCCGTGTACCGCACCGTCCTCAAGGAAACCATGAGCGCCAAACCCCGCCTCGCTGATATCGACGGCGACGGCGTCATCGACCTGGTGGTCCAGGAGAGGGTCATGGAAGAGGCGGTAGGGTACGAAACCTTCCTGACCTGGTACCGCTGGAACGGGAAAAGCTTCAGGGAGTACCAGAGCCGGAACGTCGTGCGCAACCTCAGGAGCTTCCTGGCCAAAGTGAAGGACAGCCTGCTGGCGGGCAATGTCTCAACCTTGATCCGCTTCGCCTTCGATCCTCAGGAAGTGAGGAGGCTCAAGCGCGGGGGCCTGGAGGAGGCCGAACTCCTGATTCGCTTCCTGGGGCTGAAGGGCGCGGTTAAGGACGAGCTTCCCAGGCTGCGGGATGTGGTCTTTCCCCAGATCATGGAGAACCCATTCGGCGCGGAAAACGAGCGGGGCTCCTTCTTCCGCCTGGGCTTCCGCCTGGTCGACGAGAACGGACTCTCCTACCTCGCCGAGACCCTGCTGTTGATGCCCAGGAACCCTTTCCGGGAACAGCAGTTCCTCTTCCTTCCCTTGATTGACACGGGTAAGCCGCCCAGTTAGAGTCTTTTTATATGTACAGGTATCTCATCGAGGGCAGTTTTCCCCTGAAGGGGAAAGTCAGGCCCAGCGGCAACAAGAACGCGGCCCTTCCCTGCCTGGCCGCCGCCCTGCTTACCGACGAGGAAGTGGTGTTGAAGAACGTGCCCGACATCGAGGATGTCCAGGTCATGATGGAGATCCTCGGCTTTCTCGGCACACGGGTAGAAAAGACGGCGGATCACGAGTACCGCCTGAAAACCACGGATATCCGCCAGGAATCCATCCCCCTCCCCCTCGCCCAGCAACTGCGCGCTTCGATCCTGGTAGCCGGACCCCTGCTCGGGCGCACCGGGAAGGTCCTGCTGCCCCCTCCGGGAGGGGACATCATCGGCAGAAGGCGGCTGGATACCCATTTCCTGGCCCTGAAGGAGTTGGGGGCGCGCATCACCGTGGACAGCCTCTTCACCCTGCAGACGAACAAGCTCGTCGGAGCCGACCTGTTCCTCGATGAGGCCTCGGTAACGGCCACCGAGAACGCCGTCATGGCCGCCGTCATGGCCGAAGGGGCCACCGTGATCCAGAACGCGGCCTCCGAGCCCCATGTCCAGGATCTCTGCATCATGCTCACCCAGATGGGGGCCCGCATCAGCGGCATCGGCTCCAATATCTTGCGCATCGAGGGCGTGAAAAGACTGGGGGGCACGGAGTTCAAGCTCTCCACCGATTTCTTGGAGGTGGGCTCCCTCATCGGGCTTGCCGCCGTAACCCGCAGCGAGATCGAAATCGAGGACGCCGCGCCTCATTTCTTGAGAATGACCAGGATCGCCTTCGGCAAGCTGGGCATCCACTGGGAAACCGAAGGGGACACCATCCGGGTGCCCGCGGGACAGCCGCTGCGGGTCAACCCGGACCTGGGGGGCATGATCCCCAAGATCGACGACGCTCCCTGGCCGGGTTTCCCCACCGACCTGATCAGCATCGCCCTGGTGGTGGCTACCCAGGTGGAGGGAACCGTCCTCATCCACGAGAAGATGTACGAGTCCCGAATGTTCTTCGTGGACAAGCTGATCGGCATGGGGGCGCGGATCATCCTCTGCGATCCCCACCGGACCGTGGTCAGCGGGCCTTCCCGGCTGAAGGGAGCCGAACTGGTCTCCCCCGACGTGCGGGCTGGAATGGCGATGGTGATCGCGGCCCTTTGCGCCGAGGGCAAGAGCACGATCCACAATGTCTATCAGATCGAGAGGGGTTACGAGCGGCTTTCCGAGCGGCTCAAGGCCTTGGGGGCGCGTATCGTGCGCCAGCCCGAGGGCTAGGTTTTCCAGCCCCTCTGCCTCCCTATCTCCTCGTAGGCCTGCTTGATGAACTTGAACTTCTCCTCGGCCACCTTGACGAACTCCTCCCCCAGGTTGGCAACCCGGTCCGGGTGGTGCTGGTAAGCCAGTTGACGGTAGGCGCTGCGGATCTCCGCGTCGGAGGCCTCGGGGCTTACCCCCAGCACCCGGTAGGCCCCGCCGTCTTCGCGCCTGAACTCGGCGCGAATGCTCTGGAAGGAGCTCGCCTCCACCCCCAGGAGCTGAGAAATGCGGCGGATAAGCCCCTCTTCCCTGTCCTGGACTCCCCGGGTGTCCGCGGCGGCGATCTTGAATAGCAGCCTCAGCAGGAGGAGCCTGCCCGGATAGGTGGATACGGAGCGATAGTAGAGGCAGAGCCTTTCCACCTCGAGACTCTGGCGGTGGAGAAAGGTCTCTTCGATCATTCCCTGGATCAGCCCCTGGTCATCCGGCGCATAGGGGAAGTTCTCCCGGAAGAAGGATTTCAGGGCTTCCACCTGGGACACCTTGACCTCTCCGTCCGCGTAGGCCACCGCCATGGACAGCCCTATCAAAGAGGAGAGGAATTGGAGTTGGGCTGAGGACACGGGTTCTGCCCAGGAGTAGGGAGGGTAGCCTTCCAGGCTTTGGCGCTCCTCCACGGCCCGGTCGAACAGATGCCCGATCAGGCCTCCCAGGATGGTGCCCATGGGGCCGGCGAAAGAGCCTAGCAGGGCTCCGATCAGCTTTCCCTTGAAGGCCAACGCCTGCCCCCCGTCTTCAATCCGTCTTTTGTCCGGCCAGGAGGATCAGGGAGAGGAAGAGCAACAGCCCCTGCAGGAGGAGAAGGCCCGCTAGGCCGGCCGCGAAACCAAGCTTGAAAAGGATGAAGCCCAGGAGCACTCTCTGGGCCTCCTGGTAGAGGAAGGCCAGGAAGCTCATGGCTATGGGGACGAAGGGGACGAGGAGGAAGGCCGGCAGGGGAGGCCGGCCCGGATAGCGGGAGCGGAAGGACCAGCCCAGGGAGACGGAGAAAAAGCAGAGCACCAGGAAGCTGAAGAGCTTGGCCATCCTCATGATGATCTCCAGCTCGACGGCCTGCGGGATGAGGCCGTAGGCGCCCATGCGGCCGCGCATCTTCAGCAGCAAGCCCAGATCAAGACTATCCGCCCGGGGCCCCCCCACCCTGAGGGCCTTGAGCTCCTCCAGGGTGGGAGTCAGGCGCAGCAGCGGGTCCGCCCCGCCTCCCGGAGAGCCGGCCAGGAGGACCGGGCGTGTCTCCCGCTGGGGCCCGTTTCTGCTTATCCCTACCATGTGGATGCTGTCGCCGATCAGCTTCCCGTAGGGGGCGCGGTAATGGGCGATCAACCCGCCCGTGAGCTGGAAACGAAGGGCTTCGATATTGTAGAAGAAAACCCCTTCGTCGGTCCCGACCATCTTGCCCAGGTAGACGATCTCCCGGGCCCCGGAACCGCTGTCGTTCACAAACAGCAGGCGGCTCGGTCCGGGCAGGGAGGCGCTGCCTTCGACATCCTCGATAAAAAAGGACTGCTCCTCGATTTTTTCCCTGCTGCGGGCGGCATAGGTGGCGATATCCGCGTCGGCGGGATAGCCGGCCTTCAGCTCCTGAAAGAGGTAGTAGGCCTTGATGAAATCTCCGTTCAGGAAGGCCGTGTAGCCTTCCCTTTTCCTCTGGAAGAGCCTTTTAGCTTCCTGGTCCGCTAGAGTTTCCTGAAGGCTGCCGATCTTCTCCCAGGCCTGGGCGGCGATCCGCTTGGGCTCGCCGCGGGAAGGATCCAGGCGCCCGGCCTGGGTGGCGTAGTAATGGGCGGAGAAAAAGTCTTCCCTGGCCAGGTACTCCCGCGCCTTCTCGATAAGCGCGTTTGCATCCTCGGCCGGGGGGGCCTTCTTGCCCTCGACCCTCCCTTCGCCAGGCTGGAGCCCGCTCTCTCTGGAAGGGGTCGCCTGCGCGCGTTCTTCGGCCACCTGGGACTGGGCCTTTTCCCGCAGTAGCAGCACCTCCTGGTTCCGGGGGTCGATGGCCAGGTAGAGGTTGTAATCGGAGAGGGCCGCGGAATAGTTCCTGGCCCGGTGCTCCTTCTCCGCCCTGGCGAGGAAGAGCTTCGCCTGGCTGCTCGCCTCCTCCATCCGCTCCAGGCTCTCCTGCGCCTGGGGATAAAGACTGATCAGCAGCACCGTGTACGCGGCCGCCAGGATAAGGAAGAGCAGGAGATGGGCGGAGACGAGGCGGTGGAAAGGCAACGCCGCCGCCCGCAGGCGGGAATCCTTCCGGGTGAGGAGCAGAGAGTAGGTAACCATTACCGCGGAAGCTGTGACTGGGGTGAAATAATCGACGGCGTAGACCAGGGCATTCGTCCAGATGTACTTCCACTTGAACAGGGCCAGCAGCCTCCCCGCCGGAAAGCCGAAGGCGAGGTAAGGGACGAGGCAGAGCAAGAACAGGAAGAAAAAGAGGATGACGGCGTTGGCCACCTTTTGCGTACTGTTCTTAAACACTCCTCAGCTCTCTTTTCCAGCGGTCGAAGGGCACGAAGAGGATATCCAGCAGGAGCAGGAGCGACCCCAGGGCGATGAGAAGGACGGCGGGCAGGTTGCGGACCAGGACGGGGTCGGCCAGGATCTTCCCCAACTCCTCCGCCAGCCCCGCCTTCAGGAAGCGCAAAAGGGCGAAGAAGAGGCGCAGCGTCAGGACGCCGAGCAGGAGGTTGAACAGGGGCCAGCGGGTCAGGCGGAGGAGAACCCCGGCGGCCAGGAAGGAGAACACCAGGGAGAAGCAGAGGAGGTGAAAATCGCCAGCGCCGCGGCGGTAAACAGTTTCCAGCTCCCGGTTCAGAGATTGAAGATCAGAAAAAAAAGCCTGAATGAAGCGGGCTCTTCTTCCCGCCGTATCGTGGAGCAGGGCGGTATAGACGGGCTCGGCCTTGAAGCTCATCTCCTGCTCCCCGGCAAGGGTGAGAGCCCATCCTCCCTCCCGCGTTCGAGCCTTCACGGCGGGGAAATAGGCTAGCACCTGGTGGGGATCCGCCGGGTCGGCGATCAAAACACCGGAAAGCTCTCCCGCCTTGAGAGCGGCCGTGTAGACCGTCCTGCCCTGAAAGGAGTTCATCCTTTCCGCCATGAGGTACCGGGAGGGGGTGGCCGCGGGCTGCCCCGCGGGGCGCTGGCGGGGAGTGATGGACTGCAGGCCCTGGTAGGAAAGCACGAAGGCTCCGTAAGCCACAGCCAGAGAAACGGCCAGGGAAAGGAAACGCTCGCCCGGCTTGAGGAACATGTGCAGGACGAGGTAGACAACGGCCAGCAGCACGGATACGGGAATCGCTTCTTGAAGGCTCTGGAGCAGCTGGGAAAAAACCAGCCCTCTCAGGATCTCGGGCTGCTCAGAGAGCAGCCCGCCCCAGAAGGACAGCAGGTCAAGCAGTGAAAAAAAAAGGATGCACAGCGCGAAGGCGAGGAGAAAAGCGGGGGCAAGCCTCAGGGCGGATTTCATAGCAACTTATACTATCAGCAGAAAATTGCTAAATCAAGCTTCCCGCGCACCCCCTTGATCTTCAGACACCCTGCTATTACATTTAAACGACCATTTTTTACCCTAAAGCGGGAGGAGTCCATTTTATGAAATCAAGGCCTCGCATGGTATTGCTGGTGATATTCCTCGTCCTGCTCCCCCTTTCCGGTCTTTTCGCCCAGGATGCGGGGAGTAACCAGGTAGATATGATGTGGATCACCTGGGTCGGATCCATCGCCGCGCTCCTGTTCGCCCTTTACCTGGCGCTCTCCGTGCTTAAAAAGAGCGGCGGCAGCGAGAGGATGCAGGAGATCAGCAAGGCCGTACAGGAAGGAGCCCTGGCCTACCTGAAGCAGCAGTATTCGGTAGTCGGGCTCGTGTTCATCGCCCTGTTCCTTCTTTTAGCGATCCTCTCCTTCGCGCTGCGCCTGATCTCGCCCTTCGTCCCCTTCGCCTTCATCACCGGGGGCTTCTTCTCCGGCCTGTCCGGCTTCATCGGCATGTCCATCGCCACCCGCGCCAACTGCCGCACCGCCCATGCCGCCAAGGAGAGCCTGAACGCGGGGCTGCGCGTGGCCTTTTCCTCCGGCACCGTCATGGGCATGGTCGTGGTCGGCCTGGGACTGCTCGACCTCTCCATCTGGTGGACGCTCCTGCGCTACGTCTTCAAGATCCCTGACGCCGAGATACCGCCCATCATGATCACCTTCGGCATGGGCGCCTCTTCTATGGCCCTCTTCGCCCGCGTCGGAGGCGGCATCTTCACCAAGGCCGCCGATGTCGGCGCGGACCTCGTCGGCAAGGTGGAAACCGGCATACCCGAGGATGACCCCCGCAACCCGGCGGTCATCGCGGACAACGTCGGCGACAACGTCGGCGACGTGGCCGGCATGGGCGCCGACCTCTACGAGTCCTACGTGGGCTCGATCGTCGCCACCATGGCCCTGGGGGCCATCGGCTCGTTGGCCATTCCCGAAGTATCCGTGCTCCAGGCCATCCAGGTGCCCATCTCCATCGCCACCATTGGGGTCATCAGCTCGATCATCGGCACCCTGTTCGTGCGGGCCAAGGGGGACGTTTCGCAGATCGTTCTTCTCGGCGCCCTGCGCCGGGGCGTCTACCTCTCCACCGCCCTCATCGCGCTGCTCTCCTTCCTCTTCATCTTCTTCACCGTCGGGCCGAAGTTCCTCGGTATCTGGGGGGCCATGTTCACCGGCCTGTTGGCCGGAAACGTCATCGGCTACTTCACCGAGTACTTCACCTCGGACAGCTACAAGCCCACCCGGGCTCTGGCGCAGGAGACCTTGACCGGACCCGCCACCCTCATCATCGGCGGTCTTTCCCTCGGCATGCTCTCCACCCTCATACCCGTGGTCGTGGTCGTGTTTGCCACCCTGGCCGCCTACTTCCTTTCCGGAGGGCTTAACTATCCCGGCATGGGGCTCTACGGCATCGGGCTTTCGGCGGTCGGCATGCTCTCCACCCTGGGCATCACCCTGGCCACCGACGCCTACGGTCCCGTGGCGGACAACGCCGGCGGCATCGCCGAGATGGCCCACCTCGAGCCGGAGGTGAGGAAGCGCACCGACGCCCTGGACGCTCTGGGAAACACCACCGCAGCCACCGGCAAGGGCTTCGCCATCGCCTCGGCGGCCCTGACCGCCCTGGCCTTGATCGCCGAGTACGCCAACAAGATCATCGAGGCTTTGGAGAAAGGGGTCGTAAAGGTGGGAGAGGGATTCTACTCCTTCTACGCCGGCCTGATCGCCCGCGGCGCCGACGGGCACTACAGCCTGACGGTCAACCTGATGGACCCCAAGGTGCTCATCGGCCTGTTCCTCGGCGCGGTGTTGCCCTTCGTGTTCTGCGCCCTGGCCATGCGCGCCGTGGGCCGGGCCGCCGGTGACATGGTAAAAGAGGTGCGCCGGCAATTCCAGGTGAAAAAAGGCATTCTCGAGGGCAAGGACCGGCCGGATTACGCGGCCTGCGTGGCCATCTCCACCAGGGGAGCCCAGCGGGCGATGATCCTGCCCTCTATGCTGGCGCTCATCGCCCCGATCCTCACCGGCATCCTCTTCGGGCCCTTCACCGTCATCGCCCTGCTGGCCGGCTCCCTGGCCACGGGCTTCGTGCTGGCCATCATGATGGCCAACTCCGGCGGGGCCTGGGACAACGCCAAGAAGTTCGTGGAGAGGGGCAACCTGGGAGGCAAGGGCTCGCCCCAGCACAAGGCCGCCGTGGTGGGCGACACCGTCGGCGACCCGTTCAAGGATACCGCCGGCCCCTCCCTGAACATCCTGTTGAAGCTCATGTCCATGGTGGCCATTGTCTTCGTGACCTCCACGGTGAGCCTGAACGACCTTATCCTCAAGCTGATCATGTAAGGGGATTCAGCCAAGAAAGCCAGAGGGGAGCCCGAAGGGGCTCCCTTCAGAAGTTCATACTGGCTGAACAGCTTCATGGCTTGTAGATCGCCGAGATCCGCTTGCGCCCGTCCATCTTCACCACCAGGGGCTTTTCCGTGCGCAGGTGCACGAAATGCTCCGTGCGGGCATGGGGCCGCTGGCGCTTGAGCCACTCCCAGTCGAGGAAGTCCGAGCGGGAGTTGTACGGGATGTCGAAGTAGCCGATGTTCATCGAAGTCACGTTGTGGAAGAAGTGCGAGCCCAGGGAGGGGTCCACCTTGTAGTCCGCAAGCTCCACCTCCACGATGACCCTGGCGCCCGAGATATGGTTCCAGCTCACCGGGACACCCAGCCAGCGGTCCTTGCTGCCCCAGCGCCCCGGTCCGATCAGGATATACTGCCGGCTCTCCTGCTTTAGCTGCGCGTTGAGCCCGTCCAGTTCGAGGGTCATCTCTACGGTCTTGGACTTGTCGAAGACCTCGGGGTCCAGGTAGATCAGGTCGCGCAGACCGCCGATCTTGCCATTGCCCATGGCCCGCTCGGTGTAAAGCAGGAGCTGCTCCTTGGGCAGCTCATCGACCTCCAGGTTGTACTCCTCAAGGTTGCCCAGCAGGGGTTTGATCTGCAGCAGGTGGAACTCGGGCTTGCCTGGCCCGTTCCCCGCCAAGTCGACGGCGAACTCGATCTCCACCGGGGTGCCCATGGCGCCCTTCACGATGTCCAGTACCAGCGAGAGGGTCCGGGCCAGGGGCACGGCGTCGTATTTGAGTATGTAGGCGAAGTTGACGATCCGTGGGCCGGCGGCTTCGCCGCCGACGTCCAGGCGCCCGTTCTGGTAATCCCAGACCGACAGGCAGTAGCGCATAACCCCTTCGGCCTGCACCTCGTCGATGGGCAGGCGCGCCAAGGTGGCGTCGTCGCCTCTGGCCAGGTCGATGCGATCCTCCTGCATGTCGATGCCGTAGAAGCTGTCCTGGCTGGCGGCCAGCTGATCCTCCGGCGGCACGAAGTCCAGGCGGGGGTACTGCGGGCAGAAGCGGAAGGCTTTCTCGCCGTCGATGACGTGCTTGCCCAGGCCGATGCCGATGACCGCGATGCCGTCCTCTGGCTTCAGGTAGGCCACCGGGTAGTAGTTGTACGACTGGGCCACGCCCGAGATGTGGGGGTAGAACCAGCGGCCGTAGCGGCTGCCCACCACGTCCTGGATCAGCACGGCCATTTTCTCCTCGGCCACCTTGTAGTTGATCGCCTCGAAGTACGCCCGCGCCGAGGGGGATAGAATCGAGACGTAGATCAGCTTGATGGCATCCTCCAGCTGCCGCAGGCGCACCGCGAACTGGGGGTGGTTGTTGGGCAGCAGGAAGGTGTCGTAGATCCCCGAGAAGGGCTGGGAGATGGA
>Ga0315280_10007882_pt1 | contig 14135 bp, 12 predicted proteins | sample YL17G06_40_MG_FD_203697 | JGI IMG/M metagenome (GOLD analysis project Ga0315280, IMG submission 203697) | Sediment microbial communities from Yellowstone Lake, YNP, Wyoming, USA - YL17G06_40 | ecosystem: Environmental > Aquatic > Freshwater > Lake > Sediment | place: USA: Wyoming | collected...
TCTCGGACTTCTCCTTTAGCCCTTTTATGCTGAGGCCAATCCTTCGGTCATGGGGATCAATGTGAAGGACCACGGCAGATATGGTCTCCCCAACCTTCAGGACATCTGAGGGTTTCTCCACTTTCTCTCGGCTGATCTCAGAAACATGGACGAGTCCCTCAATCCCTTCTTCCAATTCCACAAAGGCGCCAAAATCGGTCACATTGGTGACTTTCCCTGCGACCACCTCTCCTTTTCGATATCGCCGGGCAACCTCCTTCCATGGATCCGGAGTCAATTGTTTAATGCCTAATGAGAAGCGTTCATTTTTGCGATCAATATTTAAGACCACTGCCTCTACTTCTTGTCCCTTCTTATAAAGTTCACTGGGATGCTTGATCTTTTTCGTCCACGACATTTCGGAGACATGGACGAGCCCATCCACGCCTTCATCAAATCCGATGAAGATCCCAAAATCGGTCACGGTTTTTACCCTTCCCACCACCTTGGTCCCCAAGGGATATTTCTCTTCGATCAAAGTCCACGGATTGGGTTCGATCTGTTTCATCCCTAAAGAAATTCGACGTTTGACCGGGTCGCAATCAAGGACCATGACCTCGACGGTGTCACCCATGTGGACGATCTTGGAAGGATGCTTCATTTTCTTGCTCCAAGTCAACTCTGAGATATGGACAAGCCCTTCAACCCCTTCTTCCAACTCCACAAAAACTCCATAATCCGTCACATTGACGACTTTCCCCTTGATGCGGGATCCCACCGGATATTCCTGGGGCGCTGACTCCCATGGATCGGGCAGGGCTTGCTTTAATCCCAACGAAACCTTTTCTTTCTCTCGGTCATAGTGAAGGACTTTCACCTTGATCCGGTCTCCGACCGAGAGCTTCTCTGAAGGATGGCCAATTCTACCCCATGAGATATCCGTAATATGAAGAAGACCGTCCATTCCACCCAAATCGATGAACGCACCGTAGTCGGTGAGATTCTTCACCGTCCCCTCTATAATGTCCCCCTCTTTGATATTTTTTAAGGTTTCCTCTCTCAACTGTTTCCGCTCCTCATCAAGAAGAACACGTCGGGAGAGGACAATATTGTTTCGTTTACGATTGAACTTGATCACCTTAAACTTTAATCGCTGACCGATTAAGGCATCCAGATTCCGAATTGGTTTTAAATCAATTTGAGAGCCAGGTAAAAAGGCTTGAATCCGGCCAATATCTACGGAGAGTCCTCCTTTCACTTTACCCACAATCTCTCCCTCTATGATTTCCCCTTCCCGGCAGGACCTGGTGATCTCCCTCCATACCTTTATTTTATCTGCTTTTTCCTTCGAGAGGGTCAATAACCCTTCCTCACTCTCCTTTCTCTCCAAAAGCACATCGATCCTGTCTCCGATCTTCACATCGACCTTCTTATCCCTTTTCAAAAATTCCTGCATGGGAATTTGTCCTTCGGACTTATATCCCACATCCACGGTCACGTGATCTGGAGTAATGTCAACGACTATCCCCCTTAGGATCTGACCTTCCTCCAAGGTCTTTAGGCTCTCTTCGTAAAGCGTCTGAAAATCTTCAGGTTCATCCCTGCGGGGAAGTTCTTTTCTCTCTCTCTTTTCCGCTTCTCCTCCAAGAGAGGCCTGTTTTGTCTCTTCCTCTGCAGAAACCAATTCTTCCTTCACCATTCAAAAACTCCCTTCTTCTGGTAATTTAAAGATATATACCACACCGGGTTAAAAATTACAAATCTTTATTGTGTAAATTTAAAACATTGCAATAAGGATCAACCTAACGAAAACATTTAGAAAGAGTTAAATTTTTCCCCTAAAATAACGGAGTTCTTGCCGTTCTCCCTTGTTGCATTGTCCCAAGGCAATGACTCCTAATCTTAAAGAAACCTTTCCAACATTGTTAGGTGTAATAAAAAGATACCAGGTATGGTAATTTTGGCTTACAGGGTTGAGGATAACAAGTCTTCACCCTAATCAGCAGATGCCCCTCGGAAAATAGAAAAATCCCGATTTTAAGGGACAAGCCTATTGAGCTAATTAAATAGACGAAGGCATGATTGGGGAACTTACTTGTAAGCCCCCTACCTCAAAAGAAGAATTAGGAGGAGAGCTATTAGGGATTATCAGATAGGTGAGTGCCAAAACTCTCCCTACCCATTCAACATTGCACCTAATCTGCAAATACCCAAGGACTCCAAAGTTGATGATTACGGAAAGAAAGTGCGAGCATAAAGACCATGTCGCATAGTAACCAGTGGTTGCCGAAATACGCCCAAAGACCTTATCCTAAGGCCAGTGTAAAAGACGTTCCAAATGACAAACTTCTCCTCAAAGGTCTCGCAGGCATTAGTGAGCCGGTTGACCTCGTCGTCGCTTAAGGGTTCGCGCTTGTATTGATAGGGCATAGATTAGAGTAAAATTTACTTGCTATTTTTTGCAGTCCCTCTTTTTAGCTTTTGCTACGCACTGATAACAAAACTTACCAGAGGTAGGTTTTCTTTTCACTTCTTTATAATCCGATGATGGCCACTGGGAACAATTCTGACACCAATGCCATGTATCCTTGTTATTTCTCTTACGATAAATTGTCATAATTTATACCCTCCTCTTTGATTTGGATTTAACCAGCTTCCTGTCACCTATTATACAAAAAGCGACAGGATAACGCAAGTAGATAACTCAAAAGGTAGGAAAAATCGGTTACTGGTTGAAGAGAAGAGAAAATGTCGCCTTTTTACGCAGAAGACGACAGGAAAACACTCCTTCATATTCGAAGTAAGTTTTGATATACCTCCCCATTAATTATCAATTGAAATCTGCGATTCTTGCTATAATCTGTCAATCATTTAGTACAGGAAGTATTCCTCGGTTTGGTTAATATGGAGAACAAAAAAGGCAGAGCCATTTCTGACCCTGCTTCGTTCTTTGATAATTGAATATGGATTTATTTTTTAAATCTCTTCCTGGGTTCTGACAAATCTAATTCATTGGGCACAACGAAGACCGCTTGCCTATCATTCACCAAACCACCAAAGATCAACCTTGCCCACCTCAATCCAGATTCGATCACGGTCTTTCCCCGCAAGTCATTCCTTCTTTCTGTCAAAACACCTATTAGATCCCCTCTTTTAAACTTATAATTCTTTTGATAGACTTTATAAACTATCATATAACCACTCTACTAAGGGCGTTTCTATTTTATAGCCATCTCCCCACCGAATAAAAGGGAATATATTTATACATTATATTCTTCAAGCATTTTCCATACCAAGCTTTCTCTATCATCATAACCCTCCGAAATGATTTGGATTTTCTTAAACTTTGATATTTCTAAATAAAGCAGAAAGTGTAAGGTTTTACGACATGAATTTCATAGGCATGGTCTAACCAGTATGATGCAATTAGGGAATTTGCCTATTCTTAAAGTTGTAAACTTTCTTGACAATTTCCCCAATTTCTTTTGACTTCCTTGAACATCTTTGATAGGCTCTTATCGAAACTGAAGTCCTTCCGTTTATCTTAACAGAAGTCCTTTCCAGTAACCTTCAACTCTACCTCTTTAATGATCCAGGAGGGAGTCGAAGCGCCAGCCGTCAGGCCGATTTTCTCTTTCCTCGCTAACCATTTCGGATGGAGTTCTTGGGATGTCTCGATGTGATAAGTATGGGGTTGGATGTCTTGGCAGATCGTAGCCAATCTTTGAGTATTTCCGCTATTGTAACCACCAATCACAATCATGCAATCTACTTCCTTGGCAATCTCCACGGCCTCCATTTGACGAATCGTTGTGGCATGACAAATCGTATTAAATACCCTCAATTCCTTAGCCCTCTCCAAACAAATGGCTACCACTTCTTTAAAAAGGCTGAAAGATTGGGTGGTTTGGGCAATAATCCCCAATTTCTTCCATGGCCCTAATCCTTGAACTGCCTCCACATCTTCCACCACATCCACCCCTTTTTGGATATAGCTTCGAATCGCTTCCACCTCTGGATGTTGAGGATCCCCAACAATCAATAACGTGTATCCACGCCGGTGAAGGTATTTCGCAAAGAGCTGTGCCCTTTTGACGATAGGACAGGTGGCATCAATGATGCGTAACCTTTTCTTTCTGGCCTTCATCAGATCTTTCAAAGAAACCCCATGCGAGCGGAAAATCACTGTCCCTCGGGGGATATGTTCTATTCGATCTTTCACCTTTATCCCTAACCCCTCAAGGAATTCTACGGCTTGGGGGTTGTGAATTAACGGTCCCAAAGTATAGAGGTCTTTGGGATGCTTTTTAGCAGCTTCCGTGGCGATGTCCATGGCCCGCTTGACACCAAAACAAAAACCAGCCGATTTAGCAATGAAAAGTTTCACCTCTTCACCCGAGAAATAACTTCCAATCCCCCCAACCCCCCTTTTCCCTCCGGGTCAGAGACCGCTCCGGGTCGGAGACTAAAGGGGGGAGAGGGGGGATTAATAATTTTCTTAACTCATAATTCATAACTTTTAACTCTTTCTTTGACAATGCGAACCATCTCTTCCACGACCTCTTCCACTGATCGATGAGTGGAGTCAATGAATAGGGCATCATTTGCTTTTTTGAGAGGAGAATGGATCCGATGCATATCATTATGATCCCTTTGTATCAATTCCTCTTGTGTTTCCTTGAAATCTACCTTGACTCCTTTTTCAACCATTTCATGATATCTTCTTCTTACCCTTTCATCACTCTTGGCATCTAAATAAAATTTAACATCTGCGTCAGGAAAAACAACCGTCCCGATATCCCTTCCTTCCAGGATGACGCCACCTTCCTTTCCCATCTCCCTCTGCATCTGAACCAGGGCTTCCCTTACCCCCTTTTGTTTCGAAATGGAAGAAGCGAGACGGCTGATCTCAGGGGACCGGATGGCTGATGTAATATCTTCTCCATCACAGAAAACATGAGTTTGTTCCCCTTCTGTTATGAAGGTAATATGAAGGGATGAAGCCAATTGGTAGAGCGCTAATTCATCCTCTGAAGAAATGCCCTTCTCTTTAACTCTGAGTGCAACAGCCCGATACATCGCTCCTGTATCAATATAAACGTAACCCCATCGTTTGGCTAAAGATCTCGCTACAGTGCTCTTCCCCGCACCGGAAGGGCCATCTATGGCAATGGTCAATCTTTTTCTTTTAGATGCTCCCGCCATGCCAACACCTATACCCTACCTTTTCTAACGGGGTTTACCATATCAGGAAGGAATTTTCAAGGAAGGAGAAGAAAAGGGATTTTGTATAAAAGCCAATCCAAAACTTTCGAAGACGAGGGACTCCAATGTTTCCAATAATTACCTTCGTGCCAATATCCTCTTCCCAAAATTGAGGTGTTATGTTATGAGTATCTTTCGACCATCCCTGTAGGGAACGGTTTCAAACCGTTCCCTACAATCATGCCTGCTGCCATTCCAAATGCGTCGGAGGTAAAAGATGAGCGGAGAAAGATTTGGTGGAGAAAAACTGGATGAAGGATCTCTCAAAAGGCTATCCGAACTGGCGAGATTGGCTAGAGGCGATATATTGAAAATGACTACCCTTGCCGGATCAGGACATCCTGGAGGGTCTATGTCATCCATCGATTTCTATCTTGTTCTATATTCCTATGCCAATGTTCATTCTCAATCTCCATCAGACCCGAGTAGAGATCGGATTGTGATCAGCCATGGCCATACTTCTCCTGGAGTCTATGCAGCTCTCGGCCGTATAGGTTTCTTTCCCATTGAGTCAGCCATTGCGACCTTTCGTAAAGCGGGAAGCCCTTTTGAAGGACATGTGGAGAAAGGGATCCCGGGGGTGGAGTGGAATACTGGCAATTTGGGGCAGGGATTGTCAGCGGGTTGTGGTTTCGCTTTGGGATCAAAGATATTGAAAAAAGGATTTCATGTTTTCGTCACCATGGGCTGTGGAGAACAGCAAAAAGGCCAGATTTCTGAGGCTCGCCGGTTTGCCATAAAATATGGCCTCGATAACCTGACTGTGGTGATTGACTACAATTTAAGGCAGATCAGTGGAGTGACACCAGAGATCATGCCTCAGAATATCTCGAAGAATTTTGAATCGGATGGTTGGCAGGTTGTGGAAGTAAATGGTCATCAATTTCAAGAGATCTATTCCGCATTTCGAGGAGCTACCCTCTCCAAACACCCCACGGTGATCATTGCCCACACCACCATGGGAAAAGGGGTCTCTTTCATGGAAGGGAAGGAAGAATTTCACGGAAGGGCCCTTACCCTTGAGGAATATAAGAAGGCCATTCAGGAATTAGGAGCCGAAGATGATTTAGATCGATACCGGCAAATTCGGGAGAAAGGAACCTTCCCCTTCTCTGGGAGAAAATATCCCGTGGAAGCTCCTGTGATCCAGACAGGGAATCCGAGAAATTATGAGAGAAACCAAAAGTTAGACAATCGGAGCGCTTTTGGAAATGCTTTGGTCGACATCGCCAAAGCCAACGTTCGAGAGGATTCCCCTCTCCCCGTGGCGATCTTCGATTGTGACTTAGCCTCCTCTGTAAAAACAGCAGGGTTTGCCAAACAGTTTCCTAATCATTTCTTCCAGGGAGGAATCCAGGAACATAATACGGTCACTATTGCAGGGGCTATCTCCACGCTCGGCATTCTCTCTTTCTTCGCCGATTTCGGTGTCTTTGGTGTGGATGAGACGTATAACCAGCACCGTCTTAACGATATCAATGAGACAAACCTCAAACTCATCTGTACCCATAATGGCCTGGATGTGGGTGAAGATGGGAAAACCCACCAATGCATTGACTATGTCGGGGTGATACAAAACCTCTTTGGATATAAGATTATTGTCCCGGCAGACCCTAATCAAACCGATCGTGTCATCCGATATGTGGCAAAAACCCAAGGGAATTTTCTTGTCGCCATGGGCCGATCTCCAATTCCAATCCTCCTCACGGAGGAAGAAACCCCTTTGTTTGGCCCCTCTTATGAATTTCAATATGGTCATGCCGATCTGGTAAGGAACGGAAAGGATGCGGCGATCCTCACCACTGGAGGAATGGTTTACAGGGCGGTCCAGGCTTGGCAGAAATTAAGAGAAAAGGGAGTCTCGGTCCAAGTGATCAATATCTCCTGCTTAAGCAATTTAGATAAGGAAGCGATCCTCAAGGCGGCCGAGACAGGAATCATCATCACCTATGAAGACCACCATATTGAAACCGGTCTGGGAAGCCTCATCGCCAACTTTCTGGCAGGTCATGGCCAGGGGATCCGTTTTCGAAAACTTGGAATCACGCAATATGGTAGTTCTGGTAAACCGGATGACCTTTATCGGATGCAGGGGTTAGATGTGGAAAGTCTTGTCCAGGCGGTGATAGACGAGATACACAGATAGGTTAAGGCCAAGGTTAAGGTTAAGATAGTTATACAAGTCTATTAATCTGAAATTACCAAATCCAAAGCGCCAATAATCAAACAATGACCGAAATGTCAATATTACTAAGGAGTCCATCATTGACAAGACATAGCGTCATTCCCGCGGAGGCGGGAATCCAGGAAAAAGATTGGATTCCTGGTCAAGCCAGGAATGACAAAGCAAGGCAAGTATCCATACAATTATGGACTGATTAATAAGTCTGATGGATATGCGTTTTAATTGTTTGAACATCGGTCATTGGAATTTATTTGGAATTTGAGATTTGGGTATTGGGATTTGAGTTTCTATGGATATTCTCATCTTCGATATGGATGGAGTTTTGATTGACGTCTCAAAGTCTTATCGCAAAACCATTCAACGAACCATTCATATCTATCTTGAATCCTGCCTGGGGTTTCAAAGAAGTAGAGGAGATTGGATCATGGATGAGGAAATCTCTCTCTTTAAATCAGTGGGTGGGTTTAATAATGACTGGGATTTGACCTCTGGACTCCTCCTCTACCTTCTCTCCATTTCAGGTATCCCCCCTCTTCCAAAACGGAAAAGATTTTCTTCCATTCGAGAGATTGTCCATTATCTCGAAACAAAATCTTCCACATCTCACTTGAAAACTGCCCTCCGATTAAAAAGGAAGCATTCCCTTTCCTTCTTAGAAAAAGTGAAATCAACAGGGGGAGGGTTGAGAGGGGTTCGCCGGATATTGGGAACTTCCTGGGAGGGCTGGGTCTATCGATCTGGGGACCTTGATCAAGAAAATTTGGTCAAGCGTATCTTTCAAGAAATCTACTTGGGGAAAAAATTTACTTCTCGTTACCATCTTTCCCCTCTTTTTTACGTGGGGAAAGGTCTTTACCTGCAAGAAAAGACTCTGATCCCAAAAAAGATCTTAGCATTTCTTCGGGAAAAAATCCGAATGGGAATTGCCAGTGGCCGACCAAGATTTGAAGCCGAACTTGCATTGAAACGTTTCCGCTTACATCCTTACTTCAATAGTGTGGTCACGCTTGATGAATGTGAGGAAGAGGAGAACTGCATCTTTCGTTCAACGGGAAAGAAAATAAAATGTTCAAAACCCCACCCCTACTCCATTCTGAGGGCGGTTCAAGAAATCGGTATTCCTCACCCTCGCTGTGGTTATGTGGGAGATGTGGTGGATGATATGCTGGCTGCCAAAGCCGCTAAAAAAGAGTTAGATATAAAGGCTATTGGTTTTCTCAGTAGTCCAGCAAATCGAAAGGTAATGGAAAAGGCTCTCATTAAGGCCGGCGCCGATCTCATCATCGAAAACCCCAAACAACTCTTCCAATTAATCGATGATTGATTTGTTCCACGCTCTATATATTGATGACCTCGTAAAAAGTCCCAATTTGTCATCCTGAACGTAGTGAAGGATCTGAAATACATCGATATGATTAGATTCTTCGCTTTGCTCAGAATGACAGAGTGGTCACTAATCGACTTTTTACGAGATCATCATATTTGATTGAAAGAAATTTCAATATCTTGCCCACCCCCAGTTTTTCCTTTGCTTCGCCGCTGGCCTGGGCAAACCCCTCTCCAAGGCTTCATAAGGCCAGGCTTCGGATGTGAGGGGTAACCAGCTTTTCCCAGCTTTGGGATTCCTGCCTGTCATTGGAACCCATCTGCTCAACCCAAAAGCGGTATTGGCCGATGAAGCCTCTCCAAGGGGTTCACCCAGGCCACGTTGTTCAGATGTCCTGAAATTCCTGAACACTGTTTTGCCATTGGCCAAGACACAGGCAGGCGGGTTGAAGAAGCTTGAGAGCGGTAACCTTTGGCCGATCTACTCCTTACGCCCCAAGCCCTTATGAAGGTCGATGTTCTATACCAGTGAGGGTTACCCATAACATCCAATGATGACCGCATTCTAAAGCTTTGGAAATCCGCCTGCCTGTGTCGTTGTGACTCTCTCACTCCCCAATGATTGAAAAAGCTGGGGGCGGGCAAGATCCCAATATATCCTTGACAATTTTATTATTCCCTATTATAATACAATTAAAATACACATTTGGAGGGAACAATGAATTCCATTCGCATCAATATCAGCCTCCCTAAGGATATCTATAGGGAGATTTCGGACAGCATCGAACCGAGGAAAAGAAGCCGATTTATTGCTGAGGCTGTTAAGAATCGACTTAAAGAACAAAAGGTCCAAAGACTCACGGCAGAATATGAAGAAGCCTCGGCAGAAATTAAAAGGATCAACCAGGAGCTGGAAGGAGTAATCACAGATGGCCTCGATTAGACGGGGAGAAGTCTTTCTGGTTAACTTTGATCCAACAGTTGGGGCAGAGGCCAAGAAGACCCGTCCTGCTTTAGTAGTGTCAAATGACATCAATAACCAACACTCCCCTATCATTTCCATCTCACCGATTACCTCTACTGTTACCAAGGTCTATTCTTTCGAAGTTGAGGCGCCATCAGGCAGTGGCGGATTGAAAACCCGTTCAAAAGTGATGGTCAACCAAACCCGTGCTGTCGATAAGATACGACTAATAAAAAAATCAGGTTCCCTTTCCGAAAAAATTATGCTGGAGGTTAATCGAGCCCTAAAACTCCACTATGACCTTGAATGAAATTTGTCTTTCCGCTATTAAAAAAGCTGGCCTTCAGCGTTGCGGATATACGATGGGTAGGGCAAAAGCAAAGACATAGTGAACGACTTCTGGTTTTGTTGGAGCAATCCGCTCCTGCACAGCGCGGCCGTAATTGAAAAACCTCATATTTTCAATTATAAATTGTGCAGTTATTCTGTAGAAGGAGAAAAAATGGTATTTGGTTTTAAAAAGAGAAAGTCATTTCCCGACAGCAAAAGCCGGTTCTTCGAAATCCTCTCTCGTCAAGCTTCGAAGACCCTCGAGGGCCTGGAGGCTCTTTGGAACTTTGCGGAGAATGGAACGAAGGAAAATGCCAATCTTGTGCGAAATGTCGAACGGGAAGCAGATGAACTGAGGCGAATCCTCATTGAAGAACTGGATCAAACCTTCGTCACCCCCCTGGACCGAGAAGATATCTATGCCCTCTCACGGGCCATCGATGATGTCGTGGACTATGCGAACACCACGGTAGATGAAATGGAGATTTACGAAGTCAAGGTAAACGAACACATCAAAGAAATGGTCAACATCCTCCGGAAGGCAGCCAGGGAGTTAAATGATGCGGTCAAAATCTTAAAAGACTACCCCAAGATTGCCTCAGAGCATGCGATCAAAGCAAAATCTTATGAGAACCAGATGGAGAAGACCTACCATTTAGCGCTGGCTGATCTCTTCAAGGGAACGGATACCGTCTATATGCTGAAGATGCGGGAGATCTATCGCCACCTCAGCAACGCTGCCGACCGGGGAGATGAGGCCGCCAACATCATCTCCAGCATTGTCATGAAACATACTTAAACCGCTTCAAAATGCGATTTAAGTAGATCAAAAACTCCATATTTAGGTTTTTTCACTGCGTTTCCAAGGTTCTCCTAAGTTCATCTCCCCCCGATTTTTTAGTGGTCGAATTTGCCTGCGGGTCCCTTGTTGCTTCCGAGACGGGAGGCTCGTTCTGTGATCTTATTTTCCGTCCATTCCGCAGAGTTTTCTATTCGGGTTACTTTAGGACCGAGATCAAAGGAGCCCGCCTTCAAAATGGCCTCGATGGCGAGGGGAGCGGTATCCTGGGAGTTAAAGACCTCTGTCATCATCTTATGAGCGAAGTCCTCTACTTCCTTTACCATCCGATCCCTGACCTCCTTGGGTTGGGCAAGCAGTCTATTCTCAAAAGGGAGGTTAAGATTTTTATAGTCCCCTTTCTTCCAGTTTTTCGATTGGGCATGAGCCACCATCTCACCCCACATCTCCTCAGTAACACCCTCTCCTTTCACTTTGCTGAAATTCCCATTCGCATCCAGAATGGCATTTCCATAGTCATTCACCTGAACACCCCATGAGATCATCTGCAAGGCTGTGGCAACATTGGCTTTCGTCGTATGGGTTTTGGCAACGATTTGGCGAAGCCTCTCGGAGCTGTTACCGGAGGTTCCGTGTTGAGCGCCAGAGACCTTATATTTTTCTATGGCCTTGTGAATATCTGAGGTTAATTGCACCTGGATCCCGGAGTCCTTCTCTTCGATCCCATGGGTCGTTCCATTATTTAAAGCGATCCAATCCGGGAAGATGTCATGGGCATTTAGCCCCTGGATGAGAAACATGGCCTCTTCCACTGTGGAAAGCCCTTCCTCTCCTTTGATCTCACCCACTTCCGTTTCAAGCCCTGCCCATTTTGGGATATAAGGATTGATGGCAATATTGGCTAAAAGGTTTTTATCATCCGGAAGATGAGAGGCATCAATGGCAATCGACGTCATTCCTGCTTCAAAGAAGGTAGGGATCTCAACCTTCGCCGCAGCAAGATCCTTCTCCTCTTTAATTCCATAATGGTCGGCATGGATCGCCACCGGGATGGTAATTCCAAGTTCATTGCAGATAGTATCGACCAGTATGGCTATATTCCAGTAGTTCACTGCACAATAGGCCTTTGCGCCTCCTTCCGATTTTGCGATCTCGATAATGACAGGAGCGTTGGCCCGCTGGGCGGCTATAAGGGCTCCTCGGATGACAAATTGATTTCGGCCGTTTCCAGCCATTGCCATCGCTTTCCCCTTAGCAATCATGGCTCGATCTACCACTTTGCCGCTCACGATCAAGGCTCTTGAGTTGGGGAAAAGCCTCTTGATATTTGGCGGCCGTCCTATCTCAATGGCTCTTTTAAAATCGGCTTTGGAAACTTTGGCTCTTGCCATGGCCTTCTCTCCTTTCAAAGACGGTTATGATAAGTCGAATTTAGGCGTAGGCTCTTAGGCTTGGGTTTACTTCAAATCTTAACCTAAACCTCAACCTTAACCTTGTAAGGCTTCCATTATATGGATCTTGTTTTTTTCCAACTCTTCAATACCTCTAACATTATTTTTTATATTAATACGATCAAGGTTAGAAGGTTTATATCAGAATCTCGGAGTCTTTTATTCCGCAATCCCTGTCTGTCCGGCAGGCAGGCGCATTCTGCAATCTGCAATGAGTGGGGACTATTTCACCTCTGAGTGAATGGGGGTAGGCTTTGGTAATTTGTACGGGGACTAACTTTCCAACTAATTCTAAATCTCCTTTAAAATTTACCACCTTATTAGATCGGGTCCTGCCTGTCACATCTCGATCGCTCTGCTTGCTCCGGCCTTCGACTAACACCTCTTTCACACGACCTTCCAATTCCTGATTTTTTTGGAGAGTGATTTCTTTCTGGATTTCTTGAAGTATTGAGAGCCGCTCCTGTTTAACTTTCTCTTCAACCTTGTCCTCAAACTGGGCAGCCCGGGTTCCTTTTCTCGGTGAGTATTTAAAGGAGAAGAGGTCATCGAATCGAACCTTCTGAAGAAGATCTAATGTTTCCTCAAAGTCCCTTTCTTCCTCACCCGGAAATCCTACAATCACATCGGCAGTCACGGCAATGGAAGGACAGACTCCTTTCAGGCGGTCTATTTTTTCAAGATAAGACTCTTTCGTATACCCCCGATGCATGGCTTTTAGAATTCTATCCGAACCCGACTGAAAAGGAAGGTGGATGTGCTCACAGAGTTTAGACAATCTTGAGAAGGCCTGAATCAATTCTTCTGAAAGATCTGCAGGATGAGAGGTGGTGAATCGAATCCGGTGGAGTCCTTCTATCTCGTTAATGCGGGGGAGGAGTTCCGCAAAACGTAATTCCTCCTCCAATCCCTTTCCATAACCATTCACATTCTGACCGAGGAGACAAACCTCCTTCACACCCATTTCAGTCAAGCGCTTCACCTCTTCAATAATCTCTCCACTGGATCGGCTTTTTTCTCTTCCCCTCACATAGGGAACAATACAGTATGAACAGAAATGGTCACATCCCTGCATGATGGTCACATAGGATTTCACCTTATCCAGTCGAATAGACCCGACCACGGGAGACTTTTGGGGTAGGATTGTCTTCAAATAATTTCCTTCTGGATCAAAGCCTGTTTCACAAACCCTTTGGCCAGAGCACTCTACTTTTTGCAGCAATTGTGGAAGCATAGGAATGGCATGAGTTCCAATGACCATGTCCAGATAAGGAACCCGATTTAACAGTCTGTCGCCCTCCTGTTGGGCAACGCATCCAGCCACTCCAATAATCGTTCCCCTCTCCTCCTTCAACCATTGATACCTTCCCAGAGCGCTATAGACTTTATGCTCAGGTTTCTCCCGAACACTACAGGTGTTGATGAGGATGAAATCGGCCTCTTTGGCATCCTTTGTTTCAAGGTAATTGGAACTCTCTAAAAGACGAAGGATCCGCTCCGTGTCGTATTCGTTCATCTGACAACCATAGGTTTCGATGTAAACTCGCTTCTCCATAAGCATATTTTGGGGGCTGATAACTGATGGCAGATAGCTAATGCAGTGAATCAGAAATTCGTTGACTTGAAAAGTCATTCCTGGGAAAGCAGAGCTTGCCCCGCACTTGATGCGGGGAATCCAGATACAAAGCAATGGTTCCCTGCTTCCGCAGGGACAACGTCTGGATTCCCACTTGCGTGGGAATGACACCCTATGCAATTTGTAACCGAATGAATGACTAAGGACACTAAAAGCTAATTAACTATCGGCCATCGGCTATAAGCCATAGGCTATTTCTT
>Ga0315280_10007884_pt1 | contig 14132 bp, 6 predicted proteins | sample YL17G06_40_MG_FD_203697 | JGI IMG/M metagenome (GOLD analysis project Ga0315280, IMG submission 203697) | Sediment microbial communities from Yellowstone Lake, YNP, Wyoming, USA - YL17G06_40 | ecosystem: Environmental > Aquatic > Freshwater > Lake > Sediment | place: USA: Wyoming | collected...
CGGACGATGGAACGAAGGATGACGGCGAAGGTCAGGTTGATGTCGGCGTTGACCTGGTGCTGGGTGATGCCGTCCAACTGGTATTCCACCGGGTCCTCGACGGTGACTATGTTCTTCTCCCGCGCGTTCAGCGAGGACATCGCGCTGTAGAGGGTGGTGGTCTTCCCGGAGCCGGTGGGCCCCGTAAGGATGACGATTCCGTGGGGACGGGTGATGTGCTTGCGGATGATGCCGAGGTCGTGCGGGGAGAATCCCAGCTTGGGCAGGTCAAGAACCACGGCGCCCTTGTCCAGTATCCGGAGCACGACCTTTTCGCCGAAATAGCCTGGGTTGGAGGCGATGCGGAAATCTATCTCGCGCCCCTCAATCTTCGTGTGGAAGGAGCCGTCCTGCGGCAGGCGCTTCTCCGTGATGTCCATCCTGCTCATTATCTTTATGCGGGAGACTATCGACGTGGCGAGCGTGAGCGGAATCTTCTGCATTTCCTGCAAAATGCCGTCGATGCGGTAGCGGACCAGGAGGTGCTGCTTCGTGAACTCGAGGTGTATGTCGCTGGCCCGCCGCTGGAGCGCCTGGAGAATAAGGAGGTTCACGGCCTTGACCGCGGGGGCCTGTTCGGCAACCTCGTCGAGGCTCTCTATCTCGATTCCCATCTTCCTGGTCAGCTGGACGCCCTGGTCGGTGACGCCGGCCAGCAGGCGCTGGATCATCTGCTCACGCCAGTATTCGTGGTATTCGGCGAGTGTCTTGCGGATGGCGCTCCGGGAACCCAGAATCGGCTTGACGGGCAGGCGGACCAGCCGCTGGGTCTCCTCCTGGAGCAGGAAGTTCTCGGGGTTGGCCATCGCGACGTTCATCTTCCCGTCCTCCACTGTGAGCGGCATGATGGCGTTGTGCTGGGCGAAGTCCTCGGGGAGAAGCGTGACCAGCTTGGGGTCCGGGGAAACCGTCTCGGCGTCGAGGTAGGGGACGTTGAGGTGCGAGGCGCGGACCGCGAGGGCCTCCTTCTCCGGCAGGTACCCGAGCTCGACGAGGATATCGTCAACGAGCCCGTTGCGGAACTCCTGCTCGCGCCTCGCGATGAGGAGCTGCTCCTCGGTCACGAGTTTGCGTTCCAGCAGGCTCTTTTCGATGTCGGATTGAAGTGACATCTAGGCTCTCCTGCGCATTATAGGGCTTCCGGCGGGCGGCGGGAGCAGGACGGCCAGCGCCAGCCAGGAGGCCAGGGAGCAGGGGAGGGAGTGAAGGGGATTTCGGAGGATTCCCGCCGCGATGAAAACCGCTGCCACGCCCGCCGCGGCCCATGGTTCCGGTGTCCGGGGACGACGGTGGAACAGGGGCAGGACAAGGCGAAGCGCAAACCAGAAAGCCGCCACGGCGGCGAGAGATCCCACCAGGCCGGTTTCGGCCGGCAGGGTGGCCCAGAGGGGAAGGCCGTGCCGCGACCCCGGTCCCCATCCCAGCAGGGGTTTTCCCGATGGCCACGCCGGCAGTGGTTCATGGGAACCACGGAGGATGGCCGCAAGGAGGAAGGTGGCGGCGAATCCGATGGCAACGGCGATTCCGGCGTTTCGGCCGCGCAGTCCGGCCAGCGGCAGGCCAGCGCAGGCACAGAGGATGGCAAACAGGGCAAGGTCGGCCGTGCCATTGAACGCCATGGACGGGGGGAGGGAAGGGATTCCCCCGGCGGCCAGTTTCCATGCGATGGCCAGCCCCGCCCCTGCCGCGAGAACCGCCAGGAGCCGCCGCCGGTCGCGGGAAGGGAGCAGGGAGCGGGCGAAGACGAAAATGACCGGGCCGAGCGACATGCGCCAGGCGGCCCCGAGCGCCTTTGGGGAGTCCGCCGTGCTCGCGAGCGCGGAGAGAAACCAGGCGGCGACGAGCGCGATGACGGACCAGTCGAGCGCGTCGAACCGGACATTGCGGCGCAACCCATAGGCGAAGCTGACGGCTGCCGCGACGGCCGCCGCCGTCAGCGGAAGGTCGAATCCAAGCGCGCCGACATGGAAAAGGGGCTCTCGTGCGCCGAAAGGCAGAAGTATGGCGACCGCCGCCAGGACGGGGAAAAGCATGGTGATAGAATACCATCCGTCAATGGGGGAATATGGTGGCGTTTGTCCGTTCAATCTTTCCTTCCCTCGCCCCCCGCGGCAGCGGGGGGAGAGGGAGGGGTGAGGGGGTGGCCATGCCGCTCCGCCTGGTATGCTTCGACCTGGACGGCCTCCTGGTGGACACCGAGCCCCATTACTACGAGTCCACCCGCGCGGTCTGGGCGGAATATGGCCGCGATATATCGAAGGAGCAATACGCCCGGACCTGGATAATCAAGGGAACCACGGTGGCAGCGGAGGTGGCCAAGGCGGGCATCCCGGGCGGTTGGCAGGACGTGCTGGCCAAAATGCGGAGGAAATACCGCGAGCTGGTGGAGGCGGACCTGCGGCTGATGCCGCGCGCCCGGGAGACGCTGGAGGCGGCCCGGCGGCTGGGAAAGACCGCGCTCGTCACCAACTCGCCCCCCGAACTGGCCGGGATGGTGCTGGGCCGGGCGGGTATCCTGGAATTGCTGGATATACTGATAACCCGGGACAAGTATGAAAAGGCCAAGCCGGAACCGGACTGTTATCGCGCCGCGATGCGGGAGGCCGGAGCGCGGCCCGACGAGACCCTGGTGCTGGAGGATGCGCCGCGCGGCCTGCGTGCCGCCAGCGCCGCCGGCATCCGCTGCATCGCGGTGCTCAACGAGATGACGCGCTACGAGAAGCCCGCCGGGGCGTTCATGGTGGCGGATTCGCTCGCCGAGGTGGACCTGTCCGCGCTGGCGGCAAACTGGCCCCCGGTTTATAGGCGTGAATAGGGGAAATTTGCCGGCAAGGTTCGAACTTGCAACATCCAGCTTCGGAGGATAGCCGGAGCGGGAAAGTGGATTTTATGCCGACAACCGGAGAGCTGCTGAAGGCCTGGCCGAATCAGAAAAAAGTCGGCTGGGCCTTTTCTGTCTTCGATTTCAGGTGGCCGCCCGAAATCCGTCATGGATGCCAAGGGAGGTCAAAGTATGCCAAAACGGGTAACACTTTGGACACTTTCTTGGACACTATTGGAGAGCTGGAATATGACCTATCGTTCATATTTATGTTTTCTGTTTGCTGCCAGCGCTTAGGAGCGATGTTAGAATTAAGCTGAGATGACGATATGGAAGTTCCCCAAAAAGCACAAATGAACGACCGAGTATATATTTTCCCCAGACGAATTAATAAGAGGCATCCCGTCATTATTCGTTCCGTATTAGCGGCAGTGGTCTCTTTGCCCATGTTTAGTTTCTTGCTGATATATGATGCTTGGGTGGCTCCAATTACTTCATATCCTGTGGTTGAGTTGGTCTGCCTTTTATTCTTGCGAAGGTTCGACCGATGACGTTTGCTGTGGCGCTGGCTTATGCAGCGGTTGCTACTCTCGCATTCGGTTCTTCCCTGTTTCCGGGCCGAGCTCTATCGGGGGGCGATTGGGAGACGGTTATCTATCCCTTCTATGCGTTCTGTTCGGAGATTTACCGCGTGGAGGGAAGACTGCCATTCTGGAACCCTTACATATTTGCGGGCTTGCCTCATCTCGTTTCTCTCAACACCTGTTCGCTCTATCCCACTGAGCTATTGTCTTTTGCCTTTGGAATGCATCCGGCCACCTTCTATGCCCTTGATCTTATAGTCCATCTTTGCGCAGCAGGTCTTGGGGTGTATGCATGGCTGAGGATCCGCGGAATGCAGTGTAGTAGCGCGTTCACGGGTGGACTCTGCTATATCCTTGGGAACAATATGCTAACCCAGGGGGCGGGTGGCCATCCTCACTGGGTGCGCGGCATGGCATTGTTGCCGTGGATTCTTCTCTGCATCGATATGGGGAAGTCGTCACGATGCTGGAAGTGGTTAGCCGCCGCTGGGGCGATGCTGGGCGTGATTGCCTTGGGTGGAGCGATGCACTTCGTTGTCTGTGCTACTGCCGTCATTTTGGTCTGGGTGATGATGGGTTCTCGTCCAGGGACATCGTCCCCGGAAAGTAGGCCTGGACTGCGGATTGCCCAACTGCTTATCCTGGGGCTATGTGCCCTTGGGATGGGCGCTCTCGTGTTGCTGCCTGGATTCCAGTATTACCTTCATTCTGTTCGGATCAGGCCGACGGGCGTTTTCCAGGGCTCATGGTCATTTACATTGTGGGACATTCTCGATGCTGGCTTTCCTGGATTACTTGGGGAAAGAAAGGGATATTATGGCCCTCAAATGTTCCGGGTTACCGGAGATTACCTCGGCTTGTTCCCGATTTGTCTCGCGGGCCTTGGAATTGTTACATGCTGGCGAAGGGAATTAGCGGTCATCTCCCTGGGTGCGGTGTCCCTGATTCTGGCATTCGGGCCCAGTACATCGTTGGGAGCGGGACTGGCCACGATACCGATCTTTTCCGGTTTGCGTTCTTCCTCCCGGTGGTTCTCAATTGTTCACTTGGCGGTTTCGGTGCTGGCTGCGCGTGGTTGGGGGAGTCTTATTGAAAAAGGCCCCCGCCGGTCTTCTTGGCGGTGGATGCCACTAATTTGTACAGTTATGGCATGTTCATGTGTAATCGGCCTGATCTTAGCCAGTCCCATCGCGGAATCCCTCGCGCGGAGGGAATTCGTTCGACACCACCTTGCAGCAATGGGCGCCGACGAGGGCATGGTTCTTCATTCGGTCCGCCAAGCATTCATCAGGGGCGTGGTTTGTTCGACTGCTTCTGCAGCCCTCTTTGCTCTAGCTCGGGGCCATATCCCGCTAACCATTTTCTCGGTCCTGGCCTGGCTTTTCATCGTTGCCGACCTGCAATTGGGAAGCTCTCCCTTCTTCATCCGGCGCGCTTGGTCAACCCTAACAGCTCCGACCACTGCCGCTGCGGCGGTGCTTTCGAGGGGTGCTGTTCAAGACTATCGTGTTGTTGATACGGACTTAGTCCTGAATCCCAACCAACAGATGTTTCAAAAGATCAACTCGCTCCTTGCGTATCATGGCCTTCCCATGCTTCGAACTACCATGCTATCCACGGTGGCCTTGGGGCCTCCTGAACGGGGTAGCAGTGAGATGATGACCGTCTTGAATGTTCGCTGTGCATTGCGCCCGTTAATGGCGTGGGAAGAGGGTAAACGCTTGACAACGGCTTCAGGCACCTCCCGCATGCGCTATGAGTTGGTCCTGACGCCAGACCCGCTTGGGCCCGCCTTTCTATCGGAACGCGTACTTGGATGCGCCTCGGTAGATGAGGTAATATTTGCTTTCCAATTTCCCGGCTGGAAGGCCCGTGTGACGCCGATTGACGGCCAGGTTCCTCTGTCCCTTCGCGGGCACGTTCTTCCTACAACGGGCATTGTGTCCGTGATGGAAAGCCGTGAGACTCCCGAGGTCGATGTGTCACTCCATGAACCCGGTTTTCTCGTGTTCTCACGTGCTTGGTACCCGGCCTGGGTGGCTTTTGTTGACGGCGGACGGGCCACCGTTCTGCGGGCCTATGGTGCGCTCTGTGGAGTGGAGGTGCCTGCCGGGCGTCATGTCGTAAGGCTTTCTTATGAATCGGTCCTCTTCAAGCTTGGGTTGCTTATTTCCTCCGCGACCGCCATAGGGCTTCTCTGCCTAGTTTGGCTGGAGGCGAAAAGGGATTCCATGGGAAACCGTATCGAATTGGCAACCTTGCGCAGAGTGCATTAGTGACCGCACTTATAGCTTCAGGGGTGTGGCTTGTCTTTTTCGGAATATATTTGATATCTACCCCTGGCACTTTTTATTTTGAGGATTCCCCTGAATTGATGGCGTCATCCATTATTCTCGGCAATTCGCATCCTCCAGGGTATTCCTTAATGATGCTTTTGGGGCGTTTGTTTATGTTGATACCGGCAGGTTCTCCTGCCTTTCGATTCAATTTGATGTCTGTCGCCACTGGTGCTGGTGCAGCATCGGCACTTGGTGGATTCACCGCATCGCTGGTTAAACGCTGGACTGGACAGAACGTTTCGATTGCCATTGGGATATTTGCCGCCGGGATATGGGGTTTATCGGATGCTTTCTGGTGGCAAGCGGTCATTGGGGATAAATATCCGCTATTTTATCTATTGTTCATATGCCTAATTTGGGCTTCATGGGCGATTTGTTGTGCTCCTGAGAAAACAACCTCACGATACTTTGCATTAACGGGTCTTTTAATAGGAATATCATTTACGCATCATTATTATTCTTTTTTTGCATTGCCAGCTTTCCTGTTGATATTGGCGCGTCGTCAAGACCATTCACCAATCAGGGCTGTTATTATGGCTGTCTTTTTCATCGTATTACCTCTGTCATTAAAAGTTATATATCCGCCAGTGCGTTCAGTAACTGGCGTTCATATTGATTGGGGCCATCCGCGAAATATAGCTCGCCTAGGGCGATATCTAGAAGTGAGATTATTTACCCGCGAATTCCTGTCCCGCCCCGTTGATGGAACAAAAAGTGCATTGAAGGTTAGGGGGAAACTATTCCTGCGTTTACTATCAGAAGATATTCCTTTGCCTTTATTAATAGGGGTGCCTGCGGGGATTTATGCCATGACGCAGGTGTCAGTATTTGCTACAACGGCTATAGCTTGTTGCATATTTGTGACTTCGATATTCTGTTTCAATTTTATAGGGGAGGTTATCAGATGGTATGAACCTTTATTCGCTCTTTTCAGCGCCCTGTCCGCAATAGGCATTGGATGGATAGTATTCATTGTGGGGCGCTTTAGGAAGATTCCAATTAATGCCCTTGTTATTGTGATTGTTCTTGCCGGGCCGATTTGGCAGTTCATGCGCGGCGCAAATCGGAACATGATTTCAGGATTCTATGGTGCCCATGATATTGCAAGAAACATTCTACATTCGCTTCCGCCCAATTCTATATATTTGGGGGTGGGCGACATAGATTTGTTCCCAATGTGGGTTCTGCGATACATTTATCAGGAACGCAGCGATGTGGATGCTATTGGCATGGGCGGATTCGTGATAGATGATGAGGCAGGAACGGGTCCTCAGGAAAATGTTCTACGAGAACTAAAGATAAATAGCAGGGGGGATAAGGCGATATTTGATATTTTGTCTTCAAAGAAAAAGCCAATAATGGTACCAAATGCAGATTATCCACCCGACATACAGAACACGTTTCCCATTCTTAATATGTCTAGATGCTATGGGCTTACTGCCCGTTTGCATGACTATTGGGATGCTGAGGGAAGCTACTTTGAAACCAGGAAGACGATACGTTGTTATACATTGCGCGGTCTATCCTATAAGCATGTCGGTGCAATTAATGATTTAGAAAGACTGCGTGATGAGATTGCCCGTACCGCATTCCTGCATTATTCCCTTTGTATGTATGGCATTGGCGCAAGGTTGTATGACGCAGGAATGGCGGATGAGGCTGCCTGGGTGCTTGCGAAATCAGTGCGATTGATATCGCCATTGGTTGGGAAAGTGGAATTGATGCCCGATGTTGAGTCAAAAGATTCAATAACAAGGGCCCATATATATAGGGCTAATTTCATAATGTGCATCCGGAAAATGGCTGAGACGTACGAAGCAAATGGAATAATTGACAAGGAGGGCGCACTTAGAAGTATCCTCTCGGGAATGGCGCCATGATTATTTAGGGGGCGTACCAGGATATTCAATATTGACAGGCATATAAGTCCTATGCTATCTAAAAAACACTATGGGAAGGGGCAATGATGAAGGGAGCGGTGATTAAGCGTAAATGCTATTTTGTCTTCTTAGCGTGCGTGTGTTTGCTGATATCAAGTAAATCGATTGCGGGACATGGTGAGAAAGGTGCCGGATTGGCAAAAGCGGTGCGTAAATACAATCCCACAATTAAGTTAACCGGAGAATTGCTGGTTAGATTTAAACCCGATATTAATACGAAACAGCGGAGCATAATATTCTCAAAATATGGGATGGTAATGAACAGGAAAAACGATGCATTAAATATTTGGGTTGGGAGCTTTTCTTGCGCTAGTGATGTTAAAAAGACAATGGGTTTTCTTCGAAGAGAGAAAAAGTCAATTCTAAGCGTTAGTGAAAACGCATATATTTCTCTTTATGGCGGAATTATTCCCAACGATCTTTATTATCAGTATCAGTGGAACCTTCAGCAAATAAATGCACCATGTGCTTGGGAAATAACCAAAGGGGACCCCGGTGTAAAGATTGCAGTTGTGGATTCAGGCGTTCGTAGGTCCCATATTGATATCAATGATAAATTGGTCAATGGCGTAAATATAATAAGTAGATGTCCTAATGGCTGTCTATGCCGATTTCCTTACACGCCGGTATGCGATGTAACTGTTCCCAATGATGATTTGTCATGCATTGGATTTGCAAATGGCCACGGAAGCATAGTTGCAGGTATTGCTGCTGCTGAGACCGATGATGATTTCCCGGATAGCTCAGCAATACCTCCTGGCGGTATTGCGAGAGGAATGGCAGGTGTAGGATGGAAAAGCAGTATTATGCCTGTGAAAATAGTTGATTGTAATGGGGATAGCGATGTGATGTATCTCATTAGTGGTATTACGTATGCGGCAGATAATGGGGCTAGGATTATTAATCTTAGTCTGGGTGTAAACTTCGAGCCTTACGAACTTTTATTAGCAATACAATATGCAAAAAATAAGAATTGTGTGATTGTCGCTGCAACAGGCAACGATAATTATTGGAATGTGGGAATTCCTGCACGATGGGCTGGGGAGGGAGATATCCCCGATAATTGGGGTGGTTATGCTCATTATAGAGATGAGGTTCTATCCGTGGGGGCCTCTGATGTGGCTGATTTGAGGTGCGATTTTTCAAACTATGGTCCAAATCCAGATAGTGTATCCGTAGTTGCTCCTGGAATAGGTTTGACCGGACCTAGTAATACCGGGGATGACGTATATATTCAATTCACTGATGGACATGGAACAAGTTTCGCTGCGCCGCAAGTATCAGGTCTAGCAAGTTTATTAATCGCTGTTAATCCGGACCTGTCAGTTACAAATTACTATGATATTATCCGCAAGACGGCCGATCCAATTACTACTGAACCACTTGAAGTTGGAGTGGTACAACCCATACCGAACAAATATACAGGTTATGGAAGAATTAATGCGTGTAATGCGTTTAAACCGCTTCCGCCTAATACGGTTTGGGCTGTTCCAACAAACGACGATATATTTATTAAATGGTTACTCCCTGCCGCTCGGCTCCGCCCCATTGCAAGTTTCAACGTTTATAGGGCTGAAGATAGCAATGGGCCGTTTATATTGATTGGATCTGTTCCGTATGATCCTAATAATGAGGAACAAGTATTTGACGATAGCAATACGGAGTGTAGCAAGAAATATTTCTATTATGTGAGCAGCATAGATTCCAATGGTGTGGAAGGAAAAGAAAGCATGCATGTGTCCGCTCTCCGACCGTTAATGTTATCGGCGTATGCTGGATACGAAGCTATTATTATTGGCGGGGGCTGTCCAATAACCGCAAAGTGTCTTGATGCTGACGGCAAGCCAATTGTCAATGCTGATGTTGTGTTTTCCACGATGGATGGGTTATGCGTAACAGGAAATACCTCAGGTGCTACGGTTAGTGGCAAAACTTTGGCCGATGGAACAATAACCGCCACATTGCTGGTTTCTAGTTCGAGTTCTCCGGGAAATAAGACCGTTACGGTAAAGGTGGGTTGCGTTTCAACCATTGCGAATATAATTGCTGTTGATTCCGCAACTTTATATTTCAAGGATATAAGATTGGATTGTCTGCCTGTGAAACAATCAATATATGATCATCTCGATATACCTACAAAAGAGAAAATGCCTCTGGATGCTCTTTTATATGGTAATTATGGTAGTCAGGAATATCCTATTGGTGGTGCAACTATAGGTATTCAGCTTATACAAGCCCCAATTGGATATTCTGGGGATGCGAGTATTCCTATTCTTGAAAAGACAAATGCAAAAGGTCATTCACATACGTGGGGTTTTATTTCAGGGGATGCATACGGATTGTATCTGCTAAGGTTCATTCATTCATCTGGCGCATCACGAGATGTCACGATAAATGCTATATCGACGTATCCTATGTTTGGAAAGAATTATCACAATACAAGGGTTCAGGATTATGAAATAGTGATACCGCCTTTGCACCAAATATGGAAATACGATAGCGGTGCCCCGATTACTGAATCTCCGACGGTAAGTGTTCATACCGTGATTGATCAGTCAACACGTATTCCTTACCCAGTATCAGTTGGTATTAACAACACGAATCGGGATGCAGCATTCCTGAATAAAGATGGTTCAATAGAATTATTATGGCCGGGTTATGCGTTAGCAGGACATGCATCTTCTGCTTTTATAGGTGATTATTATTGGTTCGAACAATATATACCATGCAAACTACGATGTGATAATTATAGTGGCGGGGATTGTACATGTTTTTCGCAGGGCTATGGTACCCATTATCTTACATTGGATTTTGTTGCCGGCGTTGGAACATTACCTCCCCCATGGGGTGCCGTACCTTTTTGGAATCAAACCTCAGGTGTAATTGGGAAGAATGGTTCTAGTGCAGCATATATGAAGGATATTCCGCCTCTAATAAATCTAAATTATGATAATTACACAGATGAAAGTGTGGTTGCGGTCTCTTGCGTTAGGAACATGATACGTTCGACATTGCATAGGAATCTACGAGGTGTTTCATGTGTTGGTTGGTCTGGAGGCAATATACCACAAGATAATATATTCTGTTTTGGGAATTGCCCGAGTGGCATAGCGATGAATGATAATGAAAGTACGCCTGCACTTTGGGAAAATGGCTATGTATTTGTTGGTGATGAGCAGGGAAGAATCTGGGCATTGGATTTATATGAGTCATGGCATCAGGCAACCAAATTAAGTTCGGATTCCGACAATCCTGAAAACGGTATAATAGCATGGGTATTTCAAACGGGTGGGCCCATTAAATCTTCTCCTGCGGTAATTCGTAATGTGAACGGTCTTCCGGTTGTATATGTAGGTTCAAACGATGGAATATTGTATGCGCTGTATGCTTTATCCGGAGTTAAAAAATGGGGTTTTAATGTCAAGGCTCCAATAAAGTCATCTCCTGCAGTTATTAACTGGAAAGGTGAAACACTTATTATTGTGGGTTGTGATGACGGTAATGTATTGGCCCTTAACGATACAATACGCGGTGTAAGGCTTAAATGGAGGCGTTTCATAGGGGGACAGATAATATCTTCACCAACTATCGCAAACGGATATATATATATAGGTTCTAAAAACGGGAAACTCTATTCAATCAGCTTAGATACTGGAATTATTGCGGGAGCACATCAAACCAATGGACCGATAACCAGTTCTGCTGCTATATCTAATGGAAATGTTTATATAGGTTCGGAAGATGGTTATTTATATGCATTCGGCCCTGGCGTAAATTGTCCAACCGCAGTTACGTCTCTGAAGCAAGGTCAAAACGTATTTCTTTCATGGATATCCGCTAAGGATGCAACCTACCCCATTGATGGATATAGAGTTATGCGTTCCGAGAATGATACAGGAGTTTTTAATATAATCCGAACTCTTTCCAGGAAAGATACTTCATATCTTGATACAACAGTTGTTGGTGGTAATAAATATACTTACATTGTAGATGCATTTGATACAGAAGGAACATATAGCGAGAATTGCGGTGAAGTCTCTATTTATTTGCCAGTATGTACGGGTGGACTAGCTATAGTAGGACCAACCGTTGATATGTTGGCAACACCATGTACGGGGGATGTTATTTTTATCGAAATGAAAGTTACCAATAATTGGTGTGCTACCCTATATAATGTTATTCCTTCGATAGTCGATGTCACGGGGAATCAAATGATACCTGGATCCATAATTCCGAAACTTGGCGTCAATATAAGCACGATTCCTTCACTCGCCGTTGGGGAAACAGCAACTATTTTCTGGGGTTCCATGCTACGGAAAAGGGGGAATCTTGTCGCGCAATGGAAGGTATCAGCAACAGGCTATGACAGTTTGAATGGGATGGTAATTACGGGGTCGGCGCTTGGAAATACGATCTACGCTTCAGTTGGAGGTGGGAGCATGGATGTCGGTGCACCTCAATTGATCACGCCACAATATTCATGCGTGGGTGAGCCGTTTAGAATGGAATTTACAGTCACAAATAACGGATGCGAGACAATATTAGGAATAGATCCGACCATTAGTGCGACACCGCCTATTGATCTTGTTTCTGGCTTGGTCTGTACGCCATCCTGGGCTTCTTTGCATCCGGGTAAATCATGCACATTTGTGTTTTCTGGGACGGTTAGTAAAGCAGGCGTTGCAAATCCCTTATGGAAAGTAGACGTGACGGGGACTGGGCAAAACTCGAATAATGTAATTACTGCCAGCAATTCCTCGATTTATTGGGTTCTTAGTTTCAGGGAACCAGCATTTACTGTTAGTGCCCCGTATTTTGCCACGCCCACGAATACGTGCATGGGCATGCCGGTCAATGTAGTTATGAAAGTAGTTAATCTGCGATGCCACGCAATCAATAACCTTAGTCCCACCATTACGGATTTATTGAAAAAGGAACCAGGAAACATGATAGGCAGCTTTGCCATCGTAAAACCAGCACCGGCATCGATACCTGCAAACGGCACGGCTTTTTTCACATGGGCGGGGACAATCCAAAAGATATTTTCCGAGGGAGTCAAGTGGGAAGGATCTGTCTGGGGTAATGAGGACCAAACCGGCAAATTAATCTGGGCGGGAAACACCGCCGGAATAGTGATTCTATCTTCTATGACACCTACTTTATACGTTGAATCCTTAGTGTTTGATTGGTCTGGCAACCATTGCGTCGGTGATCCGGTATCAGTAATTATGAAAGTGACGAACCATCGCTGTCGTGATGTCGTTGATCTGGCGCCTTCCCTTCAGGACATGAAGGGTAATGAACCCGGCGGGATAATCGACCTTCAGTTGGTTGCGCCGGCCCCCACGACCGTTCCAGCCGGGGGGTCAGTATCATTCACGTGGGCCGGGACAATAACCAAGAGCGGAAGTGAAACGGTCAAGTGGCGTGGAAGCGTTACGGGAAAAGAGGACCAGACCGGGATACCACAAAGCGGGAAATACGAGTTACCCATGAAAACCATCGGTGTAGGAGCGGTCTTAGATGCCTCTCTGTCATGGCAACGAGGCCTTAAGGATGGTGTGCCGTTCGATGTGGTTTTGACCATAAGGAACACAAACATCGATGGTTCCATGCCGGGTATTGAGGTTACTTTTGCGGGGATAAGCGTTGACAAGGAAATACCTGCTGATGGCAGTGACTTGCCCAATTATTTTGTGTTGTCATGGTTGACCCCACCTTCAACCACAGTGTCATTTATCCTTCCTCCTGGTGGGTCCCAATCGTTTACATGGAAGGCGATTGGTTTGAAGCCCGGGCTGGCGTTTCTCAAGGCTGTTGTACGGGGGGTGTGGGATGTGTCTTGCGGTAATACCCCGGTGGAATTTTCCACTGATTCCGAAGCCAATGTCGTGTCCATTCATTACGATAATGGAGACTGGCCGATGTGGGGGCATGATGCCCAGCATACGTTCAACCAGTCTTTAAGCGCCAATATGAATCCGCCATTGGAATTGAAATGGAGTGCTCCTGATGGAATCTGTCCTGTTATCTATGAAGATTTTTGTTATTGGTTTGAATCCAATCAAAACTCTGGCGGTTCCCGGAGTGTGTTGACTGCCCGGAGAGTTATTGACGGGGCTGTTGCCTGGCGTCGCGCTTTGACTTCTCCCTATATCGCATGTGGTGGGGGAATGGTGTTCGCCGAGGATCATAATAATATAGATTGCCTTGATGCAGTTACGGGCAATTTAATCACGACGATTGGGGGAATACAATATCCCCTTTCTGCGTTGACGGTCGACAGCGGTACTTTGTTTGTTGCGATGATAGGCGGCGATCAGAACCAATGGCCATACACGACCACAAACGGGAAAGTTATGGCATATCACATAGGAGGCAAGAGCATAAGCCCACTCTATACAACTGA